>Ga0070727_10000093_pt1 | contig 151476 bp, 137 predicted proteins | sample tdAd472_FD_66722 | JGI IMG/M metagenome (GOLD analysis project Ga0070727, IMG submission 66722) | Marine sediment microbial communities from the Atlantic coast under amendment with organic carbon and nitrate - tdAd47.2 | ecosystem: Environmental > Aquatic > Marine > Coastal > Sediment... | reverse complement strand
CCGATGCGCCGCATCGCGCTTCACGTCTTTCCTGCCGGATCACCGCGCTGGCCGAGAAACAGAAGCGGTTCAATCTGGTCGGATATTGCTCTAATTCTGAGAGACTTGTAGCGGGCGGTTTCCCAACGGGAGATCGCCTTTTTTTTAGGGCTGACCAATTAAGGTTAGGGCGTTGGTTTGGCTAGGACGGCCCAACCAACGCCCTAACCTTAATGGATTCCGTTCCCTCGCGGCTTGCGCCGCTCGCCCGGAATGACGATAAAAATACCTTTTTCAACAGCCTGCTAAAGGCCCCGATCCGTCAAAGGGTGCCGAAAATACGGTCTCCCGCATCGCCGAGGCCGGGGACAATATAGCTTTTTTCGTTCAGCTTGTCATCAATGGCGGCGGTGAAGACCGGAATGTCCGGGTGGGCGGCCCGGATCGCCTTCAGACCTTCCGGCGCGGCCAGCAGGCAGAGGAAGGTGATGTCCCTGGCGCCGGCGGACTTGATCCGGTCGAGGGCGGCGATGGCCGAATTTCCCGTCGCCAGCATCGGATCGACGACGAGGCAGAAACGCTGATCCAGATGGGGCGGCGCCTTGAAATAATATTCCACCGCATGCAGATCATCGGGATCGCGATAGAGGCCGACATGGCCGACCCGGGCCGAGGGGATCAGGTCAAGCAGGCCCTGGGCCAGTCCTTCCCCGGCCCGCAGGATCGAAAAGATGCACATCTTCTTGCCCGCCAGCTTTTGCCCGGTTGTCCGGGTGACCGGCGTTTCAATTTCGATATTCTCCAGCGGCAGCTTGCGGGTCACCTCATAGCCGAGCAGCAGGCTGATTTCCTTCAGCAGGGTTCGGAAAATGGCGGGGGGCGTGTCCTTGTTCCGCATCTTTGTCAATTTGTCCTTGATCAGGGGATGATCAACCAGAGTGACCCCGTCCATATTCATCGGCATTGCATTCTTTCGTTTGGTATAATTCGGCCTTTGACCATACGCTTCTGAACGGACGCCGGACAGCTTGCCCTGCCGCAGGCCGGTTATTTCAAAATACCGTTCAGGATGATCTGGGTGACCGTTTTCTTGGCCTGTTTGTAAAATTCCTCATCCTGCAGCGTCTTGCCGGTCAGGGTTTCGATCTGGACGGCAAAATCGGCATAATGCTGGGTCACGGCCCAGATCATGAAAATCAGATGGATCGGTTCAATGGGGTTGATCCTGTCTTCCTTGATCCAGCCTTTGATCACCCGGGTGTTTTCCCCGACGAGCCGTTTCAGGTCTTCGCCGAGCAGGGTTTTCAGCATTGGCGCCCCTTCGAGGATTTCATTGGCGAAAACCTGCGATCCGGCGGCCTGGTCCCGGGAAAATTCGAATTTCTTGTCGATGTAATTGGTGATGGTTTCTGCCGGGGTGCCGGTGACCTGCCATTCCTGCAGGCAGATCAGCCATTTATTCAGCGTATGTTCCAGAACCGCCTGGTAAATTTCCTTCTTGGTTTTGAAATAATACAGCAGATTGGGCTTTGACATGCCGGCCATTTGGGCTATCTGGTCAATGGTTCCGCCGCGAAAGCCGTATTTGGCGAAGACTTCCGTTCCAGCCTCAAGTACTTTCTGCTGGTTTATGATCTGGATACGGGACCTTTTTTTCTGCATGAAATGTCTTTATTCTCTAATTTATTTTTTGCGCCCTGTGAATTTTACAGTCACTTATGGAATATACGGAATTCGTTAAAATATCAGGCGGCTTATACATTAATTTTTTAATTGATTGTGTTAAATTTACTCCACAATAAACTAAAATCAATTTCAAATAAATTAAATTTAAAAAATATTTTATCAAATGATAAAAAAATGCTCTAATCCGTGTCGGGATCGTAAGGAGTGACAAATGCTGATAAAAGAAATTATTCGCAAGAAACGGGACGGCGGGGAATTGTCGGATCGGGAAATCGCCGCCCTGATTGAGGGGATTTCGGACCAGACCGTGAGCCGGGAACAGATTTCCGCCTTCACCATGGCGGTTTATTTTCAGTCCATGTCGCTGGCCGAGGTCAGCGCCCTGACCCGGGCGATGATCAACAGCGGCCAGAGGCTGGACTGGACGGCGCAAAATCTCGGCGGGCCGGTGGTCGACAAGCATTCCACCGGCGGCGTCGGCGACAAGGTCAGCCTGATGCTGGCGCCGATGATTGCGGCCTGCGGCGGTTTTGTGCCGATGATTTCGGGCCGCGGCCTCGGCCATACCGGCGGCACGCTCGACAAGATGGAGGCGATCCCCGGCTATAACGCGACGCCGGACCTCACCGCCGTAAAGCGGGTGGTCGGGGAAGTCGGCTGTGCGATCATCGGCCAGACGGCGGAACTGGCGCCGGCGGACCGGGTGATCTACAGCGTGCGCGATGTCACCGCGACCGTCGAATCGGTGGCGCTGATCACGGCGTCGATCCTGTCGAAGAAAATTTCCGCCGGGCTCGACGCCCTGGTGATGGACATCAAGGTCGGCCCCGGGGCCTTTATGGAGACCGAAGCCGCAGCGGAAGAGCTCGCCCGCTCCCTGATCCGCACGGCGGCGGAGAACGGCGTGCCGACCCACGCGATCCTCACCTCGATGGAAGAAGTGCTGGGGCGCACGGCGGGCAATGCGCTTGAGGTGCGGGAAAGTCTGGATTATCTCAGCGGCCGCCAGCGCGACTCCCGGCTTCATGAAGTGGTGATGGCGTTGACCGGCGAAATGCTGGTGCTCGCCGGGCTGGCGCAGACCCATGGCGAAGCGGCGGCAAAATTAACCGCCGTGCTGGACAGCGGCCGGGCGCTGGAGATTTTTGGCCGGATGGTCGCGGCTCTCGGCGGTCCGGTTGATTTTGTTGATAATCCGGGTAAATATCTCGCCACGGCGCCGGTGATCCTGCCGGTTTATCCTGAAGGCGCGGGATACGTCGCGGCGATCGATGTGCGCGGTCTGGGCAATGGGGTCGTCGCGCTTGGCGGCGGCCGCTCGGCGCCGGGGCAGGCGCTGGACATGTCGGTCGGGCTGGCGGAGATCTCCCGCATCGGCGATTTTGTCGACAGCGCCCGGCCGCTGGCGCTGGTTCATGCCGCAACGCAGGAGGAGGCGGAGCGCATCGCCCGTGACCTCAGGGCCTGTTACCGCCTGTCAGAGGACAAGCCGGAAACGCCGCCGCTGATCCGGAAACGGATGTCTTAAATAATGTCTTAATAATCAATGCTGATCAGCTTGTTTTCCTCAAGGAACGCTTCCTCGCAATCCTCCCCCGGGCCGAGGCGGTCAATCACCAGAAAGTCGGACGGCTCATTGAGCGCCAGGCTGTAATGATGCCAGACGCCGGGGTGAAAATTGACCCCCTGATCGGCGCCGGCGAGGAAGGCGCGGATATGTTTCGGGTGAAAATCCCCCGGTTTGGCGACAACCACCAGATAGGGCTGCTCGCCCAGCGGAAAGAAGACCTGACTGGACAGCGGGTGGCGCTCCATAAGGCGGATCATCACCGGCCGGGGCAGGGGCTTGCTGCGGAATATATTGATCGACGGCCGGCCGCCTTCCGCCATCAGCTCCAGCCGGGCGAGATCATGATAGCGCAGGGTGTTGCCCTGATTGATGGTGCGCGGTTCCGCCCGGTTGGAAACCTCGATGACATCGCCGTAGGGGGCGAAGTCTTTCGCGGTCAGCGGCGCCGGCTTGATCAGCCTGATTTTCCTTATTTCGCTCATTCAGGCCCCCTGCGGCGTGATTTTGCCGAAAAGACGCAGGCGACTGACCCCGCCGTCGGGAATGATGTTGAGTTTGACATGGCTCACCGGCCCCAGGTTACGCACCGCGTCGCGGAAAATATGCTCCCGGTCCATCTCCAGCTTCTGTTCCGGCAGCAGGATTTCCCAGGTTTTTGACTGTGCGACAAGATCAGGGCCTTCCGCCCCGTCAAGCTTCGCCGCCTGAAGCGAGCAGCGGTCCGGGTAATTGCCCTTGAAGAAGGCGGTGTCGACAAGGATTTCCGCGATCACGCCCGGGTGGGCGAGCCGGATAATGCCCCAGTCATGGCCCGCTTCCCGGCGGCGGCGGGTTTCCCAGCCGTCCCCCATGTTGCGGCCGCGACCCGGCGCGAGGATATTTTCCAGCTTTCCGAAATGTTCGTCATTGGCGATGATCGGTATGCCGCCATATTCCAGCGCCGCGAGGTCAATGACCGCGTCCGGATCCTGCGCCGCCCAGTCGGTGACGATCTCGCCAAAGACCCGCATGCGGGCGATGCCGCCGTCGGGGAAGATATTGAGGCGGAGATGAGTCCAGGCGCGGGCGCTGTCGACCGGCAGGAAATGATGGCTGTCGCCGGTGAGCGGCGTCATGGCGACGATATTTTCCCAATGGGTGACATCGTCCGGATGCTCCTGATCCGAGACGCAGGCGTCGATCGAGGCCTGCGGCGGATAGTTGCCGGTAAAATGGCTGGTGTCGAGGTCGATATGGTCAATAACCCCCCGCTGGCCGAAGCGGAGAATGCAATGGTCATGGCCCGCTGTCCGTTTGCGGCGACTTTCCCAGCCGTCCATCCATTTGCCGTTGTCGTCGAATTTGTCGGCAATGAACACCGGCTCCGTCGGCAGGATCAGACGCTCCTTCGGCGCAAAAAAATCGTCGGTCGCAAAGACGACCCGGGCGCCCAACCGCGGCTGGGCCAGGTTGATCAGATGTTTTTCAGATATTTTCTGTGTCATTTTCGTGCCGTTCTTCCGTTGTCAGGTCTGTCAGGCGCCCGCGGGCGATCTTGTGAATTTCCTGGAGCGCCCTGTCGAATTCCGCCGCCCGGTCCCGGGTGATGCGCTGGCGAAAACGGTCGAGGATTTCCGTGCGATGCAACCCCTTGACCGCGACGATGAAGGGAAAACCGAATTTTTGCCGGTAGCGCCGGTTCATATCCCCGAATTCCTCATATTCCGCCGCGGTGCAGTGGGCGAGGCCGGCCCCGGCCTGTTCATTCTGCGAGGCCCGGGTCAGGCGGGTCATCTTTTCCGGCGCGCAGGCCAGATCCGGGTGGGCCGCGATCAGGGCGTGCCGCCGTTCGACCGGGGCCTGGTCAACCACGCGGCGCATGGCGGCATGCAACTGCTCAACCGTCACCAGGTCGCGTAAGGCCGGATCGTCGAAGACCGCCCGGGCGACCCACGGCGAATCCTCATAAATGCCGCCGTAAATTGCGATAAAGCGGTCTCTGGTCAGATCGCGGGGCGGCTGGGCGAGGGGGGTTCCGGTCATAAGCCCGCTCCATTTTCGCCATAAGGATGATGGTGATGCCAGTGGCGGGCGATGTCAAGCCGACGACAGATCCAGACGTCCGTTTTTGCGGTGATATACTGCAGAAACCTGTCGAGCGCCCGGATGCGGCCCGGCCGGCCGATGATCCGGCAATGCAGGCCGACGGACATCATTTTGGGGCTGGTTTCACCCTCGTCATAGAGGGTGTCGAAACTGTCCTTCAGATAGCCGTAGAACTGATCGCCGCTGTTGAATCCCTGGGCGCTGACAAAACGCATGTCATTCACGTCCAGGGTATAGGGGACGATCAGCTGCGGCCTGCCGTCGACCGCGACCCAGAAGGGCAGGTCGTCGCTGTAATCGTCGGCGTCATATAAAAAACCGCCGTCTTCCGCCACCAGCCGGCGGGTGTTGGGACTGGTGCGGCCGGTGTACCAGCCCAGGGGCCGTTCGCCGGTCAGCCGCCGGATAATGTCGATGGCGCGCGCCATATGATCCCGCTCCATATTGATCGGCACATCCTGATAATTGATCCAGCGATAGCCATGACTGCAGATTTCATGACCGTCGGCGAGGAAGGCTTCGGCCATATCCGGATATTTTTCCAGCGCCATCGCCACGGCGAAAACGGTCACCGGAATGTCATATTTGCGAAACAGCCGCAGCAGGCGCCAGGCCCCGGCCCGGCTGCCATATTCATAGAGCGATTCCATGCTCATATGGCGGGCGTCGGGCGTCGGGGCGGCGTTGATAATGTCCGACAGGAATGTTTCGGCCCCGGGATCGCCGTTGACGATCGAATTTTCGCCGCCTTCTTCGTAATTCAGCACGATCTGGACCGCAATCCGCGCCCCGCCCGGCCAGCGGGGATCGGGCGGCGTCGCGCCATATCCTCTATAATCACGATCATCATCGCGATTGCCGGATTTGGGCCGTTTGTCCTGTTCGTCCTTTGCGGTCATCGGGCATAATTCCCTGGGGTAACTGTTTTTGATTACGGCATTATTATAGATTGTTTGCGATTATCAAGTCAAATTGTAAACAATTTATTTGCAATTCGCTTTCAGGTTTGAAAGAATGTATATTCCGGACGAGGACCCGGAAACAAAAGACCAAAATAAAGAACAGATAAAAAGTGGACCGAAATGGGCAAATTAACCACACATGTGCTGGACCAGCTATCGGGTCGGCCGGGAAAGGGTATTTCGCTGCGGCTCTATCGCTGCGCGGCGGACGGCGCGCCGGAGCAGATGATCCGCAACGGGGTGACCAATGACGACGGCCGCTGCCATCAGCCGCTTCTTGCGGGCGACGAGATGAAAAGCGGCGTTTATCGTCTTGAATTCGATGTGGCGGCCTATTACCGGCGCGCCGGGGTTGAACTGCCGACACCGCCGTTTCTCGATATTGTTGAAATCCGTTTCGGGATTGCCGACGCTGGGGCCCATTACCATGTGCCGCTTTTGGTGTCGCCCTATGGCTACAGCACTTATCGGGGCAGTTAAGAAAGAACAATTATGTCAGATGTGGTTCGTTTTCTTCTCGATGGCGAAATTCGGGAAATAAAGAATGTCACGCCAACGCAGAGCCTGTTGAGCTATCTGCGCTATGAAATGCACAGGACCGGCAGCAAGGAAGGTTGCGCCGAAGGCGATTGCGGCGCCTGCACCGTGGTGATCGGCGAACGAACAGGCGAAGACATAAGTTACAAGGCGGTCAACGCCTGCATCATTTTCCTGCCGACCCTGCACGGCAAGGAACTGCTGACGGTCGAGAGCCTTGGCGGGCCGGACGGCGCGCTCCATCCGGCGCAGCAGGCGCTGATCGATCATCACGGCTCCCAGTGCGGCTTCTGCACGCCGGGCTTCGTCATGTCGCTTTATGCGCTCTATCTGACCTGCGACGGGACGGCGCCGACCCTGCAGCAGATCAATGACGCGCTGGCCGGCAATCTGTGCCGCTGCACCGGCTACGGGCCGATCATCACCGCCGCGCAGCGGATGTTTGACTATCCGCCGCCGGTCGATCATCCGTCACCGGCGGCGCGCCTCGCGCGGTTGAAGGAAATCGGCCGCGATCGGGAATTTGCGCTGCGTCAGGAGGGAGACGGGAAAATCCGGCACTATTTCGCGCCGACCACGACGGCGGAACTGGCCGGACGGCTGCTTGAATTTCCGGCGGCGGTTCTGCTCGCCGGCGGCACCGATGTCGGCCTCTGGGTGACGAAACAGCATCGGGAGCTTGAGACGGTGATTTATCTCGGCGATGTAGCGGCGTTGAAGCAGATGAGCCTGCGGGACGGCGCGCTCCATATCGGCGCCGCGGTGACCTATGCCGCCGCCATGCAACGGATCGCCGGCTATTATCCGGATTTCGGCGAAATCCTCCGCCGGCTGGGCTCGGTCCAGATCCGCAATCAGGGCACCCTGGGCGGCAATATCGCCAATGGCTCGCCGATCGGCGACAGCCTGCCGTGCCTGATCGCGCTGGGGGCGGAATTACGCCTGCGCCGCGGGGATAAGACCCGGATCCTGCCGATCGAGGATTATTTCATCGCTTACGGCGAACAGGATCTGAAGGCCGGCGAATTTGTCGAGGAGATTATCCTGCCGCTGCCGGCGGCGGAGCAGCAGTTCAAGGCCTATAAAATCTCCAAACGCTTCGATCAGGATATTTCGGCGGTTTGTCTGGCCGTCAGTTTCCGGCGCGACGGCGCCCGGGTCAGTTCTGTCCGGGTGGCCTGTGGCGGCATGGCGGCGACGCCGAAACGGGCGCGGGCCTGTGAAGCGATGCTTGAGGGCAAACCCTGGAGGCAGGATCATGTGGCGCAGGCGATGCAGGCGCTGGCGCAGGATTTTTCCCCGCTGAGCGATATGCGGGCCTCGGCCGCTTACCGGATGCAGGTGGCGCAAAATCTGTTGTATAAGGCGTTTCTGGAAACGAGCGCGCCGGACGAAGGCGGCAGGGGCGATCTTCGGGTGCTGAAGAGCGGGGGACTGTCTCATGGCTGAATTGAAAGGCGGGGTCCGAAAACCCCATCAGCACGACAGCGGTCACAAGCATGTCTCCGGCGCGGCGGTCTATATCGATGATTTGCCGGAGCCGCGGGATCTGCTGCATCTCTATCTGGCGCAAAGCCCGAAGGCTCATGCGCGGATTGTCTCAATGGATCTCGAACCGGTGCGCCATTATCCCGGCGTCGCCCTGGTGCTGGCGGCGGCGGATGTGCCGGGCGCCAATGACATCAGCCCGTCGGCCGGCGATGAGCCGCTGTTCGCCACGGACAAGGTGGAATATATCGGCCAGTCGCTGTTCGTGGTGGCGGCCGACAGTCTTGAGGTGGCGCGGCGCGCGGCCGGGGAAGCCCGAATCGAATATGAGGAGCTGCCGCCGCTGGTCACCATTGACCAGGCGCGGGCGGCGGATTATGAGATTGACGAACCGCAGGTTATGCGACGCGGCGACAGCGCCGCCGCATTGCCGGCGGCCGAATATCGCGAAAGCGGCCGCTTTGCCGTCGGCGGTCAGGATCATTTCTATCTCGAGGGCCAGGTCTGTCTGGTGACGCCCCAGGAAGACGGCGACGTCCATGTCTTTTCCTCGACCCAGCACCCGAGCGAGGTCCAGCATCTGGTGGCCCGCGTTCTCGGCGCGCCGAGCAACGCAGTCACCGTCGAATTGCGCCGCATGGGCGGCGGCTTCGGCGGCAAGGAAACCCAGCCGGCCCTGTTCGCCGCGGCGGCGGCGTTGGTGGCGGTGAAGAGCGGGCGGGCGGCCAAGCTGCGCCTGGACCGGGATGACGATATGATCATGACCGGAAAACGTCATGACTTTGAAATCGATTATGACGTCGGCTTTGACGGCGCGGGGCGGATCACGGCGATCGAATTTACCCTGGCGTCGCGCTGCGGCTTTTCCCTCGATCTGTCGCTGCCGGTCAATGACCGGGCGATGTTCCATGCCGACAACAGCTATTATCTGGAAAATGTCACCATCCGGTCGCGGCGCTACAAGACCCATACGGTGTCCAATACCGCCTTTCGCGGTTTTGGCGGCCCGCAGGGGATGATCGCCATCGAACGGGTGATGGATGTGATCGCGACCCGTCTGGGGCTTGATCCGCTGGAGGTGCGCAAGGTCAATCTTTACGGCAAGACGGAGCGCAATATCACGCCCTATCACCAGACGGTGGAGGACAATGTGGCGCCGGAGATTATTGCCGAACTGGAGCGCAAGGCCGACTACCGGAAACGCCGGCGGGAGATCCGCGCTTGGAACCGCGCCAGTCCGTTCCTGAAAAGGGGCATCGCGCTGACGCCGGTGAAATTCGGCATTTCCTTCACCCTGACCCATCTTAACCAGGCCGGCGCCCTGATCCATATCTACGCCGACGGCAGCGTGCATCTCAACCACGGCGGCACCGAAATGGGCCAGGGCCTGTTTATCAAGGTCGCGCAGGTGGTGTCGGAGGAATTCCAGATCGACCTGGATCGGGTGAAGATCAGCGCCACCCGGACCGACAAGGTGCCCAACACCTCGGCGACGGCGGCTTCGTCGGGGTCGGACCTCAACGGCATGGCGGCGCTGAACGCCGCCCGGATCCTGAAAAACCGGCTGATTGAATTCACCGCCGGCCATTTTAACTGCAAGCCGGAAAATATCGTCTTTCGCGACAATATGGTTTATATCGGCAACGAGGAAATCACTTTCGCCGCCCTCGCCAATCTGGCCTATATGAACCGCGTCTCCCTGTCGGCCAACGGGTTTTACAAGACGCCGGAAATTTATTACGACCGGGAAAACCACCGGGGGCGGCCGTTTTATTATTTCGCCTACGGCGCGGCGGTGTCCGAGGTGGTGATCGACAGCCTGACCGGGGAGAACCGGATCCTGCGGGTCGATATTCTCCATGATACCGGCCGTTCGCTGAACCCGGCGGTCGACATCGGCCAGATCGAAGGCGGCTTCATTCAGGGGGTCGGCTGGCTGACCACCGAGGAGTTGGTTTACGGCGCGGACGGCGCCCTGAAGACCCATGCGCCGTCGACCTATAAAATTCCCGCCTGCAGCGACCGGCCGGAAATCTTCAATGTGGAATTGTGGGACAAGGGGCGCAATCCGGCCCCGACCATCCACCGGTCGAAGGCGGTGGGCGAGCCGCCGCTGATGCTGGGCATATCGGTCTTTTCCGCCCTGTGCGACGCGGTGGCGAGCGTCGGCGACTATCGGCTCAGTCCGGCGATCAACGCCCCGGCGACGCCGGAGGAAATATTGCGCGCCGTGCAGGATGTGAAAAGCCGTCTTGACGAGAAGGGCTGACATGGTGAGCGGATGAAATATTGGGCGGAAAAAGCAAAAGAGGCCATTGCGCGCGACGGCCAGGTGATCCTGGCGACCCTCGGCGCGGCGAAGGGATCGACGCCGCGCGGCTCCGGCACCAAGATGCTGATCAGCCGGGAGGGGACCCAGGGTACCATCGGCGGCGGCAATCTGGAATTCATGGTGACGGAACAGGCGCGCAAAATGCTGGCGGCGGCCGATGTGGCCTGCCTTTACCAGCATTACGCCCTCGGCCCGCTGCTCAGCCAGTGCTGCGGCGGGGCGGCCGATGTGCTGCTGGAAAAACTGACGGCGGAACATTTTGTCCTGCTGGATGAAATTATTCTGGCGGAAAAAGAGAAAAAACCATACGGCCTGGTCTCCGCCACCGGCGGGCCGGCGGTCCGCAAGCGGTTTGTCACCCGGGAAGCGCACGAGGCGCTCGACGGCGAAATATACGAATGGCGCCGCAATGACGCCCTGCCGCTTTATATGTTCGGCGCCGGTCATGTGGGCAAGGCGATGGCCGAAGTGCTGGGGCGGCTCAATTTTGACGTGAAATGGATTGACGGCCGCCAATATCAGTTCCCGGAGGTGATGGCGGATAATGTGGAGCGGATCCTGTCCGATGACCCGCTGTCCCATGTCAGGGCCGCGCCGCCGGGCAGCATTTTCCTGATTTTCACCTATAGTCATCAGCTGGATTATGAAATTACCGGCGCCGTGCTGAAGCGCGGGGATTTTCGCTATTGCGGCATGATCGGCTCGGCCACCAAACGGGTCCGCTTTGAAAAGGCCTTCCTCAGGGGCGGCGGCACGACACGGCAGTTGCGGCGCTTCACCAGTCCGATGGGGCTCACGGACATCCGGGGCAAGGAACCGGAGGTGATCGCCATATCGGTGGCGGCGGAATTGCTGATGCTGAGTGACGGCGCGGATCGCCGGCCGTGATCCCTGAGGACGGGGTCGTGATCTTGGCGGCCATGATCAGGGCAGGTCGCTGAATCTGGGGTCCTGCTTCATGTCGCGGGCGATAAAATCAATGAAATGGCTGACCCGCGGCGGGCTGTATTTGTCATAGGCCGAAATGCTGTGGATATGGATATTGCGCGGCATATAGTCGCCGAGGACGATTTTCAGGCGTCCGGCGGCAATATCCCCGGCCACTTCCCAGCCCGATTTCAGGGTCAGGCCATGACCGGCCAGCGCCCATTGATGCAGGACCTCGCCACTGTTGGAGTCCAGCGCGCCCGAGATATTGAGATCATAAAGGCCGCCGCCTTCCTGAAACGTCCATTTGAACTGGCGCGAACCGGGAAAACGCAGCAGCAGGCAATTGTGATCGGTCAGATCCTTCGGATGCTGCGGTGCGCCGTATTTCTCGAGATACTCCGGCGCGGCGAGAATATAGCGGTTGCCGGGAGCCAGAATTCGCGATTTGAAACTGCTGTCGACCATGGGGCCGATCCGGATGGCGAGGTCAAGCCCTTCTTCCAGAAGATCGGCCAGCCGGTCGGTGGTTTGCAACTGGATCTGAATGTCGGGATAACGCCGGGCGAAGCGCGAAATGGCCTCGGCCAGATAATGCTGGCAGAAGGAGGTCGCGGCCGAGAGCCGCAGGATGCCGGCCGTCTTGCCGGTGGCGTGGGACAGGCGGCGCTCCGCTTCGGCCATGCGGCTCAGGATGTCGAGGCAATCGGCGTAATAGCGCCGGCCATTGTCGGTCGGGCTGACCTTGCGGGTGGTGCGGTTGAACAGGCGGACGTCGAGGCGGGATTCGAGGCGGGCGACCCGGCTGCTGACCACGGCGGCGGACAGGCGCAATTCCCGGCCGGCGGCGGAAAAGCTGCCTTTTTCGATGATTTTAACAAAAACCTGCAGGTCGCTGATGTCTTTCATGGAGTCTATTATCAAATTATTTTTGATAAAGATAAAGAAAAATATGGATTATCCGGATAAATGCCATGTGCTATTAAAGCGGGATGATTAATCCGAGAGCATGAAATATGACCGAGCCTGACAATGATTTTCAGATAAACGCCCCGGCCCTGACGCGGCAGAAAGAAATCCTGACGCCGGAGGCGCTGACCTTTCTGCGGGAGCTGGAGATGGAATTCGGCGCCCGGCGGCGGGACCTGATGGCGGTGCGACGCGCAATGCAGGAACGGCTCGACCGGGGCGAGAAGCTTGACTTTCCGGCGGAGACGGCCGACATTCGCGCCGCGGACTGGCGGGTGCGGCCGGCCCCCGATGATCTGCGGGACCGGCGGGTGGAAATCACCGGCCCGGTGGACCGTAAAATGGTGATCAACGCCCTCAACAGCGGCGCCAACGCCTTCATGGCCGATTTCGAGGACAGCAACACCCCGACCTGGGCCAATCAGATCAAGGGCCAGATCAACCTGCGGGACGCCAACCGGGGCACCATCGATTACTGCCAGGTCGACAGCGGCAAAATATACCGGCTGAACGATCGGCCGGCGGTGCTGCTGGTCCGGCCCCGGGGACTGCATATGACTGAAAAACATATGTTGCTGAAGGGTCAGCCGATCAGCGCCGCCTTCTTTGATTTCGGCTTGTATCTGTTTCACAATCACGAAACCCTGGCTGCCCGGGGCAGCGGGCCGTATTTTTATCTGCCGAAACTGGAGTATTATCAGGAAGCGCGCCTGTGGCGGGATATTCTCTGTTATGCCGAGGATCGCCTGGGGCTGGCGCGGGGAACAATCCGGGTCACGGTGCTGATCGAGACCATCACCGCCAGTTTCCAGATGGAGGAAATTCTCTATCACCTGCGGGATCACATCACGGCGCTGAATTGCGGCCGCTGGGATTATATTTTCAGCTTCATCAAGAAATTCGCCGCCGATCCGGCCCATATCCTGCCCGACCGGGGGCAGGTGACCATGACCTGTCCTTTCCTGCGCGCCTACAGCCTCAATCTGATCCGCACCTGTCACCGGCGCGGCGCCCACGCCATGGGCGGCATGGCGGCGCAGATTCCGATCAAGGATAATCCGAAAGCCAACGACGCGGCGCTGGAGAAATTCATCGCCGACAAAAGCCGCGAGGCGACCGACGGCCATGACGGCACCTGGGTCGCCCATCCGGGGCTGGTCGCCAAGGCGCGGGAGATCTTTGACCGTCATATGCCGGGGGCCAACCAGCTGGATAACCTGCGCGAAGATGTTTCCGTCACCGCGGCGGACCTGCTGACGGTGCCGGAAGGTGATATTACGGAAGCCGGGTTGCGGCAGAATATCAATGTCGGCCTGCTCTATCTGAAAGCCTGGCTGTCGGGCCAGGGCTGCGTGCCGCTCTATCATCTGATGGAGGATGCGGCGACGGCGGAAATTTCCCGCAGCCAGTTGTGGCAGTGGCGCAAGCATCAGGCGACCCTCAAGGACGGCCGGCGGATCACCGATCAACTGATGCAGGAGATGCTGGAACAGGAATGTGAAAAACTGCTGACGGCGCAGGGGAGTGATCGCTATTTACGGGACGCCGTGGCCCTGTTCCGGGATATGGTCATGACCGACAGGCTGGCGGAGTTTCTGACTACGGCCGCCTATGACCGGGTCCTTGACTATGAGCGGGAAGGGCTGCTGTGATGGAGGTCGATGTCGCAAGCTGGTTGGGCCTCGCCCTGCGCTGGCTGCATCTGATCACTGGCATCGCCTGGATCGGCTCGTCCTTTTATTTTATCTGGCTCGACAACAGCCTGAAGAAGCCGGCCGCGAAGGAGGACCGCGACCTCGGCGTCGGCGGCGAACTGTGGGCGGTTCATGGCGGCGGATTTTACCATAAAAAGAAATATCAGGTCGCGCCCGACCATATGCCGGAGGATCTGCACTGGTTCAAATGGGAAGCCTATTTCACCTGGATCAGCGGCTTTCTGCTGCTGGCGGTGATTTATTATTACGGCGCCCGTCTTTACCTGATCGACCCGGCGAAAGCGGATCTGACCCCCGGGGGGGCGATCGGCGTCAGTCTCGGCTTTATCGCCGGCGGCTGGGTTTTTTATGACCTGCTGTGCAAAAGCCGCCTTGGCGATCATAACCGGCTGTTCGGCGCGGTCTGGTTTGTCGCGCTGACCGCGGCCGGCTACGCCCTGAACCAGATTTTCAGCGACCGGGGCGCCTATATCCATGTCGGGGTGATCATCGGAACGGTGATGGCGGCCAATGTCTTTATGGTGATTATCCCGAACCAGAAGAAAGCCGTCGCCAGCCTGCTGAAGGGGGAGGTCCCCGATCCGTCGCTCGGCCAGAAGGCCAAGCAGCGGTCGCTGCATAACAATTACATGACGTTGCCGGTGCTGCTGATCATGGTCAGCAATCATTATCCGGTCCTGTTCAGTCATGACCGGAACTGGTTGATTCTGGCGGGACTGGGTATTGTCGCCCTGCTGATCCGTCATTTCTTCAACCTGCGCCACAAGGGAAATGTCAATTACTTCTATCCCGCCGCCGGGGTCGCGGGCTTCCTTGCGATCATGCTGCTGGCCGCCTATGAGCCGACGGGGAACATCGCCGACAGGACAATGGCCGACGATGTTTCGACGGTGGAAATTCGCCGCATGATCAACCGTCATTGTCTCAGTTGCCACAGTGACGTGCCGACTCACGAGGCTTTTGACGAAGCGCCGATGGGGGTGATGTTCGACAAGATGGATGAAGTCATTCGCTTCCGCTCAAAAATCATCGCCCAGGCGGTCGACGGCGACATCATGCCGCTGGGCAATGAAACGGAGATGACGGCTGACGAGCGCCGCAAACTGGGGCGGTGGCTGTCGCACAGGAAAAGCGAGGAATAATCGAGGAATACCCCCGCGCCGGGGGCCGATATTGCAGTAGTCCTTAAATTCTGCAAGAACTGGTCTGCCTGAAGTATCATACTCAGGCAGACCTCTTTTTTCGAATACGTCCTTGTCATAACCAAATGAAGTGTTACCTGTTCAATAAATCCGGCGTTTTTTTGTCCAGACATGAAAAGGGCCGGTTTAACCGGCCCTTGGTTAGAAAAACTGCTATTTGAGAAGATGTAGTAATAGCAGCAAAACGGTCCTTAAGAGTTCGACAAGATGCCGATTTCTCTTGAAGAAGCTATCAAATTTCGATAGTCTTGTAGTCAATAATCGTTCGAAATAAATCACCTCCTATCACGTTGGGTGGGTTTTTATTTCATGAATCAAGTCGCATACTGTGCCGGTCTGCGGCTTTTTTCATGGCGAATTAGTAAATTTTAATTCGAGTCGGCGCGAATACAAAGCATTTTTTTCATGTATATTGTGGGCCTGAGGGATTGACTTTCTATAAGTAGTGTCCCCCATGAGTTGATCCGCAGAAAACTTGTCAAGGTGTGAAAAACGCGTTCCCAGGCCGGAAGGACTTGGAAACAACCAAACCTTCATTCCCGCGAAAGTGGGAATCTATAATATATTTCAATTGGTTAGTTTTTTTTGAAATATGGATTTCGTTCTCGCGCGGCTGGTGCCGCCCGCCCGAAATGCCCCGAAACAACGATCAAAATAGTTTTTTTCAGCCGCCTGTTACACGTCCTTGTGGAGGATTTCGGCGACTTGCGGCGATTTGAACTTGGCGATTTCATCCAGGGTCAGGCCGTGCAGCTCATGGGGGAACACCAGCCATTCATTGGTTTCATGGATGTAATAATCCGGGGTGCGCTCCGTCTTGCGTTTTTCCGGCTTGTAATAGACCGTCGCCACCCGGGTGTCTTCGGGCATGTTGCGCCGGCATTGCTCCTCAAGGTCGCGGATGATGGCGTCGACGCTGAGGCCGGAATCAAATACGTCATCGACGATCAGCAGCTTGTCCTCGGCGTTGATATTGTCGACGATATAGCCGAGGCCATGGACCCGGACCGTTGAACTGCGGGTCGCGATGCCGGTATAGGATGAGGTGCGGATCGCGATATGATCCGATTTCAGGCCGCGATAGTCGAGATATTCCTGAACCGCAATGCCGATCGGCGTGCCGCCGCGCCAGACGCCGACGATATAATCCGGCTCAAAGCCGCTTTCCAGAATCATGTGAGCCAGCTTGAAGGAATCATCCAGCAGGTCATTGGCGGTGATGTATATTTTATCCATAGTCAATCCATCGTTATGTATGTTGTTCTTGTTTAATATTATGCCGCGGGCGGCGCAATGACTAAGCCGTCGTCCAGCGCCTTATTTCTTTTTCAATATCTTTGCCGGCCAGGATTTGGTCGAGGGCGTCGCCACTCAGCAGGCCGCTCTGGGTATCGACCCGGGATATGACAGAGGCCGCATTGAGCGCCGCCGCGAGCAGGGCCCCGTCCGGGCTTTCCCCGGCGCAGATCAGGCGCGACAGGGTGGAGGAGAAACAGTCGCCCGCCCCGGCCGAACCCTGCATTTCGGCCTCCTGCGGCGGACAATAATAAAGCTGGTCCCGATGCAGCAGATAGGCCCCCTGGCCGCCATCGGTAATCACGACATAATCCGGGCCATGGCCGGCGAGGATCTTCATGCAGTCCATCAGGCCGAGGGAAAAGCCGGCGATCTGAAATCCCGTCGCCAGCAAGGGCGGCATATCGTCATCCGGGGCAGGATTCTTCGCCGTCGGCGGCTGACCCGAAGACAGCAGATGGGGCACCAAAGCGGCGCATTCGTCCCGGTTGATCGACAGCAGGGAAACGGCGTCGAGACAGTCGAGGAAATCCCGCGGCCGTTTCGTCAGTTGCCGGATGCCGGGATTGGACGAGATGAAGCAGCCGGCTTGGGCCGCCCGGGCGATAATCAACGGATATTGATCCGCCGATTCATTGCTCAGGTTGGTGACATAAACCAGATCATAGGCGCTGAAATCAACCGCCTCGACATGATCGGCGGTGAGACGGCAATTGGCCCCGCGGTGGGTGAAAATGGCCGCATTGCGGTCGTGGGAGGAAATATGGACGGCGATGCCGCTGCCGGCTTCCGTCACTGTGGCGAGATATGACAGGTCAATCTGCTCCTGTTGCAGCCGGTCGCGGATTTTCCGCCCGTTGAGATCCTGCCCCACCAGCGCCAGGATTGATACATCGAGGCCGAGACGGCGCATGCAGACGGCGGTATTGGCCGCGCCGCCGCCGATAAATGTCTCGATGCTTTCCGATTCGACCTTGCGCCCCTGTTCCAGCATCAAAAAGGAAGAGGTCATATTGCGCAGGGTCATAAGCTCAATGTCCTTGTCGGCGATGACCGTGATAATATCGATCATCACGGTGCCGATGGACAGGGCGCGTTGCCGGGGGCGATGGTCGGGGGGCATGGGGCTGTTCTTTCTGTTGATTGCGTTTTATGGCCTAATCCGCCAGGCCGTCAATGAAATGTACCAGCAGCCGGCTGATATCGCCATAGGCCTTTTCCGCCTCGCTCAGGGTTTCGTCATGGGACAGCGGGTTTTCCGACAATCCGGCGCCCAGATTGGTGATCAGGGACAGCCCCGCGACCCGAAGCCCGGCGTGGCGGGCGACCAGGCATTCCTGCACCGTCGACATGCCGACCGCGTCAATGCCGAGCCGGCTCAACATTCTGATTTCCGCCGGGGTTTCAAAATTGGGCCCGGCAAGCTGGACATAAACGCCGCGATGGAGCTTGATCGCCAGTTCCGCGGCGGATTGCGCCATTCTGTCCTTCAGGCCCTTGTCATAGGCTTCGGTCATGTCGAAAAAACGCGGCCCGAAATCGTCATCATTGGGGCCGATCAGCGGGTTGCGGCCGGACATGTTGACATGATCGTCAATGCGCATCAATGAGCCTGCGGCCATATCCCGGTTCAGGCTGCCGGCGGCATTGGTGATGATCAGATTTTCCACCCCGAGCCGCTTGAAGGTCCGGATCGGGATGGCGAGCTTCTCCGGCGCGTGGCCTTCATAGAGATGCATGCGGCCCTGCATGCAGACCAGCGGCGTGCGGCCGACCCGGCCGATCAGCAGCCTTCCGGCGTGCCCCTCGACGGTCGGTTGCGGGAAATCGGGGATCTGATCATAGGAAATGACCTGCTCCACCGCCATTTTGTCGCCGAATTTTCCCAGTCCGCTGCCGAGGATCAGGGCGGTTTTCGGGAAGTCGCCGGGAAAACGGGTGGTGATGGCGGCCAGGCTGCGTTCGATTTCTTGACGGATCATTTCGGGCTCCAGAAGGGTTATGTGACGTGATGGGTTATGTGACGTGGGAAAATATCGACTTCAGGTCTTGCGTCTCGTCCATTTGCTCCATATTCAGGCCGTCGACGCATTCCCGGATATGATTCTGCATCAGGGCGACGGCTTTATCTTCTTCTCTATCGGCAATGGCGTCGACGATGCGGCCGTGATCATCACTGCAACACAGGCTGCCGCCGTTATGGCCATAGAGGGCGATGATCAGGCTGGTCCGGGAGACCAGTTCCTTGAGGAAGCGGGTGATGACCTCGTTGCCGGCGATACGGGCGATTTCCAGATGAAACGCGCCGGTCAGGCGGATCCAGCCGATCCGGTCGTTGCGGGAAACGCAGTCATGTTCCGCTGTCACCAGATCCCTGAGCCGGGCGATATTCCGATCTGTGCGCCGGTTGACGCAGGCCGCAAGGGCGGCGGTTTCGACGATGCGGCGGGCTTCAAATACCTGAAGCGACTGTTCGATCGTCGGGCTGGCGACGATGGCGCCCCGGTTCGGGCGGATTTCAACGACATTTTCATAATTGAGCCGGGTCAGGGCCCGGCGGATCACCGTCCGGCTGGCGCCGAATATCTCACTCAGGGATTCTTCGGTCAGTTTGGTGCCGGGGGCGAGACGCTGTTCCAGGATGGCGTCGGAAATCTGTTGGTGGATAAATTCCTCACCGGCGTTTTTTTTCGCTGTTTTGCGGTTGTTTACCTGTGAAGGGCTTTGCCAGTTCCCTTGTGGGTCAGTCATATCCTATCCTCTGCATAAAGGGCCCTCTGAATAATGGACGCCGAGGCGATTATACGTTGTCTTTCTAAAAATAATACAATAATATGAAAAATTGTGAACAAAAATATTTTACCTTATGGACAAATATTTTAACGCCCTGTAACATGCCCGGACATAGCGAAACGGGGCATTCTGGAGTTGGATTTTGCGAGCCATAATTGTTGTGCTGGACTCTTTTGGAGTTGGAGAGACTGATGACGCCGCCCTGTTCGGCGACCAGGGCGCCAATACCTTTGGTCATATCGTCGAGCATTGCGCGGCGGGGCGGGCGGATCGCGGCGGATTGCGTTCGGGCCCTTTGAACATTCCCAATCTGATCGGCCTTGGCCTGGGCCTGGCGGCGGAACAGTCCGCCGGTCATGAGCTTCCGCTGGCGAAGCCTGAAAAAGTCACCGGGAAATACGGTTATGCCGCCGAATTGAGCAAGGGCAAGGACACCCCCAGCGGTCATTGGGAAATGGCCGGGGTGCCGGTGGAATTCGACTGGGGTTATTTTTCACGGGACGCGCCGAGCTTTCCCGATCGTCTGATCCGCGACCTGGTCACGGAATGCAACCTGCCGGGGGTTCTGGGCAATTGCCACGCCTCGGGGACGGAGATCATCGACCGGCTGGGGCGGGAGCATATCGAAAGCAAAAAGCCGATTGTTTACACCTCGGGCGATTCCGTGTTTCAGATCGCCGCCCATGAAAGCCATTTCGGGCTCGAGCGGCTGTATGAGGTCTGCACGGTCGCGCGGCGGCTTGTCGATGACTATAATGTCGGCCGGGTGATCGCGCGGCCTTTCATCGGCGAGGCGCCGGGGGAATTTGTGCGGACCGGCAATCGCCGGGACCTGTCGGTGCCGCCGCCGGCGCCGACCCTGCTCGATCGCTTTGCCGCCGGGGGGGGCGAGGTGATCTCGATCGGTAAAATCGCCGATATTTTCGCCCATCAGGGGATCACCCAAAAATACAAGGCCCACGGCAATAAAGAGATTTTCAATGTCCTGATGCAACAGGTCAAGACCTCGCCGGACCGGGCGATCCTGTTCGCCAATCTGGTCGATTTCGACATGCTCTATGGCCATCGGCGCGATGTCGCGGGCTATGCCGCGGCGCTTGAGGAATTTGACCGCCGGCTGCCGGAACTGCGGGCGGCGCTCAGGCCCGATGATATTGTCGTGCTGACCGCCGATCACGGCTGTGATCCGACCTGGCCCGGATCGGATCATACCCGGGAACATGTGCCGGTGATCGCTTTCGGACCAAATATTGCGCCCGGGCCGATTGGCAAAAGACAGAGTTTCGCCGATATTGGCGCGAGCCTGGCGCTCTATCTGGGGCTTGATCCGCTGCCGGCGGGCCAGTCATTCCTGTAAGTGAAAGTCATTCCTGTAAAATAAATTGAGAAATACTGTGAAAGAAAACGCCACGTTGAAAGAGGAAGCCCGGGAGTTGACCAACAGGTTGCCGCGGGTCGAGGGCTGCGAATTTCGCCCCGATTGGGTCGATGAAATCCGCATTAACAAGTCGGCGGTCGACCGGCGGATCGCCACATTGAACAACCGCCGCACGGTGAAGAAACAATGGCAGGCCGCCTGGCTTCTGAAGGCGATTTCCTGCATTGACCTGACAACCCTGTCGGGCGACGACACTCCGGGCCGGGTCCGCCGGCTGTGCGCCAAGGCGCGCCATCCGGTGCGACCCGATATTCTGGCGGCGCTGGGGTTTGACAAGCAGGGTCTGACCACTGGCGCAGTCTGCGTTTATCACGAGATGGTTGAAACGGCGGTTGACGCCCTGAAAGGCAGCGGCATTCCGGTGGCGGCGGTCTCGACCGGCTTTCCGGCGGGGCTGGCGCCGCTGGCGACCCGGCTGGCGGAAATCCGGGCCTCGGTCGCCGCCGGGGCCGAGGAAATCGATATTGTCATCAGCCGCCGCCATGTGCTGACCGGCAACTGGCAGGCGCTCTATGACGAGGTCCGGGCCTACCGGGAAGCCTGCGGCGCGGCCCATATGAAAGCCATTCTCGCCACCGGCCAGCTGGGGTCGATCACCAAGGTCGCCAAGGCGTCAATGGTCTGCATGATGGCGGGGTCCGACTTTATCAAGACTTCAACCGGCATGGAATCGGTCAACGCCACCCTGCCGGTCAGCCTGGTGATGATCCGCATGATCCGGGAATTTTATGAAAAGACCGGCCAGAAGGTCGGCTACAAGCCGGCCGGCGGCATCGGCGCGGCGAAACTCGCGCTGCAATATCTGGTGCTGATCAAGGAAGAGCTCGGCGACGAGTGGCTCAATCCGGAGTTGTTCCGCTTTGGCGCCTCCAGCCTGCTCGGCGATATTGAACGTCAGCTTGAACATTTTGTCACGGGCCGCTATTCTGCGGCGAACCGCCATCCAATAGGGTAGGTATTAGTCTTATGAACATCACTGAAATATTTCAAACCATGTCTTACGGCCCGGCGCCGGAACAATCCGATTATGTTCATGACTGGCTGAAAAAGCATAATGACGGCTTTAAATTATTCATCAACGGCAAATGGGTCGCCGCCAAATCTTCCGACGAATGGATTGAAAGCCGTAACCCGGCCACCGGCGATTATCTGGCGAAATTTTCCGTCGCCGGGGCGGAGGATGTCGATGCGGCGGTCAAGGCGGCGGCGAAAGCCTTCGCCAAATGGTCGAAGCTGCCCGGGCACGAGCGGGCGAAATATCTCTATACCCTGGCGCGGCTGATCCAGAAGACCTCCCGCTTTATGTCGGTGCTGGAGACGCTCGATAACGGCAAGCCGATCCGCGAAAGTCGCGATATTGATATTCCCCTTGTGGCGCGGCATTTCTATCATCATGCGGGCTGGGCCCAGATCATGAATCAGGAAATGCCGGATCAGGAACCGCTCGGCGTTGTCGGTCAGGTGATCCCGTGGAATTTTCCGCTGCTGATGCTGGCCTGGAAGATTGCGCCGGCGATTGCCGCCGGCAACTGCGTCGTGCTGAAGCCGGCGGAATACACCAGCCTGACGGCGCTTTATTTCGCTGAACTGTGCGAGGAGGCCGGCCTGCCGCCGGGGGTGGTCAATATTGTGACCGGCGCCGGGGCGACCGGGGCCGAGATCGTCAATCACCCGGAGATCGCCAAGATCGCCTTCACCGGCTCGACCGGCGTCGGCCGCTACATCCGGGAGGCGACGGCGGGATCGGGCAAGAAACTGACCCTGGAGCTCGGCGGCAAATCCCCCTTCATCGTCTTTGAGGATGCCGATATGGACGGCGCGGTCGAAGGGCTGGTCGACGCCATCTGGTTCAATCAGGGACAGGTCTGCTGCGCCGGATCACGGCTTTTGGTCGAGGAAGGGATCGCCGAGCGGCTGACGGCGAAGATCAAGGCGAGACTCGGCAAATTCCGCCTCGGCAACCCGCTGGACAAAACCGTTGACATGGGGGCGATTGTCGATCCGGTCCAGTTGGAGCGGATTACCACCCTGGTTGGCCAGGGGGTCGAGGAGGGCGCGGAGGTCTGGCAGCCGGACGTCGCCTGTCCGGCGGAAGGCTGTTTCTATCCGCCGACGCTGATCACCAACGTCAGTCCCAGCAACGTGGTCGTGCGCGAGGAAATCTTTGGTCCGGTGCTGACGGTCATGACCTTCCGCACCCTGAAAGAAGCCGCCGACCTCGCCAACAACAGCCGTTACGGTCTCGCGTCCAGCGTCTGGTCGGAAAATATCAACCGGGCGCTGGAAATATCGGCGATGATCAAGGCGGGCGTCGTCTGGGTCAATTGCACCAACCAGTTTGACGCCGCCTGCGGTTTCGGCGGTTATCGGGAATCCGGTTTCGGCCGGGAAGGCGGCAAAGAGGGCCTTTATGAATATATGAAGCCAAAAGGCGAATGGCTGACCGAAAAAGGCAATCTGCTGCCTGAGCTCGCAGAACAGAAGGCCGGAAAAACCGGCGAGGGCGCGGCATTGGGCATCGATCGCACCGCCAAGAATTATATCGGCGGCAAGCAGGCGCGGCCCGACGGCGGCAACACGCGGGTCGTGCTGACCCATGACGGCCGGCTGGCCGGGCGGGTTGGCGACGGCAACCGCAAGGATATTCGCAATGCGGTCGAGGCCGCCTTTAAAAATCCCGGCTGGTCGGCGGCGACCGGCCATGCCCGCGCCCAGGTGATCTATTATATCGCCGAAAACCTGAGCTATCGGCAAGATGAGATTGTCGATCGGCTTGTCAGCCTGACCGGGGTCGGCAAAAAGGCCGCGAGGGCGGAATTCGACATGGCGGTCAGCCGCCTGTTCAGCGCCGCCGCCTGGGCCGACAAATTTGACGGGCTGGTGCATGCGCCGCCTCTGCAGAATGTGGCGCTGGCGGTCAATGAGCCCTTGGGCATTCTGGGCATTGTCTGCCCGGACGTCATGCCGCTGTTGTCCTTTGTCTCGCTGGTCGCGCCGGCGATCGCCATGGGCAACCGGACGGTGGTGATCCCGTCACAGCGCTATCCGCTGCCGGCGACGGATTTTTACCAGGTTCTGGAAACATCCGACCTGCCGGCCGGGGTGATCAATATCGTCACCGGCGACCGCGACAGCCTGACCAAAACCTTGGCCCAGCATGATCAGCTGGACGGCATCTGGTATCACGGCTCGAAAGACGGCAGCCGGATGGTGGAGGCGGCAAGCGCCGCCAACCTGAAGCGGACCTGGGTCAATGACGGCCGGGCCCGGGACTGGCTGTCGTCCCACGGCGAAGGACGCGGCTTCCTGCGTCATGCGACCCAGGTCAAGAATATCTGGCTGCCTTACGGCGACTAGGCGGCGGCTATATATAATAATTAACAATCGTCCAGAAGGGCGCTCTGGAGATAAATGCAGGGAGAGGAATTAGCCTTATGCTAATCAGTATTGTCGGGATTTTGGTGTTGTTGGGGCTGGCGTTCCTTCTGTCGGGAGATAAAAAAGCGATTAACCTGCGGGTGGTGAGCAGCGCCTTCGTTCTGCAGTTGGCCATCGCCGCCTTTGTGCTGGTGGTGCCTGTCGGCAAGGATATATTGCAGAGCATGTCGAACGGCGTCAATCAGGTGATCAATTATTCCAATGTCGGGATAGATTTCCTGTTCGGCAGTCTGGCGGATATGGATAATCTCGGCTTTATTTTTGTTGTCAAGGTCCTGCCGATCATCATTTTTGCCTCGGCGCTGATGTCGGTTCTCTATCACCTGCATATCATGCAATGGGTGGTCAAGATTTTCGGCGGCGCGCTGCATAAGATCATCGGCACGAAACGGGTCGAGTCCCTGTGCGCCGCGGCCAATATTTTCCTCGGCCAGACCGAAGCGCCGCTGGTGGTGCGGCCCTATCTGGGCAAGATCAGCGACGCCCAGTTTTTTACCGTCATGGTCTCGGGGCTGGCCTCCATATCGGGGACGATCCTGGCGGGCTATGCGGCGCTTGGCGTCAGTATGGATTATCTGATCGCCGCGAGCTTCATGGCGGCGCCCGGCGGATTATTGATGGCGAAAATCATCATGCCCGACCCGGAACCGGCAACCGCGGAATCCCAGGTCCTGGATGTCGACAGCTTTGACGATGAACATAAGCCGGCCAATGTGATCGAGGCGGCGGCCAACGGCGCGGCGGACGGCCTGAAGCTGGCGGCCAATATCGGGGCGATGCTGCTGGCCTTTGTCGCGCTGATCGCCATGCTGAACGGCATGATCGGCGGCATCGGCGGCTGGTTCGGTTACGGCGATTTGACCTTTAACCTGATATTGGGCAAAATATTCGCCCCTTTGATGTATGTTCTGGGTATTCCCTGGGCCGAGGCGGATATTGCCGGCAACCTGATCGGCACCAAGCTGATCCTCAATGAATTTGTCGGCTATGTCGAACTGGCGAAACTGCCCGACGGCGCCCTGAGTCCCCATTCGGTGATGGTGGTGACCTTTGCTTTATGCGGCTTCGCCAACCTCAGTTCAATCGCAATCCTGATGGGCGGTTTTGGCGTGCTGGTGCCGGAACGACGGCATCTGATCGCCAGGTGGGGCCTGAAGGCGGTCGCCGCCGGCTCCCTGTCCAATCTGATGAGCGCGGCGCTGGCCGGGCTGTTGATTGCGGCCTGATTTTGCCGGGGTTGAGGGGTGACGATGGAGGATGAGCATGACGGGAGTTTTTGTCGGATGAAGAAGACCGGACCAGTAACAGCCGTGCGCGGCGGCTTGCTCTATTTCACGGGCGACCCTTTCTTTGAGGCGCCTCGTGACTGCATGGTTCATGAAGCGGACGGCGTCCTGCTGATCGGGGACGGGACCATTCTTGCGGTCGGCCCGGCGCAGAAGATCCTGCCGACGCTGGATCCCGCGACCCAAATCAGCCATTATCCCGACAGCCTGATCCTGCCGGGCTTTATCGACGCCCACACCCATTATGTCCAGATGGAAATCATGGCCTCCTTCGGCAACCAGCTGATCGACTGGCTCAATGAATATACCTTCGTCGCCGAACAGAAATTCGCCGACCGGGCCTATGCCGATAAAATCGCCGATATATTCTGTGATCTTCTGCTGCGCCACGGCACGACAACGGCGGCGGTCTTCTGCGCCAGCTATTCCGAATCGGTCGACGCCCTGTTTCAGCAGGCGGCGCGGCGCAACATGCGGATCATCGCCGGCAAGGTGATGATGGACCGCAATGCGCCGGCGGCGTTGCTCGACAGCGCGGAAAGCAGCTATCGGCAGTCACGGGCGCTGATTGAAAAATGGCACGGTGCGGGCCGGGCGTCCTATTGCGTCACGCCGCGTTTCGCCCCGACCAGTTCGGAGGCGCAACTGGCGGCTGCCGGCGTCCTGAAAAAAGAATTTCCCACCGTGCATGTCCAGTCCCATATTTCCGAGAACAAGGATGAGATTGACTGGGTGAGGAAATTATTCCCCGGCAGCAGCGGTTATCTGGATGTCTATGACCATTTCGGGCTGCTGAGCGACCGGACCATTCTGGCCCATGGCATTCACCTGACCGACGGGGAGCGGCGGCGTCTGTCGGACAGTGGAACCGCGATCGCCCATTGCCCGACCTCGAACCTGTTTTTGGGCAGCGGCCTGTTCGACCTGGGCGCAACCCTGCGGCGGGAGGCGCCGATCAGGCTGGGCCTCGGCACGGACATTGGCGCAGGCACCAGTTTCTCGCTGCTGCAGACCCTGGGCGAAGCCTATAAAGTGTCCCAGTTGACCGGGCGGCCGCTGACGCCGGCCCAGGGCTTTTACCTGGCGACACTGGGCGGGGCGCGGGCGCTGAATATCGCCGACCGGGTCGGGACGCTGACCAAAGGCCATGAGGCGGATCTTGTGGTGCTGGACCCCGGGGCGACCGAAGTGATGGCGCAGCGGATGGCCCATGCCGACTCTGTTGAGGACGCGCTGTTCATTTTGATGATTCTCGGCGATGACCGGGCGGTTCGGGCGACATATGTTGCTGGGGAACGGTTATATCATAAAGCGGATCAGTCGGCGTGAAAGGCGCCGGATGATTACCGGCGATGACTTTCCCCGGTCATGACGTCTGATATGGCGTGGCTTAAAAAGAATTTCTTGTCCAAAGAGTAAAATTTTTTGGATATATTCAACACTAATAGTAAGTATTTGAATTAATTTATGGATTCCGGACCGGAAACAGGCCCGTCCCCGGCGGGCATGGTCTTTTCGCGACAGGCCTGGGCTGTCCTGTCATAAAAGCTTTATATCAGGCGCTTATATGAAAATTGAAAACAAAATGAGCCGGCCGGAATCGGTTTGGTGGTTTTCGCTTAAGGTTCGTGTTTATTTATCAGTGAAGACTCTTTTGCAGCGGGTATTTTTTGGAGATATAAATTTGACTTTTTGATCAAATTATTTAATGTTTATCCTTAACTAATAGAAGGCGCCCAACGTCTTTTGCAGAAGAATGTCTACGGTGTAGAGCAGGAATGTAACCAATCCGAAAGGGAGAGAAAATGAACAGTTTGAAATCCAACATGAAAGGCCTGATGATGAGTTCCGCCCTCAGGACCTCTTTCATGCATACGTCCGCTACGGTTGCGGTCGCGCTGGCGACGGCGACGACCTTCGCCATTCAGGCCGAAGCCCAGGTGACAACGTCCGGGATCAAGGGTGTCGTTACCGCCGATGGCGCAGTGGTCAGTAACGCCACGGTTATTATTACGCATACGGCTTCCGGGTCGCGCAAAACGCTGACCACCAAATCGGATGGTTCGTTTAACGTATCCGGCTTGCGTGTCGGCGGTCCTTACACAATTGTTGTAACGTCAGACCAGGGCAAAGGGTCCATTGAGGGGATTTACCTGAACCTTGGCGATATATCCAACATCCCGGTGGAAATCGCGACGTCTTCCGCTGCGCTTGAAGAAATTATCGTAACCGGCAGCGCCTTGGACGGTGTTATCCGAATGGGGTCTTCCACCTCAATTGGTGAAGACCGTCGTCGCGGTATTCCGGCCACCAGCCGCAACCTGGATGAATATGTTAAAGTTGATCCGATGGTGACGATCGACCCGACCAATGATAACGCGATCAGCATTGCCGGCGCCAATAACCGCTTTAACAGCGTGACCATCGATGGCGTGAAGCAGAATGATGACTTTGGCCTGAACAACAATGGTTTCCCGACCCAGCGCAGTCCGATTTCCCTGGACGCCATTGACCAGATCAGCGTCAATGCGGCGCCCTTCAGCGTTGAATATGGCGGCTTCCAGGGCGGCAACATCAACGTTGTGACCAAATCCGGCACCAACGATTTCCATGGAACGGCTTTCTTTACCTATCGTGACGACAATCTGTCCGGCACGAAAAGCAAAGACGATGACGTGACGCTGGACTTCACCGAGAAAAACTGGGGGGCCACATTGGGCGGCCCGATCATTAAAGACAAATTATTCTTCTTTGTCGGATTTGAAAAGTTTAATTCCTCACAGCCTAATCAGTTTGGGCCGCTTGGCACCAGCCTTGCCAATGAGGTTACCGGAATTACCCAGGCGGAACTTGATGAAGTCGCCGATATTGCCAACAGTGTATATGGTTTTGATGCGGGGACGACTGATGAACTGACAAGCGTTCCCGAAAAAGACCGTAAAATCTTCGCCAAGCTGGACTGGAACATCAATGAGGATCACCGGGCGGCCTTCACCTACCAGAATACCGAAGGCAACATTATCAACCCTCAGGGTCAGAGCACAAGCTTTGGCGGCTCCTTGTCTTTGCCGTCCAACTGGTATGACAAAAATGATAAACTGAAGTCATACGCCCTGCAGGTCTTTTCCGATTGGTCTGAAAATTTCTCGACGGAACTGAAAGTTTCCCGCAAGGAAGTCGAAACCCTTCAGGAACCCCTGCGCGGCAATGAATTTGCCCAGTTTCAGGTCGATTTGGATACCGGGGCGCGGATTATACTTGGTCCGGACCAGTTCCGTCATGCCAACCAATTGAGAAATGACGCCTGGAACGTGAAATTCATGGCGACCTATTATGCCGGGGATCATGAGCTGAAATTCGGCTATGAGCGGGAAACGCTCGACGTCTTCAATCTGTTTATTCAGGCGGCAAATGGCCGTTATATCTTTGACAGCATAGATGATTTCCGCAATCGTGAAGCAGACAGCCTGTTTTACGGCAATGCAACCTCAAACGTTAAAGAAGACGGCGCGGCCCAGTTCAAGTCAAATGTCGACACCTTCTATGTGGAAGACACCTGGACGGTCAATGACGATCTGACCCTGAATTTCGGCCTGCGGTATGAACGGTACGGCACGGACGATGAGCCGACCTTCAACCAGACCTTCTTTGACAAATACGGCTTCTCCAATGCCGAGACCTTGGATGGCCGCGACCTGATTTCACCCCGTTTCGGATTTAACTATGTGGTTGATGAAAGAACGGTGCTCCGGGGCGGGGTCGGCCGTTTCGGCGGTGGCAACCCCAATGTCTGGATTTCCAACAATTATACCAATGACGGGGTAACTCTGGTCAATACCGGCACCATTGATCCGGGCGATGCCGGCGATGCCGCGCTGTCCGGCGTTGACGGTTTTAATATTCACCCGGACGCCCTGGCGTTGATTTCAAATCAGGCGGGTGCGGGAACCGGTCCGGTCAATTACCTGAACCCCGACTTTAAAATTCCCTCCGTATGGAAATTCAACCTTGGCGTTGACCATGAGTTCTATCTGGGTGAAGTCATGGGCGATGGTTATAATGTATCCGCCGAATTCCTCTATACTGTTGTTGATCAGGGCGCCCACTGGGAAGAGCTTCGCGCCGATGATCAGGTGGGCACCGCACCCGATGGCCGTCCAATCTATAACCGGGAAGACCGGGGCAACTTTGATATTGGCCTGACCAACGATCCCCGGGGCAGCGCCAAGGTCTTTACCCTGAAAGTTGACAAGACCTTTGACAGTGGATTTGATTTCTACGGGGCCTATACCTTTACCGACTCAGAGGACGTCAATCCGGCGACAAGCTCCACGGCGACGTCCAACTTTGGTCGTATCGCGGTATCTGATCGCCAGAATTTCTCCCTGGCGACGTCAAACTATGAAGTACGCCACCGTTTTATCCTGAATATGAATTACGTCAAGGAATTCATTGATGGCTATGATTCACGCTTCGCGATCTTTGTCACCTCAAAATCCGGCCGCCCGTTCAGCTATACCTATGATCAGGCCAGCAGCAGCCGGGATATTCCGTTCGGCGGCGGCGCCGAGTTCGAACGCCGGGACCGTCAGTTGATCTATGTGCCGACACAGGGTGATTCAGTCATGTGTTACACGGGATGTATTGTCGGCGGCAATGCGACCGCCAGCGCGGTGACCGAAGCAGAATTCCTCGAATTCCTGTCTGAAACCGGCCTTGACAAATTCGCCGGCCAGATTGCGCCGCGGAATTCCCAGAAAAACCCCTGGATCACCACAGTGGACTTCCGCTTTACCCAGGAAATTCCGGGCATTATGGAAGGGCATAAAGGTCTGTTTACCTTTGATATTCAGAATCTGACCAACCTGCTGAACAACAAGTGGGGCCGTCTGGATCAGGTGAGCTTCCCGAGCCTGAGCACTATCGGCCGGGTTTCCATCACGGATGACAACCGTTATGTTCTGACGCGGAACAACCTTGATGCGGAGCCATGGAACTTCCAGAGCCTGGCGTCTGTCTGGAAAATTCGTCTCGGGGTTCGCTACGAATTCTAAGATCGGACAACATATACAAAACAGCAAAGGGTGGCTTCGGCCGCCCTTTTTTTTGGGGGGTGGTGCAGTTTTTTAGAATTTACCGATCAGAAATATCGCGGTAATGATGCCGAGCACGATAAACAGATAGCTGTTGAAAGCCTTGTTCCAGCCCTTTGAGGCGCTTTTCAGATTGAGGTAATAGCGCAGGATCAGCATCGACTTGAACCAGGTGATGATCCCGAGCGAGATGATCAGGAAGGCGCTCAGGGCGACCTCGCTGGTGACCCGGCCCGAAATCATCGTGCCGACGGTGAGCGCCATCAGGACCAGCCAGCAGATGGTCAGCGTACGTCGGTCGGGGCTAATGAATTTCATGTCTGTTCCTTCTTAGCGCAACAGATAAATCAGCGGAAACAGGATGATCCAGATCAGATCAACCATATGCCAGAAAGTCGCGCCGATTTCCAGGTTTTCCTCATTGTTCTTCCAGGCGACAATGATCAAAATCACGATGCCAAAGACGACATGAAAGGCGTGAAACCCGGTGAGCATAAAATACAGGGTATAAAATGTATTGGTCTCAAGGCCGATATTTTGCGAAAATTTCTCGGCATATTCCAGATATTTGACCCACAGAAAGACGCAGCCCAAAACAACCGCGCCGAGAATCCACAGGCGCATCCGGGCGGGGTTGTCGTGTTGCTGCGCCCTGACGGCGAGGGCGGCGCAAAATCCGCTGGTCACCAACACCATGGTGTTGATCCCGCCAAGGAAGCGGTTGAGGCTGTCCTGGGACTGGGTAAAGACCTCCGGCTGCAGGACATGGGCGATGGCGAAACCGATAAAGAAAAGACCGAAAACCGCAAGCTCGCTCCAGATCAGGATCCACATCATGGGATTGCCCGGCAGGCGGGACAGGACGCTCCAGTCATCCTCGGATGCGGCGGGGAGAGGGGCGACAGCGGTCTGCGGCTGGTGATCCATAATGCTCAATAACCTGTATTCAAAATATATCTTTAAATGTATCTCTACTCCAGCTGGCCGTCTTTGGCAACCATGAATCCGGGAATACTGCTGCTCGCGCCCCGGTCCGCCACATTATGAAGGGCCTGACCTTTTCCGGGGGCGGCTATCCCAACAGATGCCGTTGATGGGGGGCGGAAAAATCAAGCAGCGGTCCCGCGGGCACCACCCCCGTCGGGTTGATCATGTCGTGGCTTACATAATAATGATGTTTGATATGATCCATATTCACCGTCGCGGGCACCCCCGGCTGTTGATACAGGTCACGCAGATAGGCGGACAGATGGGGATAATCGGTAATGCGTTTCAGATTGCATTTGAAATGGCCGACATAAACCGCGTCAAACCGGATCAGGGTGGTGAACAGGCGCCAGTCGGCCTCGGTAATCCCGGGCCCGGTCAGGTAGCGCCGGGTGGCGAGCCGATCCTCCAGCCCGTCAAGGCTGTCAAACAAAGGATACAGGGCCTCTTCATAGGCCGCCTGACTGGTGGCGAAGCCCGCTTTATAGACCCCGTTGTTGACGGTGTCATAGATGCGGTCATTCAACCGGTCAATCTCCGGCCGCAGGGCTTCCGGGTAATAATCCCCCGCCGTTGCGCCAAGCCCGTCAAAGGCGCTGTTCAGCATGCGGATGATTTCCGACGATTCATTGGAGACAATGGTTTGGGTTTTCCGGTCCCACAGGACCGGCACCGTCACCCGCCCGGTATAGTCGGGCCGGGCGGCGGTATAGACCTGATGCAGCATCCCGGCCTGATGAAACGGATCGCCGATCACCCCGTCGTCTTGTTTGAAGGTCCAGCCGTCTTCGGCCATGAAGGGATTGACGACCGAAAGCGAAATCATCTCTTCCAGACCTTTCAGAGCCCGGAAGATCAGCGTGCGATGGGCCCAGGGACAGGCGAGCGAGACATAGAGATGATAGCGCCCGGCTTCCGCCTTAAAGCCCGCGTCCCCCGTCGGGCCCGCCGCCCCGTCGGCGGTGACCCAGTGGCGAAATTGCGCCTCCTTGCGGATGAAACGCCCGTCCTCGGCATCGGTATCATACCAGTGATCATGCCATTTCCCGGCGATTAATAATCCCATTGGTCTTCTCCGTTAAAGCGGCCGGACCGGTAATCCTGATAGGCCTGTTTGAGTTCGGCTTCCGTATTCATGACAAAGGGCCCGCTGCGGGCGATCGGCTCGTCGATCCGTTGCCCGGCCAGCAACAGGACGCGCGCGCCCTCTGCCCCGGCGGTGAGCGTCACATGATCGCCGGTTCCCAGAATGCCCAGATGACGTTCTTTCAGTTCCATGCCTTCGACGCTAACCCGGCCTTCGATCACATAGAGAAACCCGTTGTGGCTTTTTGGCACCTGTTGGCTGAACGGCTGGCCCTTCGTGAGCGTAATATCAAGGAACAGGGGGGCGGTGGCGATCCCCCGGACGATGCCTTCGACGCCCTGATCGGTCGTGCCGGAAATGACCTTGATCTCTACACCCGGGGCCACTGTCTCCCGCGGGATATGGGCGGCGGCATACTCCTGATAGCGGGGCGCGGTCATTTTATCCTTCGCCGGCAGGTTAATCCACAATTGAAAGCCCTGCAACAGTCCGTCCTGCTGTTCCGGCATTTCCGAATGGAGGATTCCGCGCCCGGCGGTCATCCATTGCACATCGCCGGGATTGATGACCCCTTCATGCCCGGCATTATCCTTGTGCCGCATCCGCCCGGCGAGGAGATAGGTCACCGTTTCAAAACCGCGATGGGGATGCGTCGGGAAACCGCCGATATAATCGTCCGGCTTGTCGGATTCAAAATTGTCCAGCAGCAGAAACGGGTCGAGATGTTTGATGTCCGGGGTGCCCATCAGGCGGGTCAATTTCACCCCGTCGCCGTCCGAGGCGGGCCGCCCCGGACTGACGGTGATTATTTTACGTGATGTGGTCATTCATGCCTCCTGTGTGATGGTGCGGGCGGCGCGCCATTGGTCCACGGACCAGGCCCCGGCGCCGAAAGCGACCAGGAACAAAAAGCCGCCCGCCATGGCGATATTCTTCATGAACATGATAAACTGCATTTGATCGCCGGGATTAAAATGGAAGAGAAAGGCCGTGATGATGCTGAACCCGGCCAGCGCCAGAGCCGCCAACCGTGTCTGCCAGCCAACAATCACCGCCAGGGACACCCCGATTTCAAACAGTATGGTCAGGGGCAGCAGCGCGCCCGGCACGCCCATGGCCTCCATATAACCCTGGGTGGCTTCATAGGCGGAAAGCTTGCTGATGCCGGAAAGTAGAAAAATCAAAGAGATCAACAACCGCCCCACCGGGGCTGCAAATGAAGTAAGTTTCGTCATGATAAAATCCTTTTTTAAGTCAGTCTGTAAAATCCGACCCTGTAGGGCCGCCGGTTAACAAGACGAACTATAGCTGTTGCGTAAAATTCGATAAACAGTAAGATAAAGAACTATTTGTTCAATTATGGAGAACGATAAACATGGGACAATTTGAGGATATGGAAAGCTTTGTGCGCATTGTCGACGCCGGCAGCATCAGCCAGGCGGCCCGGCAATCCGGCGTGGTCAAATCGGCCATGAGCCGGCGTCTGGTGGATCTGGAGTGCCGTCTCGGGGTGCAGTTGCTTACCCGGACCACCCGGAAATCCAGCCTGACCGAAGCGGGGCGGCTTTATTATGACCGCGCCGTTCACATTCTGTCGGAAGTGGCCGAGGTTAACGCCAGTACGTCCAACAGCAAGCTCGCGCTCATGGGAAACTTGAAAATATCCGCCCCCCTGAGCTTTGGCCTCCAGCATCTGACGCCGGTGATCAACAGTTTCGCCGAGCTTCATCCCGGCCTCACCGTCCATATGGAATTCAATGACCGGCGGGTCGATCTGGTGGCCGAGGGCTATGATCTGGCGATCCGGATCGCCAATTTGAAGGATTCGAGCCTGATGGCCCGCAAAATCGCCCCGATCCGCCGCCTGCTCTGCGCCAGCCCCGATTATCTCGCCCGCAGAGGGACGCCGCAGGTCGCCGCCGATCTCAAAGGGCATGACATTCTGCAATACGCCCATTCAGACAGCGCCACCTGGCAGTTCATGTCTCCGGACGGCCGCATGCAATCGCTGCATCTGCCGGCGAAAATGATCGCCAACAACGGAGATTTTCTGAAAGACGCCGCGAAAGCCGGTCAGGGAATTGTTCTGTCGCCGACCTTTATCGCCTGGCGGGACCTCAGGTCCGGCGCCCTGGTTCCGGTTCTCAATGACCATCATTTTGCGGGCCTCAACGCCTATGCGGTCTACCCCCAGACCCGCTTTCTGCCCCACAGGGTCCGCAGCTTCATCGACTTTCTGATCGAAAAATTTGGCGGCGAACCCTATTGGGATCAGGAGATCTGATTTTTTGCCTTAAATATAAATGACCATCGTACTGTGGGAGGCGTCGCAATTGATCAGGTCGACCCGTTTCCGGCGGATCAGATATTTATCGCCGGTCCAGACCAGATCATGGGTATAGCTTCCGGCATAAAGGGTTTGCCCGCCGTAATAGACCGCGGCCTGAAAATTGGATTTGACGGTGCAGTTGCCGGTTTCCGCATCAAAATCGACCAGCCGGACATTGCCGATGATGTGGGAGGATCTGACCTCGGTCTCCTTGGACGGCGCGCGGGCGTGGTCCAGGTTATGCTGGCGGATCTGCATCATCGCCTTGTCATCATAGAAGATCGAAATATGATTGATCGGATCCTCCTGCCCCGCTTCCACCGGCATCCAGTAGGCGCCGTCCTCTGTAAAGAGGTCGATCCAGGCCCTGAGGTTGGTCTGGTCCAGAAAATCGGCTTCCCGATAGAGAAGATTGGTCAGTTCCGCGACGTCGGGACAGTTTCGGGCTTGTTTCATTGCGGGATTTGTCATGTTACGCGACCTCCTTTTGCGTGTTCCGGGTCATATAATCGAGCCAGGCGTGATATTGATTGCGCAGGGAAATATCGCTGGTGCCGATGGCGCGGGTCATATTGCCGTCCGGATGTTCCTCGCGGCCGATGAAACGGGACATATTGACCCATTCGGTGCCGCCGGACTGAAGCCCGGCCTGCAGCCGGCGATAGGCCTCCAGATCATCGGCGCCGACCATGGAGGACGGCGAATTGATCAGCCGGGAATAGAGCATGGTCCGCTGCAGCATTTCATCGGGCGCGCCCTTGAGGCGGAAGGTCCAGGTCTCGATTTCCGTTTCATTGACCGCAACGGGGCGGACGATGCGGATCGACTGGATGGCGCCCTTGATCGTCAGCGACGGATAATAGATCGTGTTGTGGCGGTTGACCGACAGGATGTCGCGGGTCTTCTGTTCGCCGTAGGCCTTGTGCATCGCCTCCATATAGCCCGGAATATCCATGTAATTGCTGTGGATGCTTGTCGCGCCGCCGGTGAAGCCATGGCCGTTGGGGCCGACGGAGACGCCCATTTCGTCAAACAGCTTGTAAGAGCTGCCGAAGGGGGAAATAATATCCGCCTCATGGGTTTTCGGCGCCCCTTCGGGCAATTCATCGACATAGGCCTGGCAGGCGTCGCCGACCGACTGATGGGTGACCATGGGGTGCATGGTGTCATTCAGGTTGTCGACGAACAGCTTCCAGTTGCAGTTGTGGTGAAAGCGCAGCACGCCGCCGGTGATCTCAAGCTCCCCGTCCGGCGCGCGGTCGATCATATTGTCGATGGAGCTTGCCGCATCGCCGAGGAAGGTCCGGAGGTCCGGGCCGTCGGCGGACAGATTGGCGAAGACAAAGCCGCGGTAGCTTTCGGAACGGATTTTTTTCAGGCTGAAGGCCGGGTCATTGATGTCAAAATCGGTCTGCTCGTAGCCGACCTTGTGCGGTACGCCGATCAGCTTGCCGTCGGTCTTGAAGGTCCAGCCGTGGTAGCAGCAGCGAAAGGCGCGAACGTTGCCGCATTTCTTGCCGGCCACCTTGGCCCCCCGGTGGGCGCACTGGTTGTGCAGGACGTTGATTTCCCCTTCCTTGCCGCGGACCATGATCACCGGCCGGCGGCCGATATTGACCGTCAGATAATCGCCGGCTTCCCTGATCTGGCTTTCATGGCCGAGATAAATCCAGGTATTCTCGAAGATACGCTCCATTTCCAGATCAAAAATTTCCGGATCGGTATAGATGGTGCGGTGGATGCGGGTCGGCTCCACCAGCTTCTTGATGTCTTGCAGGGTTTTGGTCATGATCTATCCACTCACTTTCACATTTCAACAGGGGTTACAGACTGATTGAGCCGAGGCTGGTGCCGCCGCAGACGAACAGGGTCTGGCCGGTGACGAAGCTGTTCTCGGGATCAATGAAAAAGGCTGTCGCGCGGGCGATGTCGTCGGCCCGTCCCAGTCGTTTGACCGGGATGCTTTCGGTCAACGCCCGCGCCTTGTCGCTGTCTTCGGGGATGACTTCGGTAAACATGTCGGTGACAATCGGGCCGGGGGCGATGGCGTTGACGGTGACGCCATATTGGCCGAGCTCCATGGCCCAGGTCCGGGTCATGCTGATGATCGCCGCCTTGGTGCCGGCGTAACTGGTGCGGCTCGGCAGGCCGACGACGGCGCGCGACGACATATTGACGATGCGGCCAAAGCCTTTTTGCTTCATGGCCGGCAGGAAGGCCTGGGTCAGGGTGATCATGGCGCCGAGATGCAGGCGGGTCAGATAATCCAGATCCTCAAGCCGGACATCCTCAATCAGGCTCGGTCGGATAACGCCGGCGTTATTGACCAGTACGGTCACTTCATGCTGTCGGGCGATGTCGGCGGCGATGCGGGCGGTCTCATCCTCATCGGCGAGATCGACCTCGTAAAAGGACAGATTCGGATGGTTGAAATCCGGCGCGCGCCGGGCGAGGCTGGTCACCCGGTAGCCGTCATCGAGCAGTTTCTTGGTGATTGCGGCGCCAATGCCGGCGCTGCCGCCGGTAACCACGGCGCAGGGCTGTTCAGTCATGATTTTCTTCCTTGTTCCACATCGTTCCAGCTAATAGTTTTCGCCCCCCGGGGCTTGGCGACCAGGACCCCCCGGCCGCCGGGATCGATCACCGCCTGCATATCGACCTTTGAGTCTGTCGCCATATGGCCGTTGAGCAGGTGGCAGATGATCACCGCGCCATTTTCAAGCTGCACCGTGCCGGTCGGCCAGGGCAGATGATCCCTGAAATAAGGCTCCAGACTGTGGTGCAGGTCAACCTGCGACAGCAAGGTTCCCCGGGGGCTGACCGGTTGCCAGACAAGGTCGTCGCTCAGGCAACGGCGGCAGATTTCCCGCGGCGGATATTGCACCGTTTGACAGGCGGCGCAGACCGGCAGCTTGAATGTATTTTCCTGTGCCGCCTCGGTCAGCGGCAGGGCAACGTCATTGCGGTAAGGGGGGGGCGTGTGAGGCATCAGGCGTCTCCTCTGGTCAGGATGGCTGCCGTCGAACAGAGGCCGCGATCATAATTGATCATGCCGTAACCGCTGACCAGGGCGACTTTGGAGTTCGCGACCTGATTGCCGAGGGCGGCGCCGGTGAGCTGCCTTATGGCTTCGACCAGGCCCATATAGCCGGCGGCGGAGCCGGCCTGCCCGCCGGAAAGCTGCCCGCCGGAGCTGTTATGAACCAGTGTCGGGCCCGCAAGCCTGTCTGCGTCAAAATTCATCTTGGTCTCGCGGACGAAGCGCGGACCGTCGCCCTTGTCGCAAAAGCCGAGGTCCTCCATCTGCATCATCGAAATCACCGGATAATCATCATAGGTATAGAGCAGGTCGATGTCTTCGGGGCCCATCGCCGCCTGCTGATACATCCGGTCGGCATATTCGCGCCAGCCGCCACGGAATTGCACGGGATCATGCGCGTAGGCGTTATGAAGCTCGCCGGCGCCAGCGATGACCACATAGGGCAGATTGAGCGATTTGGCTTTTTCAACGCTCATCACCAGAAAGCCTTCGGCTCCGGCGCAGGGCATGACGCAGTCAAACATATGCAGCGGGCCGGCAATGGGACGGGCCGCCAGGTAGCCCGCCATATCAAGATCCTTCTTGATCAGGGCGTGCCGGTAATGTTGCGCGTTATAGCGTTGCGACAGGCAGATACGGCCGAAATCCTCGCGGGTCGCGCCAAATTTATCCATATAATGTTGGGTGATCAGGGCGAAGGCGGCGTTGGGCCCCGCGGCGCCGTAAGGATAGGCGGCGTCGGCGGCAAATGTGCTGAAATTGGCGACCAGGTCGCGGAAGCCTTCCGGTTTGCTGGTGTCGGCGCCGATACAGGCGATAATGTCCGCATCGCCCATCTGGATGGCGCGGGCGGCGCGGCGCATGGCGATGACGCCGGAGGCCCCGCCCAGGGGAACCTGCTCGATCCAGCGCGGCGACAGGCTGAAATACTGGCTGAGGGTGATGATGGAATCCGGGGCGAGGGTAAAGCTGGAGATCGCCATGCCGTCTATCTGCGCCTTCTCTATGCCGGCGGACGTTATCAGGGCCGCCAGCGCCTTGCCGAAAAACCATTGCGCCCCTTTGTCGCTGAAACGGCTGTAAGGCGTCGTTACCGGGGCGACGAGGGCGACGCCGTCATAAGAGGCCGCTATTTTACGCACGGTTTCCGTCATTTGGTTCTTTCCGCTTTTGGGCGTTTCTTCAGGGCGCGCAGGTCATAAGCCTCGCCCCCGTCAATCAGTTTAGCACAAAGGCCCTTCATTTCGCCGCGCTTCAGTTTTTGCGACGCGGTGAGCGGCAGGGCTTTGAGAAAGGAGATATAGCCCGGCGTCTTGTAATAGACGAGCTGCTCCATGCTGCGGGCAAAAATGTCCCGGGCCAGCGCCGCGGTCGGCGCTTGGCCGTCCTTCAGAACAATGCAGGCCATCACCTCATCACCGCGGATTTCGTCATAGGCCGGGGCGACGGCGACTTTATCGACCGCCGGATCAAGGGACAGCACGGTTTCGACCTCCAGCGCCGAGATATTCTCACCGCTGCGCCGGATGACATTCTTGCGCCGGTCGACGAAATAAAGCGCGCCGTCCTCGCCTTCGCGCACCACATCGCCGGTATGAAGCCATCCCTCCCGCCAGGTCTCGGCGGTGGCTTGCGGATTCTTGAAATAATGGGAGAAAAAGCCCCGGCGGGGATTGTCGCCGGCGGCCCGCACCAGAAGCTCGCCCGGCGCGCCCGGCGCGCCCTCTGCGCCATTTTCATCAATCAGCCTGAAGGCCACCTTGTCCGACGGCCGGCCAAAGCAACAGGCGCCGACATGGCGCGGCTCATGATTGGCGACGATGCAGCCGCCGGCGCCGGATTCGGTCATCGCCCAGGCTTCGATCAGCGGAAAGCCGAAGCGTTCCTCAAACCGGGCGTGATGTTTCGGGTTGACCCCGGCGCCAAAGCCAAAGCGGACGCTATGGTTCCTGTCGTCCTCATGTTCGGGAATATTGAGCAGAATGGCGGGCAGGACGCCGAGATAATGCAGGGCGGTCGCTTCCGACTCGCGGACAGTCCGCCACCAGGTCCGGGGATGAAAACGGTCAAGCTGGATGATGCAGCCGCCGGTGATGATCATGCCCATGGCCGAGCAGGCGAGCGCATTCATATGGACCAGCGGCAGTGGCGTCAGCAGCCTTTCCTTGCCGGGACGCAATCTGCACAGGCCGCCCGCATCCCGGTACCATTCGCCAAAGACAATGAAATAGTCGTTGGTCAGCACGCAGCCCTTGGGCTGGCCGGTGCTGCCGGAGGTATAGAGCATGGCGCATTCGCTGTCCTGATCGGGCGTCCCTTCCTGCCGTGGCCTGAGGGGAGCGGGGAGCCGCGCCATATCATCGTCGGCGACGACCGGCGTTGCGCCGGCGAAGTTGTGGACCGCCGCCGCAACATGATCCCTGTTTTTTTGCAGGCTGATCACCAGGTCAAGTTCGCTGTGGGAGATGACATAGGCCATTTCCTCGGTGGAGAATTCGCCGTTCAGGGGAACAATGCTGGCCCCCAGCGCATTGAGCGCCAGCCAGTGAAAGAAAAATTCCGCCCGGTTGTCGAGCAGAAGGCCGATCCGGTGGCCCGGGCCATAGCCCGCCGCCTGGTAAACCTCTCTCAGACGGAATATTTCCATATTGGCTTCCGCATAGCTATAGTCGATGGGGCCGTCATGATAGGATCGGGCCGCCACCGCCGGAATATGCAGGAAAGGGCGGTCGGCAAACTGACAATGGCTGGTTTCAAAGAGGTCGTATACTGTTTTCATCAAGCTGCCCTGTAATTTAACCCTGTAATTTGGTCTTGTGATATTATGCTGCCGGCGCTGTTCTTCCGCCTGTGAGTTTATTCTATCCATGATCGATTAGGATGATTCTTGACAAATAGTTTAACATATTTAATATATATGAAAAGGAATAATTTTATTTTTCATATATAAATAGCTTAAGTATTTAAGATGCGTATTTATTTTCAGAATATTAAATAGAAACCAACCAGAACGAAAGTCAGGGCCGAGTGATGAAAAAATGGGTATGTTTGGTGTGCGGATGGACATATGACGAGGCCATGGGCTGGCCCGAGGACGGCATTGCGCCGGGCACCAGGTGGGAGGATATTCCCGAGGACTGGGTCTGTCCGGAATGCGGCGTCGGCAAGGAAGACTTTGAAATGGTCGAGGTCAAGACCCCTGCCGTCGCGACGGCCGCCCCCGCCCCCGAGGCGGCAGTCGACCCCGTCGTCATTATCGGCTCCGGTCTGGCGGCCTATAATCTGGCCAAGGAATTCCGCAAGCTGGATGCGACGACCCCGCTGATGATGATAAGCCGCGATGACGGCAGCCATTATTACAAGCCCAATCTGTCCGCCGGCCTGACTCATGACAAAACCCCCGATGATCTGGTGATGGGCTATCATCAGCAGGTGGCGGCGGAACTGTCGCTGACCCTGAAATCCTTCACCGAGGTCACCGCCATGGATACGGCGGCGAAAACAATTCATATGGGGCCGGTGCGCCAGCGTTATTCGCGGCTGGTTCTGGCGACCGGGGCCGGGGTGATCCGGCCGCCCTTTGCCGGTGACGGCGCGGCGCTGATGCATAGTGTCAATGACCTGCTGGATTACCGGGCCTATCGCGGCGACCTGGTGGGCGCATCGAAAGTCGTCATCATCGGCGCCGGCCTGATCGGCTGTGAATTCACCAATGATCTGCTGAATTTCGGCCTTGAGGTTGAGGTGGTTGACACCTTTGACCACTGCATGCCCGCCCTGTTGCCGGAAGTGGCGGCGCGGGCCGTCGAACGGGCGCTGATCGACAAAGGGGCGACCTTCCATTTCGGGGCAAGGGTGGCGTCGGTGCATAAAACAGGCGGCGGATTTACCGTTGGTCTTGAGGGCGGTGCAAATCTCGCAGGCGATATTGTCGTCTCGGCGGTCGGGCTGCGGGCTCATACCGCACTGGCGGAACAGGCCGGGCTGACGGTCGGGCGGGGCGTCACGGTCAACCGTTATCTGGAAACTTCGGCGGCGGATGTCTTTGCCCTCGGCGATTGCGCCGATGTGGAGGGCCATCTGCTGATGTATGTCGAACCGCTGCTGCAGTCGGCCCGGGCTTTGGCGAAAACCCTGACCGGCGACCGCACCGCGGTTGAATATCGCGTGATGCCGGTGACAGTCAAGACGCCGGCCTGCCCGGTGGTGGTCGCCCCGCCGCCCCAGGGCGCAATCGGCGAATGGGATATTCAGGCGCGCGACAATGATGTCGCGGCGCTGTTTCGGGATCAGGCGGGCGAGGTGATCGGCTTTGCGCTGACGGGGCAGGCGGTGGCGCAGAAAAAACAGCTGGAGAAAACTTTGCCCTTGCTCATGTCATAGCAACGGTATTTATTGTAGTGGCGCATCGCCGCCGGCAAAAAGGCCGGGAAAAAGGGAAGACGCAATCGTGACCCAAAAACAGAATTCCACCTTTCTGGAAGATTATTTGTCCTATCTGCTGGCGCGGGCGAGCCACCTGATCGCCGAGGATTTCGCCCTGATTCTGAAGCAGGCGGATTTCGACCGGTCGCGCTGGCGCATATTGGCGTCGCTCAGCGATTATGACAAGGTCGCGATCGGCGAACTGGCCAACAGGGTGCTGATGAAGCAGCCGACCCTGACCAAGATCCTCGACCGGATGGAGCAGGAAAATCTGGTCAGACGCCAGCATTCCAAAGCGGATCGCCGGTCGGTCAAGGTGGTGATCACGCCCGAGGGGCGGGAAAAAGTCGCGGAACTTCTCCGGCAGGCCAAGGAGCACGAACGAGCGGTGCTGAAGGAATATTCCGCCGAGGAGGAAGAAATTCTCAAGCGGGTCCTCAGAACGTTGATCGACTGTATGGAATAGGCCGCCAGATAAAATAACCCGATAAAATAAAAAGGCTGCAGGGGAAACCCTGCAGCCAGTATCTACGGAGGATAGCAATTTCTGTGTGGGAAAATAACTATCACGCTCCTATGACCCCTTGATGGCGTAAACCCGCCATTAAAAAAACAAAAAAAGCGGCGGTCCCATCGGGCCGCCGCTTTTCATTCAGATCAGATCACGTCCTAGAATTTGGCCGTTGCGCCAAAGAAGAAATACCGGCCAATCGGATCATAGGTGGCGGGAAAGATGTTGCCGCTGTTTTCCGTTGTGCCGCCAAAGTCGTTGCCGACGACGGTTGGCTGCTTGTTGAACAGGTTGTTGATGCCCGCTCTGAAGGTATATCTTTCGAGGAAATTATAGGAGGCGCTCAGATCAAAATAATGCGCCGATGGTATGGTGGGCTGGACGAAATCAGCAGGGCTGGTTTCGCCAAATCCGACCGTATCCTTGGTGACGCTGCTCAGGAACTGCCAGCGCAGGAAGACCGTCAGGTTTTCATAGTTCCATTGGGTGGTCTGGCTGAAGCGCCATTTCGGATCGGGCCGCAGACAGACTGTCCCTGCGAGCCCTGAACAGTCATCAATGCTCAGGAAGTCGGCATCCTGCTGCAAAGTCTCGATCACATGGGTGCCGGCAAAGGACAGGTCAATACTGCCCCAGTTGCCATTATCCAGATCAAAGCCGTAATTGATGTTCAGGTCGACGCCCTGGGACTTTTTGAAGGCGGCATTGACCAGGGACACATCAACCCCGGTTTCCGTGCCCCCGTTCAGGGAGCCGTTCAGCGGGTTGCGGGCAATGCGCTGACAGAAGGCGCCGTTGGCGTCCTGTTCGATCTCATAACAGGCGTCAACAACGCTTTGTTCCGCGAACTGGGTGATGACGTTCTTGATTTCGATGTTGTAATAGTCAATCGCAACGGTCAGCCCCGGAACAAATTCAGGCTGCAAAACCGCCCCGATGGTAAAGGTGTTTGACTTTTCCGGTTCCAGACTGGCGTTGCCGCCGAGGAAATTGTTGATCTGGCCGGAAATCGGACCATTGACCCCGCCAATATCACCGGCCGGCACGCCGGTCGCGATACAAAGGGCGGTCAGAGCCGCATTCCCCACCGGATTGGCGCCGGAACAGGGATCAAAATCCAGATCGCCCGTGCTCGGGGTCTTGGGCAGGCCAATTTCCCTTAAGTTGGGCGCGCGGACCGCCCGCTGATAGAGGCCGCGAATCCGCAGATCATCTGTCGGCGCCCATTCGCCGCCCACTTTATAGGTCCAGTTGGTAAAGCTGTTTTCCGTGCTGCCTACGGTGTTTTTATAATCAGCGACACGAACCGCAGCGTCCAGAACCAGCGATTTGGCGAATGTGGCGTCCTGCACCAGCGGCACCTTGGTTTCGGCGAAGAATTCCCAGACCCGGAAACCGGCGTCAACCGGGGTGCTGGAGCCGAAGCCGATGCTGTTGCCGTTTGTCAGATTATCATCGGGCAGCGATTCATTGCTTTCCTTGCGATATTCAAAACCGGTGGCGAAGGCGGCCGGCGCCGACGCGCTCGGCAGTTGAAGGGGCAGGTCGCCGGTCAGGGAACCGCCAACGATGGTCTGTTCGGTATTATTGACCTCGGCCAGATTGAAGGCGATGAAGCGGGCGGCTTCCTCGGAAATATTACCGGCGCCAAAGAAGTTCACCGGCACGCAGCCGCCACTGTTGTCTTCGCAGACAATTTCGCCGGTTACGGGATCGGTGATGGCGCGCATACCCTGTTGCGCCTTGGAGAAGCTGACGTCATTGACAAAATTCTGTGTCCGTTTCGTCCGGCCATATTGGGCGAAGACATCCCAGCTCAGGGCATCTGAAAGATCACCCTGGAAGCCGCCAAGGAATTGATAGGCGGTGTTTTCATAGATGGAATCGCGGGTGCCGACTTCGGGCAGGCGGCGGCCAAAGGCAATGTCAATATTGGCGTCGGCGTCAACGGCGCCGTCGCTGTTGGCGTCAAATTCCGCATCAACCACACCGTCGCCGTCCTGATCGGTCAGGGCGTTGACCGCCTGGCCGGAGAGGAACGGGTTGTTCAGGTTAAGCGAGAAGGGGAAGAAGAAGGTTCCCGTCGGCGCGATGATGGTGCGCACCTGGTTGTTGGCGAAGGAGGCCCGACTGTAGAATTCGATGTTGTCGGTAACCTGATAATTGGCCAGGGCGGTCGCGGTCCATTTTTCCTGTGGCGTGGCCAGCAGGTTGAACGGGTTGAAGTTGAAGGTGCCGGCGAAGGGGACAATATTGCCGTTGGAATCAAATGACACCGCCTGATCGCCGCCGGGATCGGGGACGAGGGCGAAGGTGCCGTCAATCACCCCGTCCGGGGTTGTGAAGCTGCCGCCGGGGGAAAAGTCGGACGCCGCAAGGGCGAATTCGGAAAATTCCCGGTCACCCTGGGTGACGGCGTCGGCTTTTGTATAGCCGATGCTCAGGACCGCATGGCCCCGGTCGTCGGCAAAGCTGCCGCCGACAGTGACGCTGAAATCCTTGCGTTCCCCGTCGCCTTCTTCGGAAATACCGTACTGGCCATCCATTTCAAGGCCTTCAAAGTCATCATTCATGATGAAGTTGACGACCCCGGCGATGGCGTCGGAGCCATAGACTGCGGATGCGCCGCCGGTCACCACTTCGACCCGTTTGATCAGGCTGGTCGGGATCATGCTCAGATCAACGAAACCCTGATTGTCAAAGGGGACAAAACGCTTGCCGTCGACAAGCACCAGGGTCCGTTCTTCGCCGAGGTTGCGCAGATCAACGGTGGCGCCGCCGTCGTTGCCGTTATTGGCCTGAGAGCCAACGCCGGGGACGGCCTGCGGGATGTCACGGATAAATTCTTCGATATTGGTCGTGCCGGTCAGCTTGATGGTTTCCGATTTCAGGATGGCGACCGGGCTGTTGGCGGTCAGATCCTGCCGCTGAATGCGCGATCCGGTGACAACCACTTCTTCAAGGACGGCTTCTTCTGCATCCGCAGCAAAAGAACTGCCGGTCATGGCCGCGGAAATGGCAAGTGCGGATATGCCGTACTTCAGAAACGAAGCGCGGTTTTTGGGTGTATGAATATTCACAATATTCCTCCTTTAAAAGATCAAACAAAGAAGGCCAATGCGTTTGGTCGAGTAAAACAGTCCTCCGTGGTGAAGGCGAAATTATTTTGCTCACTGTTTATGGTTTCATTGTCCTTCGTAGCAAAGACCCCTGGGCAGAAGAAATCCGCCATGAAAAAAACCTCGCTGACCGGCAAAAAAATCCAGACAAACCAAGGGATGAGAAATGTTTTGGAATAAGCGAAGAAAACAGAATTATATTTGTTTATTTCGCGTAGAAAGAATTGAAAATTCAATAAAAAATATTAATGCCGAAGTGGAAATAAGATCCCAGAACATCATAAATATTGGGAAATGTGTTGGCCTGCTGCTGCCCCGAACCGACAAAGTCGGGGGTGTTGTCGAAAATATTATCAACACCTGCCCGGATGATGATGTCATCCGTCACCCGATATTGCAGATACAGGTCAAAATAGTTTTTGGCCGGCAGTTCGGCGATGGCGACCTCCGAGAAGGCGGCCAATTGATTGCGGACGCCGCCGAAATGGCGCCACCTGAGGGAAATTTCCAGCATGTCGCCATACCAGGTGGCGCTCTGGGTGAAACGGAACCTGGGCAGCGGCTCACCGCAGTCGCCATTAAACAGGCCGGCGCAATTGAGGGTTTCCTTGTTCAGGGCCTTTTGATAATCGTAACTGATCAGGTATGTTCCCTGGAAAACAAGCTCAAACCGGTCATGATCGCTCAATAACCCGCCGGCAAACTGTTTTTGATAGAATAACTGCCCGTCGATGCCCGAGGTGGCGGTCTGTCCCATATTCGCCAGATTGGCGTCAATATAATCCAGTCGCCCGTCAATCTGGCGATGGATTCTGTCGCAGGCGGCAGGGGCGTAGCTATCCCCGCCATAACAACTGTCGAGGATGCCCTGGGCGCCGCCGGCGAAGGCGGTAATCTGGTTGCGCAGGGTGATATGATAATAATCCAGCGTAAGCTGCATTTCCGGCAGTTGCGTCGGTTGATAGACCAGTCCGATGGTAAAGGTATCCGACTTTTCCACCTCCAGATCTGGATTGCCGCGATATATTTCCCGGATCTGATCATTCAATTGTTCAAAGGCGCCAACCTGATCCGCGGGAACGCCGCTTGCAATGCACAGATCTGTGATGCCGCCATATGAAGCGATATATTCAGCCGCGCAGGGGTCATATACAGCGGGATAATTGTCGGCTCCCTGGGAAAAAAGATCCTGAATATTCGGTTCACGCACCGCCCGCTGATACTGGCCCCTGATGCGCAGGTCGGTGACGGGACGCCAGTTGAAGCCTGTGGCGGCCGACCATACGGCCCCGGACAGGCTGTAGTCTGAATAGCGCAGGGCGCCGGAGAGTTCCAGTTCCTCAAATGCGGTGATATTTTCCAGCAGCGGCAATTTAATTTCGCCATACAGGCTCCAGACATCGTAAGCGCCGGTCGCGGGCTGGGCCTGAAGAAAGCCGCTGCCGGCTTCGATCAGCCCGGTTTGATCCCCGGTATATTTGTTGTCTTCCTTGCGCCAGTCGACGCCAAGCAATATTTTAAGGCCGTTTTTTATGCCGTGATCAAGGGCGCCGGAAATAAAAGCCGTGGCGTCCTGCCGGATATAGCGGACTTTTTCTTCCTCGTGAACGGTCAGATATTGGATGGCGTCGGGAGACAGATTGTTTTCGCCAAAAATATTGGCCGGAACGCAGCCTTCCTGTCGCGCAGACGGATCCGCGCAGAGATATTCCCCGTTCTGCTCCATGATATTGGCCGCCTGCCGCAGCCTGGCAAGAGAAACGGCGTTAAGGTTATTCAGTACATTTTTATAAGCGCTGTAATTATAATAGGCCTGAAAGCCCCAATCTTGCGCCAGTTCGCCGCGCAGGCCGAGGACCGTGTTAAAGGACCTGCGGTTGTTTTTGCTCTGGCGCGGGCCCATCTCGATCATGCGGCGATATAAAGCGGGGATTTCCGCCTGGCCGTCAGCGATATAAAGCAGGTTGCCGGCAAGTTCGGCTGTGGTGGCTCCGACAGCGGCGACAGGGCTGCCATCCGCGCCCCATACGGGGGTCTTGGCGGCCACAGAGCCATCAGGGTTATAGCTTATAGTGACAGCCTGCCGGGCCTGCACAGGGTTGCCCAGACCGTCAAACAGCAAATTGCCGCCGCCATCGCGCGCCTGCCAGATTTCACCGGTCGCATACCAGTCAATTCCCCGAAGTGCGGCTCTGGCGCTTTCCTGCAGAAAAGGATTTTCAACCGGCACGCCAAGGTCGCTGATCAGCAAAGGCGTAGGAGCCAGTTCCAGATCCACTTTATTCTGTGAAAATATGGTCTGGTTGAAGAATTCGACGCTCTCCGTAAGGCGGTATTTTGCCCCGAAAGTCGCCATCAGGCGCCGTTGCGGCAACTGCAGAAAATTATAGGGCGCATAGTTAAAGCTGTCTGTCATGATGTCGAAGTCCGCCGCCGCGCCATCGGGACCGAAACGCGCCAGACCGGGATGGGGGCCGCTTGCCGGAATGCCTTGCACCAGACCACCGGGAATGATGCTGCTTCCGCTGCGGATGAGGCCGGGGACGCCGCCATCTTGAGGCGCCAGATAAGCACCATAGCCAAAACGTCGATCCGCCGAATTTGGCGCGATATAGGCATCCCGTAAGGCGAAGGTGGAAAAATCCCGGTCGCCCTGCATGACCGGATGACGGTTCAGGAAACCGAGATGGAGGAAGGCGCTGCCCCGTCCGTCGTCAAAATCCTCTCCGTAAACAAGATCAAGATCATATTTCTCACCGTCGCCATGCTTTGAAATGCGATAACGCGCCAGACCTTCAAAACCGGCGAAATCATCGCGTAATTTAAAATTGACGACGCCGGCGATGGCGTCGGCGCCGTAAACCGCGGAAGTGCCGCCGGTCGCCACTTCGACTTTATCAAGCAGAAATGTCGGAATGCTGTTCAGGTCGATGATCCCGGACTGGGAACTGGGGACATATCGTCTGCCGTTGACCAAAACAAGGGTGCGTTCCGGCCCCAAGCCCCTGAGGTCAACGGTGGCGATGCCCTCCCCGGGATTATTGGAATTCCCTGTCAGGGAAGGCACAATCTGCGGCAGCTTATTGAGAAGATTCTCGATATTGGCGGTGCCGGTCCGTTTTACGGTTTTCGATTCGATGGTTGACACCAGGTTGGGCGCCGTGAGTTCAGCCCGCTTGAGGCGGGAACCGGTGATGACAATTTCTTCGGGCGTAATATCCTGTGGCGCAGTCCCGGGGACCTCGACAAGGGTCGTGTCCGGCGCGTCTATTGTGCGGGATGATTTATTTTTACGATGATCTTTATGACCGGCTTTCGCCATTTGGAAATTCGGATTCCTGCGGATGACAATGGTGCCTTCCGGGTTTCGGAAGGCCAGCAGGCCGGTGCCCTTTAAAATTTCCGCCAGCGCGTCTATGGGCCCAAAACGGCCGGACAATTCGCAGGCCGGAATATCTTTCGCCTCGTCATAGGGAAATATGATCTGCTCGCCGGATTGTTCGGCGAAAAGAATCAGGGCGTCGGCGACGGAATGTTGGGGAATTTTAAATTCTACGAGTGTGACGGAAGAGGGTATTTCTGCGGAATATGCCGAAACTGCAACCAGTGGGGTTCCGGCAGAAATGACGCAGGTTAAATATTTGTGTCGCAAAATACGCAGCATGCTTTTGGGTGTAACCTTGGCCGATATGGTATCAGGCTTCTACAATGACGGCGATATAGGGGGTAAAGCGAATGACTTTTACCGGAAAGGCATCCTCAATCGCATAAAGCAAGGCGTCAAAATCATTAATATCAAACACGCCTCCCATTTTCATGTCCTTCAAAATGTCATCGGCAATGACAATTTTTTTATTGGTATAGCGGGACATTTCTTCGATAACGACGGATAATTTCTGACCCTTGAAGATCAGCTTCCCCTGACGCCAGGCGTCTTTCTGGCTTAATTCCAGTTGTCGGGCGGGGCGGACTTTGCTCAGGTTATGATCAAAGGCGACAATTCTTTCGCCGTCGGTGACCAGCAAGGCATCCTGACCAATCCCGGATTTACCAACGCGCTCAGACAGGCGCTGATCATTTTGGTTTACGGCAACCGTGCCTTCAAACACGATAATTTCAACGGTTTCATCATTGTCATAAATATTAAAGGAGGTGCCGACCGCCCGGACATTTCCACGAGATGTTTCGACGATGAAGGGCCGCTTTGCATCCTTCGCCACATCGAATCGGGCTTCCCCTTCCAGAAGGCGGACTTTTCGCCTGTCATCGCTAAAGTCTATATCAAACCGGGAATCCGTATTCAGATGAACGATTGAACCGTCCGCCAGATGAATAACCTTTTGTTCGCCGGTTGCGGTTCTGTAGGCGCCTTCGGGTAAATAGGTGGTGTAGAAAGTAACTATGGCGCTGAAAATGACCAAAACCGTTGCGGCAATAGAAAATTTTTGCCATTTTTGCCAGTTGCCGGGTCCAGCGGACGGCGTTTTTTTCGACTCAAAGTCGATAATAGCGCTATCCGGCGGGAGAGTGGGATCCGCAATCTGCGCCCCGGTCGCTTTGAGTTCAATAATCTCCGGCAGATTGTCGATATGAGTCCAGAAACTTACAATGTTTTCAAAAGCCTCGGCGTGGGACGGGTCGGCGTTCTTCCAAGCCTCGAACTGGTCGAGAAGCTCCAGGTCGCCGGGATTCTCCTCCAGGCAGAGATACCATTTCCGCGCGTTGTCCATAAGACCATCTTGTCGGGAAAGGTCGTATAAAGTACTCATCAGGCTATCCCCTGCCTCAATTTATTATTTTTCACTTTACACAATCACCTGTTTTTTTTGCTCTTGGTGTGTTGTGATAACCCCTGATTTTGCTGCGCGCCTCTCGCCTTTTCCATATAGGCCTGACAGTCACGCATACCCCTTAATACATGTTTTTCAGCCGTGCTGATCGCGATATTCAGTTCCTTCGCGACTTCCTTGAAGGATTTCTTGTGAATCACCCGCAAGCTAAACGCCTGCCGACATTTGGGCGGCAGTTGGGCAACGGCCTCACAGAAAAGATTATATTCCTGTTTGGAGCTTAATCTCTGATCGGCCAGTGGTTCGTTACTTTCCACCGCAATATCCTCCATATCAACGCCCGTGTCAAATCGAATGATTTTTCTTCGGCGAAGCGCTTTCATCGCCAGGTTATGGGCGATCCGATAAAGAAACGCCTTGTGAGAGATGATCTCATCGGTATTTTTGGCGCTGTGGAGTTTGAGAAAGGCCTCCTGCGCCACCTCTTCGGCCTCATTTTCAGAGCGCAAAAAATGATAGACATAGCCGACAAGTCGTTTGCTATGATCCCGATATAGTCCTTCCAGAATAGTTTGATCTTTAACTTTCATATGGCTGTCCGTTTCGGGACATGCCATTTGAAACAAGATGAATCAACCCTGTGAAAGCCGGTGTTCCTCCGTAAATAGGCATTTTTTGTCCTTTTATTTTTTTGATTGGCGGGCGATCCCGAAAGCGCGGAATCATCTGTACCAACTTTTTCAGAATAAGAAAAATTAAAGTGAAAGTCTATTAGCGGGTTCTTAAATGTCAAGGGTCATTAGTTTAATGGACTTTTTTCTGCGACGAAATTTCCTTAAAACAGGCCAGTTACAAAAAAAACCGCGGCGCAAATGCGCCACGGTTCGAAATGGTTGTTTTTCAGCTCGCCTTATTTGCGCCGCCGCCGGGCGATGCCCATGCCCACGAGGCCGAGGCCGAACAGGCCAAGAATCCCGGGTTCCGGAATCGGATTTTCCAGATTGGCGTTATACCAGTCGCGATAAAAAGCGACGCGGGTGTCGGAGGCATATTCCCCGAAGCTGCTGTTCAATTCGTCATCAACATCGGTGAAGCCGGAACCGAATGTGCCGCCCCAGGAGTGAACTCCGGTGATCAGGCCGTTGATGAAGCTCGGGCCGCCGGAATCGCCGCCGCCGATAAAGACTTCATCGCCGAGGAGCGGATCGCCGGTCTCATCAAGGCCGCGGGTGCCGAAACCGTCATCGCAATAGCTCATGTCGCCGGTGACGTAGAGATATGTATAGACGCAGACGAAGTTATGATCCAGGGTGCCGTCATCGAAATCATAGAACATCTGCTGGCCGAGTTCGGTGCCGGTCAGGATGCCAGTATCGATGTCGTAGCGGTTTTTCCCCATCCGCAGCCGGAAATCGAAGGGAAAGGCGTCGCCCTGGGCGCCGTTGCCGGTGCTGCCGGCGCCGACATGGACAACATCCTGGCCGAATACGGCGTCGCTGGTATCCCAGTTGATGTCATAGCGTTCATAGAGCGCCGTATCCGGTGTTTCGTCGAGGTAAATCATGCCAATATCGCCGGCTTCGCCAAAATCATTGTTGAACTGGTCGTAATTTTCATGCTGCCGTGATTTCCGGGTATCGAATTCGAAGAATTTCCATGCCGTCGGATCGCCATTGTCCCGGGCCAGCTTGTCGCCGAGGATAAACCAGGATTTTTCTTCCCAGACCAGGCCGTTGTTTTGGGGGTTTTTGTTGATGCAATGACCGGCTGTCAGCACGGTATTGCCGCCGACCAGTGACCCGGTGCAGACATAACCGCCGCCGCTTTTCAGGCGGGAATAGACAACGCCGACGCCGGTATAGGTTGACGCGGCCTGATATTTGGGCAGATAGGGATCGTCATTGGCCAGCAAATATTGGGCGTTGTTTCCATTGCCAATGATGCTTGGCGTCGCCTGCGCCGCCGCGGGGATGAGCGCCGCCGCCGCCAGGCCAAGGATGCATGATTTAAGGTTGTTTTTCATTTCAACTCCACCTACATTAATTTTAGCGCTGCCTTGTTTTCTAATCGGCAGCAAATGAGTTCATCTCATATCGGCTCCCGTCCGAACAGAGTATGGCGTTTTGGCTTTGTTAATTTAGAAGAAGTCGAGTAAGGACCGCTCCCCTCCGCATCGTGTCAGTTTATTTTACAATTCTGTGGCAGGTAGACACGAATGCATATTCTTAAGCAAATCGCGTGCCAAACATCCTTAACAGCGCGATAATCGGGGTTTTTCAAAATTAACCATAAGTTAAAGAAATATAAAATTGTAAAAAATCTTTACAATTTTTTAACTATAAAGACAAAACTGATCCGCTATTTTACAGGCTTGCGGCCCCTTCCGCGTCTGCGGATCATGCAAGGCATTGCTTTTCGAGGGCGCTTTGGGGTATAGAGGGCCGAATTTAACTCTTTCTCAGTTGTGGAGCGTGAGACGAATATGGCGTCCTACCAATATAGTTATGTAATGAAGGGTCTGAGCAAGACCTATCCCGGGGCCAAACCGACCTTCAAGGATGTCACCCTGTCCTTTCTGCCCGACGCCAAGATCGCCGTGATCGGCGTCAACGGCGCCGGTAAATCAACCCTGATGCGGATTATCGCCGGGCAGGACAAGGATTTTCAGGGCGAAGCCTGGGCGGCGGAAGGCGTCAAGGTCGGCTATCTGGAGCAGGAGCCCCATCTTGATCCGGAAAAGAATGTCTTTGACAATGTCATGGACGGCCTCGGCGAACTGAAGGCGATTGTTGACGAGTTCAATGAAATCAGCTTGAAATTCGCCGAACCGATGAGCGACGACGAAATGAATGACCTGATCATGAAGCAGGGCGAGCTGCAGGAAAAAATCGACGCCGCCGACGCCTGGGATCTGGACAGCCGGGTCGAGCTCGCCATGGAGGCCCTGCGCTGCCCGCCGAAGGAGGCGGATGTCACGGTTCTGTCCGGCGGCGAACGGCGCCGGGTCGCGCTCTGTCGCCTGCTGCTGTCCAAACCGGAAATTCTGCTGCTTGACGAGCCGACCAACCATCTGGATGCGGAATCCGTCGCCTGGCTGGAAAATCATCTGCGGGAATATGTCGGCACGATCATTCTGGTGACCCATGACCGCTATTTCCTTGATAATGTGGTCAACTGGGTGCTGGAAATCGACCGCGGCCGGGCGATCCCCTACAAGGGTCATTATTCCGACTGGCTGGAACAGAAGGAAAAACGCCTCGCCCAGGAGGAAAAGATCGAAGCCAGCCGCAAGAAAACCATGAAACGGGAACTGCAGTGGATTCAGCAGTCGCCAAAGGCCCGCCAGGCGAAAAGCAAGGCCCGCATCAATGCCTATGATGATTTGCTGGCGGCGGCGCAGGAAGGCCGCAATGCGGACGCCCAGATTCAGATCCCCGTCGGACCGCGGCTCGGCAATGTGGTGATTGAGGCGGAAGATCTGACCAAGTCTTTTGGCGATAAACTGCTGATTGACGGGTTGAGCTTCCGGCTTCCTCCGGGCGGCATTGTCGGCGTGATCGGCGCCAACGGGGCCGGCAAGACCACCCTGTTCAAGATGATCACCGGGCTTGAGCAGCCGGATTCCGGAACGCTTAAAGTGGGGGAGACGGTGCTGCTCGGTTATGTGGATCAGAGCCGTGACAGCCTGGATGACACGAAAACCGTGTGGCAGGAAATCTCCGACGGGCTTGATGTGTTCGATTTTAACGGCCGCGACGTGCCGACCCGGGCCTATGTCGGCAATTTCAATTTCAAGGGTACCGACCAGCAGAAGAAACTGGGTCAGTTGTCCGGCGGCGAGCGCAACCGGGTTCATCTGGCGAAGATGCTGCGCACCCCGGCCAATGTGCTGCTGCTTGACGAGCCGACCAACGACCTTGACGTGGAAACCCTGAGCGCGCTGGAAGCGGCGCTTGAGGATTTCGCCGGTTGCGCCGTCATCATCTCCCATGACCGCTGGTTCCTCAACCGGATCGCCACCCATATTCTGGCCTTTGAGGGCAATTCGGAAGTGGTGTGGTTCGAGGGTAACTATGAGGATTATGACAAGGATCGCCACCGGAGGCTCGGCGCCGCCGCCGACCGGCCCCATAAACTTCAGTATAAGAAGCTGACGCGTTAGACGCCGTCCGGGCTCGTCATTCAAAAATACCGGTGCAGGATATGCCGGGGCCGGAGGTTATTTTCCGGCCCTCAATCTGTTGATGGCGCGCCCATATCCCCCCGTGTCTTTCCCTGCCGTTCCTGGCCTCATCCTCGGGCTTGACCCGGGAATCCGGATAACGGCCGGCAAACTTGCGCTGCAGGGAGGTTTTTTGGGTTTTCAGGTCAAGTTTTTTTCCAAAACGCAATTAATTTAATAAAGTGGCTATTTTACGAATATTATTTCGATTTCATATGTAAATTCAAAAGAATAGTTACTCTTTGATTTTATTGAATTTTTTTGATTTTTTTATGGCGGGTTTGTGGATTTCAAGGGTCGTGTTTGTCGGAGGGGTCCGACAAGCTTATGTGAAATTTGACTATATGATAAAAAAGTCAGATTCACTACATCATGACATTCTTTTCTGGCGCCTCCCTATTTGAAAAACCTATACGGAGGAATACCATGAAGAACTTCTCTTCACGTTTCAAGTATGGCGTGTCGGCCTTGGCTGTCGCCGCCATTTTTCCCTTATATACCCAATCCGCCTTTGCGGCCGAAGAGGCTGCGGTGGAAGACGTCCCTGAATTTGAAGAAGTTGTTGTTACCGGTTCACGTATTAAACGTAAAGACCTGATAGCCACCTCACCCGTTAACATTATCACTACGGAGGCCATCGAACTTACTGGTTCGACGCATGTTGCAAATTTCATTAATGAGCTGCCTTCTGCTGGTGTGCCGGGTTCTGTCGATACAGGCACTAACTTCCGGACAGCAACAACGGGCTTGAATACAGTTGATCTTCGTAACCTCGGAGTTGAGCGTACTCTTGTTCTTGTAAATGGCCGCCGTCACGTTGGTGGTGCTGCTGGCTCCCCAACAGTTGACTTGTCCATGATCCCTGCGGCTCTTGTACAACGTGTGGAAGTTGTCACCGGTGGTGCCTCTGCGGTTTATGGTTCAGAAGCGATGGCTGGTGTTATCAACTTCATCATGAAAGATGATTTTGAAGGCGTTGAACTTAACGCGCGCTTTGGAACGTCCGAAATTGGTGGCGCTGATGAAAAAGACGTTTCCTTCCTAGCGGGAAGCAACTTTGCTGATGACCGCGGTAATGCAACTATTTATCTTGGTTACAGTGACCGTGGTGTTTTGCGGTCTTCTCAGCGTGAACTTTCCGCCCATGATGCGACAAATAGTTCCTTTGGCCCTAAAGGTAACTTCTTTGACCCAGGTTTCAACGTTAGCCTTACACAGGACGATGATACTGGCTTATGGGACAAACCTTTTAGCAATGCAGAAGACGGCTTTGACCGGAATGCTGTACGTTTGATCAGAGTTCCTACCGAGCGTATTCAGTTCAATGCCAACATAAACTACCAAATTAACGAGCATGTGAATTTCTTCAGTGAAACATCATTTAATCGTTTAATCTCATCCTCACAGCTTGAGCCAACAATCACGGGCTTCTTTATCTCAGTAGGTAGCATCCCAAATATTAATGTTCCCATTGACAATCCTTTTGTACCTACCGAATTACGTGATGCTGTTCTTGCGGCAACACCTGGTGCAGAAGAAATTATCATGTTCCGTCGTTTTGAAGAACTTGGCCCACGGACCAGCGACGTACAACGTCAAACTTTCCGCACCATGTTCGGCTTAGACGGTGACATTAATGATAACTGGAGCTATGAACTTTATTATCAATATGGTCTAAATACGCAGGATCAGACCAATGGTGGTGTGTTCAATACCTTGAACTTCCTGAACGCTCTTAATGTAGAAGATGACGGCGCGGGTGGTTTCCAGTGTGTTGATTCTCTTGCGCGCGACCTTGGTTGTGTACCACTAAATGTATTTGGTGCCGGCAGCATTACTGGTGCCGCCCTTGACTTTGTTAAGGTGGATAGCCAGTTGACCACACGTATGGTTCAACAAGTTGGCGGCCTAACCTTCACGGGTACTCTCTTTGACCTTCCTGCTGGTGAAGTTGGTGTTGCCGTTGGTGGCGAATGGCGCAAAGAATCAAGTAGGTTTAATTCTGACTCACTTGCGGCTTCCGGCTTAACGTCTGGTAATACGACGCCGAACACAATTGGTGAATATGATGTCTATGAAATGTTTGCCGAAGCCATCGTTCCAATCATAAAAGATGCGCCTTTCGCTGAATATCTTGGGGTGGAAGTCGCAGCACGTCATGCGAATTATAGTACAATTGGTGGCAACTGGGCTTATAAAATTTCCGGTGATTGGCGTCCAACCGACGATCTTCGTGTTCGCGGTGGGTACTCAACGGCAGTACGTGCACCGAACATCAGCGAGTTGTTTGATCCCGGTAGTGAAACCTTCCGTAGCTTCACCGATCCTTGTGCCTTTGGTGGCGCGGGTGGCGCCAGTGCTGATGGTAACACAATATATGATGCACAAAGTGCCACTGTTCAAGCAAACTGTGCGACATTGGGCACAGCATTACTTGATCCTGCAGGTGTTAACATTACCAGTGCGGGTGGTCTTGCTGCGGGTAACCCTGACCTGAATCAAGAAAAGGCTAAAACCTGGACTGTTGGTGCGGTTTACACACCAAATTTCATTCCTGGACTGAATATCACTGTTGATTTCTTTGACATTGAAATTACCGATGCCATCAGCACCTTTTCAGCTCAGACAACTGCCGATCAATGTGTTCGTCAGCCTGACTTCCCGAACAATCCTTTCTGTGATTTGATTGAACGGGGCGGAGCCAATGGTCTGATTTTACGTATTGATGCCCTTGCCATTAATGCTGCAATCCTTTCAACACAAGGTATTGACTTTGCCATTGATTACACAACCGAGCTCGGCGAAGGTGTGTTAAGTGCAAATATCAATGGTACACGCACTACGGAGTATGAATTCACTCCGTTTGAAGGTGGCGACGTGATCGATGACCTGAATGAAATCGGCGTTCCAAAACTGAAAGTCAACGGTACATTGACTTATGACATTGGTCAATTCCGCTTCGGTTGGAGCGCGCGTTACATCGATAGTGTTAATGTGGATAATGACAACCCATCCGCAGGACCAGGTACAATTGGTTCATACTTATATAATGACATCCAGATTCGTTACACATTAGACGAAGATGGTCAATATGAAGTATTTGCCGGTATTGATAATCTGTTTGACAAAGAACCTCCCTTCTTGGGTCAAGGCGTACCAGGAGATGTTACCGGTACAAATACCGCTGCTGACATCTACGATGCGATCCGTCGCTTCGGATATGTTGGCTTCAAAGCCAGGTTCTGATCCTGAAAAAAATATGGCGATCCCCGGTTATCCGGGGGTCGTCACCCACTAAAGAAAAAGCCCTGTTCATTGTTCTGGACAGGGCTTTTACTATGTCATGGGGGCTATGGGGGCAGTCTTTAAAAACCGTCGTCGTCCAATTCCTCGTCAAACAGGTCGTCATCGGCGCCGACATCCAGCACGCCGTTGTTGATCTCGTAATTGCGGTTCTGGCGATAGGCGCTGCGGATGGTGGCGTAAAAATCGGTCGAGGATTTGCCCAGGTCGTCGAGGGTTTCCAGATTTTCCTCGCGATAGATCAGGCCGCGCAGCGCCAGCCGGCCATAGCGGACATAGGTCCAGCCCTTGTGACTGAGCCACAGGCTGACCGGATCATAGAAAAAATCGACCACGAAACCGGTGAAGTCGCGGGCGCTGGACGGCCCGAGGAAGGGCAGCATCAGGTAAAAGCCTTCGCCAAAGCCCCAGACGGCGAAGGTTTCGCCGAAATCCTCGCTGTGGCCCTCAATGCCCCAATAGGTCGCGGTGTCCAGTATGCCGAGCAGGCCAAAGGTGGAATTGATCAGAAAACGGCTCAGGCTGGTGCCGGCGCGGGACATCTCCCCCTGGAGGACGTCATTGACAAAAGTCACCGGCTCGCGCCAGTTGAGGACGAAATTGGAAATGCCCTTGCGGATGTCCGGCGGGCCGAACTGGCGATAGAAACGCGCCGTCGGCTCGAGGATGATCTCGTCAAAGCCCTGATTGAAGGAGAAAATCGCCCGGTTCATGGGCTCGAGCGGATCATTGGCCTCGAGATAGGCCGACAGCGCCTGCGGGTCGGATTCCGGCGGCCGCTTGGCGCAACCCGCGGTAAAGAGCAGCGATACCGACAGCAGGCCGATCGTGACATTCCGGCAGGCGTTTTTTTTGCTCGATATAAAAATACCGAGTGATTTGTTGGTAAAACCCATTAAATATCTTTCGGCGCATAAACTATGGTTGAAGTTGTACTGGACATATTCTTTATTTGCAACACAGGTTAACGGCGATTTATTCACTATTTCGTTAATTTCATTTCTTTACTTTATATAAATATATCTTTATATATACCTTTATGTTCAAAATAAGGATGGCGCAGGTAATTGATGACAGAAATAGCCTTTGACAAAATGCTCAATGCCTTGAAAGCGGTCGGTGAAGAAACCCGCCTGCGGATATTGGCCCTGTTTCGCACCGGCGAATTGACGGTGACGGAGCTTGTCACCATATTGCGCCAGAGCCAGCCCCGGGTGTCGCGTCATTTGCGTCTGTTGTGCGAGGCGGGTCTGCTGGAGCGCTACCGCGAGGGCACCTGGATATTTTACCGTCTGTCGGAAAGTGGCCCCGAAGGCGGGCTGGCCCGGGCGATCATGGACTATATCCCCTTTTCCGAGCAGATTCTGCAGCATGACGCCGCGCGCCTGACTGAGGTCAAGCAGGAACGACAGGGCCGGGCGGCGCAATATTTCCGCGAGAACGCCGCCGACTGGGACAGCATTCGCTCGCTTTATGTGTCGGAAGAGGATGTGGAGAAAATCCTGCTTGAGGTGACGGCCGACATGGAGATCAATGATTTCCTTGATGTCGGCACCGGCACCGGGCGGATTCTGGAGGTTTTCGCCGACCGGGTCCGGCGCGGCACCGGCATTGACCTGAGCCGGGAAATGCTGGCGATTGCGCGGGTCAATCTGGAAAAAGCCGACCTGCATAACTGTCAGGTCCGCCAGGGCGATATGTATGACCTGGCGCTGGCCAGCGGTTCGATGGACCTGATTTTGATCCATCAGGTGCTGCATTTCGCCGATGACCCCAGCTCCGCCCTGCGCGAGACCGGCCGCCTGCTGCGGCGCAACGGCCGGGTGATCGTCGTCGATTTCGCCCCCCACAAGCTGGAATATCTGCGGATCGATCACGCCCATCGGCGGCTGGGGTTCAAGGACGAGGAGGTCATCGGCTGGTTCCGGAATGTCGGCCTGACCTGTGATCCGGTGATTCACCTGAAGGGCGGTGAGTTGGACCTGTCGATCTGGGTCGCCAATAAAACCGAATAAATTAACGCCATGAATTGAGTATAAAAAGTGCCAAATGATAAAGCAGACAATATGGAGGCCGACCTGTTAAGGCCGAGTCTTTTTGCGGAGAAGGCCGGGGAGATCGATGTTTCCTTTGAGTTTTTTCCGCCGAAAACGGAAAAGATGGAGCAATCCCTGTGGGCCAGCATCCGCACGCTGGAACCGTTGCAGCCGAAAATGGTTTCGGTGACTTACGGCGCCGGGGGCAGCACGCGCGAGCGGACCCATTCGACCATCGCCCGCATTCTTCGGGAAACGGATCTGGTGCCGGCGGCTCATCTGACCTGTGTCGCGGCGACCCGGGGCGAAATTGACGACATCGCCCGGGAATATTGGGATATGGGGGTCCGGCACATTGTCGCCCTGCGCGGTGACATGCCGACCATTGGCCAGCCCTATGCCCCCCATCCGCAAGGCTATGTCAATGCCGCCGATCTGGTTTTGGGCCTGAAGAAAATCGGGGATTTCCATATTTCGGTCGCCGCCTATCCGGAATGCCACCCGGATTCCGCCTCGCCGACGGCGGATATTGATAATCTGAAACGGAAACTTGACAATGGCGCCGATCAGGCGATTACCCAGTATTTCTTTGATACGGACATGTATTTCCGTTTTCTGGACAAGGTGCAGGCCGCCGGGATCACGGCGCCGGTCATTCCGGGGATCATGCCAGTGACCAATTTTAACCAGGCGCGGAATTTTTCCGCCCGCTGCGGCACGACAGTGCCCCAATGGCTGGCGGATTTGTTCGAGGGGCTGGACGAACGACCGGAAATCCGCCGTCATGTGGCGGCGACGGTGGCCGCCGAACAATGTATGCGGCTCTATCGCGGCGGGGTGGGTAATTTCCATTTCTATACCCTGAACCGGTCGGAACTGACCACAACCATCTGCCATTTTCTGGGCATCAGACCAAAAGGAGCCTGCGCATGAATAACCGGACCAAATTGTTGCAGGAAGCCCTGAAGAACAGAATTCTGATCCTCGACGGGGCGATGGGGACGATGATTCAGCGCCACAGGCTGGATGAAGCCGCCTATCGCGGCGCCCGGTTCCGCGACTGGGGCCAGGATGTCAAGGGCAACAACGACCTGCTCATTCTGACTCAGCCCGACATTATCCGGGATATTCACCGGCAGTATTTCGCCGCCGGCGCCGATATGGTGGAGACCAATACATTTAATTCAACCCGGGTGTCCCAGGCCGATTACGGCATGGAGGAACTGGTCTATGAACTGAACCGGGACGGGGCGCGCATCGCCCGCGACGTCGCTGATGAATTTACCGCCCGCGAGCCCGGCAAGCCGCGTTTCGTCGTTGGTACGCTGGGCCCGACAAGCCGCACCGCCTCCCTGTCGCCGGATGTCAATAATCCGGCGTTCCGCAATATCACCTTTGATGAACTGGTGGAAAATTACATCGAGGCCGCAGGCGGCCTGATCGACGGCGGGGCGGACGTCCTGATGATTGAAACCATCTTCGACACCCTGAACGCCAAGGCGGCGATCTTCGCCCTCAACAAGACGTTCGCCGACAAGGGGCGGGAACTGCCGATCATGATTTCCGGCACCATCACGGACGCCTCGGGCCGCACGCTCAGCGGCCAGACCGCCGAAGCCTTCTGGTATTCGGTGCGTCATGCGAAGCCGATCAGCATCGGCTTCAATTGCGCGCTCGGGGCCCGGGAATTGCGCCAGCATATCGTTGCGGTATCGAAAATTGCCGAGGCCCATGTCTCGGCCCATCCCAATGCGGGGCTGCCCAACGAAATGGGCGAATATGACGAAAGCCCGGAGCATATGGCGACCCAGTTGCAGGAATGGGCGACCAGCGGCCTGCTCAATATCGTCGGTGGCTGCTGCGGCACGGAACCTGCTCATATCAAGGCGATCGCCGATGCGGTCAGGGGTCTGGCGCCGCGCGTCATTCCCGAAATCGCCCCCCACATGCGCCTGTCCGGTCTGGAACCTTTTGAGGTCATACAACAATGAAACAAAGTTCAATCTTTATCAATGTCGGCGAGCGGACCAATGTCACCGGCTCGGCCAAATTCAAGAAACTGATCCTGAACGGCGACTTTTCCGAAGCGCTCGACGTCGCCCGCCAGCAGGTCGAGGCTGGGGCCCAGATCATCGACGTCAATATGGACGAGGCCATGCTCGACAGCGAACAGGCGATGGTGACCTTCCTCAACCTGATCGCCTCCGAGCCGGATATTTCCCGGGTGCCGGTGATGATCGACAGCTCCAAATGGTCGGTGATTGAGGCCGGCCTGAAATGCGTTCAGGGCAAGGCGGTGGTCAACAGCATTTCCCTGAAGGAAGGCGAGGCGCAGTTCATCGAACAGGCGAAACTGATCCGGCAATATGGCGCCGCGGCGGTGGTCATGGCCTTTGATGAGAAGGGCCAGGCCGATACCGAGGACCGCAAGGTGGAAATCTGCGCCAAATCCTATGAGATACTGGTTAATGAGGTCGGTTTTCCGCCCGAGGATATTATTTTTGATCCGAATATTTTCGCCATCGCCACCGGGATTGAGGAGCATAACAATTACGGCGTCGATTTCATCGAGGCGACGCGGCGGATCAAGCAGACGCTGCCCCATGTCCATGTCTCCGGCGGGGTCAGCAATGTGTCTTTCTCTTTCCGCGGCAATAATGCGGTGCGCGAAGCCATGCACAGCGTCTTTCTGTATCACGCCATCCAGGCGGGCATGGATATGGGCATCGTCAATGCGGGCCTGATTACGGTCTATTCGGAAATTAATCCGGAATTGCGCGAGCGGGTCGAGGATGTGATCCTTAACCGGCGGCTGGACGCCACCGACCGGCTGCTGGAAATCGCCGAGCGTTACAAGGGCGAGAAGGGCGTGCAGATCACCGAAGACCTGGGCTGGCGCGAAAGCCCGGTCGAGGAACGCCTGTCCCATGCCCTGGTCAAGGGGATCACCGCCTATATTGAGGAAGATACCGAAGAGGCCCGGCGGAATTTCGCCCGGCCGCTGGAAGTCATCGAAGGCCCGCTGATGGACGGCATGAATGTCGTCGGCGACCTGTTCGGCTCCGGTCAGATGTTCCTGCCCCAGGTGGTGAAGTCCGCCCGGGTGATGAAGCGGGCGGTGGCCTATCTGCTGCCCTTTATCGAGGCGGAAAAAGCCACCTCCGGCGACATCAGCACCAAGGGCAAAATCCTGATGGCGACGGTCAAGGGCGATGTCCATGACATCGGCAAGAATATCGTCGGTGTCGTCCTGCAATGCAATAATTACGAGATTATTGATCTCGGTGTGATGGTGCCTTATGAGAAAATACTGCAGACCGCGGTCGAAGAAAAGGTCGATATCATCGGCCTGTCCGGCCTGATCACGCCGTCGCTTGAGGAAATGGCCCAGGTGGCCGAGGAAATGCAGCGCCAGGGCTTCACCATTCCGCTGATGATCGGCGGGGCGACGACCTCGAAAGTTCATACGGCGGTCAAGATTGCGCCCAAATACCAGCATCCGGTGGTCCATGTGCTGGACGCCTCGCGGGCGGTCGGGGTCGCCAGCAACCTGTTGAGTGATACGCTGAAAGAGGATTATGTCACCCGGGTGGCCAATGAATATCAGGAGGTGCGCGACCGTCACGCCCGGGGCCGCAAAAAACGGGACCGGATTTCCATCGGCGAATGCCGGGCCAATAAATATCCCCTTGACTGGGCCAACTATACGCCGCCGAAGCCGTCCTTCCTGGGGGTGAAGTCCTTTGACGATTACGATCTCGGCCGGCTGGTCGACCGCATCGACTGGACGCCGTTCTTCCGGACCTGGGAGCTGGCGGGCAATTATCCGGCGATCCTGACCAATAATGTCGTCGGTGAAATCGCGACCAATCTGTTCCGCGACGCCGAAGCGATGCTGAAATCCATTCAGGATGAAAAATGGCTGACGGCGCGGGCGGCGATCGGCTTCTGGCCGGCGAATGCCGAGGGCGATGACGTCATGCTCTACCGCGATGAAAGCCGGGCGCAGCTTTTGGAGCGTATTCCTTTCCTGCGTCAGCAGATCAGGAAGCGCGAAGGCAGCCATAACATGTGTCTGGCGGATTATGTCGCGCCCAAGGACAGCGGCAAGGCGGATTATCTCGGCGGCTTCGTCGTCACCGCCGGCATCGGCATCGAGGAAAAATTAACCGAATTTCAGGCCAAATACGATGATTTCAACGCTATTCTGCTCAAGTCGCTGGCCGACCGTCTGGCGGAAGCCTTCGCCGAGCGGATGCATGAAATGGTCCGCAAGGACTATTGGGGCTATGCCCGGGACGAGGAGCTGACGAACGAGGAGCTGATCCGGGAAAGATATGACGGCATCCGCCCGGCGCCCGGTTATCCGGCCTGCCCGGACCATACGCCGAAGCAGGAGCTGTTCCGGCTGCTAAAGGCGACGGAGCGGGCCGGGGTCAGCCTGACCGACAGCATGGCGATGACGCCGACGGCGGCGGTGGCCGGCTATTATTTCAGCCATCCCAAAAGTCAGTATTTCGGCGTCGGCAAGATTGGCCGCGACCAGGTCGAGGATTACGCCGCAAGGCGCGGCCTGGACATCAGGGATGTCGAACGCTGGCTCTCGGCCAATCTGGTCTATGACCGGTAGGAATTTCCGGTCCGTTCAGGAGACGTTTTCCGCCCGCTTTTTTTGATTTTAATCAGGAGAAATTCAGCCTTTTTGTGGTATAATACGCGCCGCAACCGGTACCCTGATCGGGGCCGGTTGAAACCCAGAGATTCACCCAAAATGAGAAAGGATGCAATTATGTCGGATTATTCAAAAAATACCCCTGCCAGACGTGGTTCCCATGCGTTGTTTCGTGATCCCTTCTTTAGTTTGCGTAATCAGATTGAAGATGTTTTCTCCAGTTTTGGCCGCGATCGCTGGCCGGCGCTTTTGGGCGAGCCGGAGGACATCTCCAGCTTTGCTCTCAACCCGCGGACCGATATTTCGGAAAACGAGGAGGCGCTCGAGATTACCGTGGAATTGCCCGGGATTAATGAAAAAGACGTGTCGGTGACCCTGCGCGACGGCGTTCTGGTCATTAAAGGCGAGAAAAAACAGGAAAGCGAACAGAAGAAAAAGGATTTCCACCTTACCGAGCGCTCTTATGGCGCCTTCACCCGCTCCTTCCAGTTGCCGAGCAATATTGACGAAGAGGGTATTCAAGCGGCTTTCAATAAGGGCGTGATGACGATCACGGCGCCAAAATCGGACAAACTGCCGCCCAGCCACCGGAAGATAGAAATCAAAAGCCATTAACGGCTGTAGAAACACTGTTGAACGGCGGGGTCCGACCGATTACGGTCGGGCCCCGTCCCATGGTCAAGGGGTAGAGCGCGCCATGACAGCTAAGTCTTGACATTGGCCCCTGTATTTGATTCTCTGATCTCATGACAGTGAAAAAAATTATCACGATGCTGATGCTGACCGGTCTGCTTGGCGCCTGTTCAACCACGCCGCCGAAGAATATCGCCAACAGTTGCGCGATCTTCAAGGAGAAAAGCGGCTGGTACAAGGCGATGCGGGCGTCCCAGAAACGTTACGGCACGCCGATCCATGTCCAGCTCGCCATCATGCGCCAGGAATCGAGCTTCAAGCATAACGCCAAGACGGAGCGGACCCATATATTCTGGGTCATTCCCTGGGGGCGCAAATCCTCGGCCTATGGCTATGCGCAGGTCAAGGACGGCACCTGGGACTGGTACAAACAGAAAAGCGGCAACCGCGGCGCCGACCGGGATGATTTCGGCGATGCGGTGGATTTTATCGGCTGGTACACCAACGTCAGCAACAGGACGCTGGGCATTTCCAAATGGGATGCGGAACATCAGTATCTGGCCTATCATGAGGGCCACGGCGGCTATAAACGTGGAACATACCGCAAAAAAGCCTGGCTGATGAAGGTGGCGAAGAAGGTCAAGCGCAACAGCCTGCAATATGCGGCGCAACTGAAAAAATGCGAAAATGAACTGGACCGCGGCTTCTGGCTGTGGCCGTTTTGAGGACCTGAGGCTAAATTTTAGGCGGCTTCCCCTTGCGCAACCAGCCGGTGATGGCGTAACGGCCGCCTTCGGCATGGGGGACGACATAGCTGACAGAATGTTTCTGCGGAACTTTCAGGATATTGAGCGCGTTGAAACAGGGGGTCATCCCCTGAATGATATGGTCGTCCTCATCAATGAATTGCAGGATTCCGCCCCAATCGGCCCGCCAGCGCGGGGTGAAGTTGAATACGGTTGCGGCGAGCCGGTTCTTGCCGCCGACATCGTCGCTATGGTCGGACAGGAAATGTCCCGGGCGGTACAGGGTGCATTGGGCGTCTGAAAATGCGGCTTCCTCATATCCTGTCACCTGGCGCATGAATCTGAGATATTCATCTGAATTGACGAAGTCGAGCATCTTGTTGATAAAAAGGCCCGGGTTCAGGTTCTGAGCGCGGGCATCGGACAGGGAATAGGCATTAAAAACATACTGAAAGTCATATTTGGCCTTTTGGTGAACATGGGTGGTGAGCAGGTCGCGCTGCACCTCATTCATGGCGTCAATCTGGATCTGATGCAGGGTATGGCCCTTTTCCCCATCGTTAAAATTGGTTTGCCAGGGGACTTCATTGAGCATCGCCTGGTAAATGGCCTCGGCGCTTTCCTGTGTCAGAATGTCGGGAATATGAACCCGGTTGTTATCCTGATAGAGGCGGGCATATTTTTCCCGGTCGAGTTCAGGGTTTAGCGTGATCGCTGTTGTCATTTGTCATTATCCTCCCGCTCAAAAGAATATTCCCGCTCGACCCGGGCGATGCGGATGGTATAGCTTTGATACCATTTCTCACGGCCCAGCCTTTGCGCCATTTGATGGTCCGCCACCTGTTTCCAGGCCCGGATGCTGTCGAGGTCGCGCCAGTAGGATACCGAAATCCCCAGGTTTTCGTCCCGGGCGGTCTCAAAGCCGAGATAGCCGGGCTGTTGGGCGGCGAGCGCCACCATATGATCGGCGGTCCGGGCATATCCCTGATCAACGGGGGTTCGGATGCTGGTAAAAATCACCGCATAATAGGGCGGCGCAGGCATTTCATGCATGACAGTTTCCTCCATGAGTCTTATATCATTCCTCGTTCCTGACACCAAATCCGCCGCCGCCCGGCGTTTCGACCATCAGGACATCGCCCGGCCGCATGGCGGTTTCGGCGGCGGAAGCCAGGGTTTCGACCGCGCCGTCACTTCGCCGCACCTGATTAAGACCGCAGGCGCCGTCTTGCCCGCCCTGAAGTCCCGCCGGCGGGATCAGGCGGTGATTGGCGATGATCGCCGCCTGCATCGGCCGCAGGAAGCGCAGATGGCGGATGACGCCGTCGCCGCCCTTGTGGGCGCCGGCCCCGCCGCTGCCGCGCCGGATTTCAAATTTTTCCAGCCGCACCGGATAGCGCCATTCCAGAACCTCGGGATCGGTCAGGCGGCTGTTGGTCATATGGGACTGGATGGCGCTGGCCCCGTCATTGTCGCGGGTCGCGCCCATGCCGCCGGCGAGGGTCTCATAATATTGGAACTGGTCATCGCCAAAGGTCAGGTTGTTCATGGTGCCCTGGGCCGCCGCCATGACGCCAAGCGCGAGGAACAGGGCGTTGACCACCGATTGCGACGGCTCCACATTGCCGGCGACCACCGCCGCCGGATAGGTCGGATTGAGCATGCTGCCTTCGGGCGCGATGATCCTGATCGGCTTCAGGCAGCCTTCGTTGAGCGGAATATCCTGCTCGACCAGACAGCGGAAAACATAAAGCACCGCCGCGCGACAGACCGCCAGCGGCGCATTGAAATTGCTGTCCAGCTGGGCGCTGGTGCCGGTGAAGTCGACGGTCGCGCTGCGGGCCTTGGCGTCGATGCTGATTCTGACCCGGATATGGGCGCCGTTGTCCAGCGGATAATCATAGCGACCGTCTTTCAGCACGCCGATCACGCGCCGCACCGCTTCCTCGGCATTGTCCTGGACATGTTTCATATAAGCCCGGACCACCGGCAGGGTGAATTCATCCACCATGCGGTTAAGCTCCCGACGGCCCTTTTCATTGGCGGCGATCTGCGCCTTCATGTCGGCGATATTCTGCGCCGGGTTGCGGGCCGGCCACGGGCCTTCGCCGAGTTTTTTCCGCAGGGCCGGCTCCTGAAATTCACCTTTCCGTACAAGGTGAAAATTGTCAAACAGGACGCCTTCTTCATCAATGGTGCGCGACAGGGGCGGCATGGAACCGGGCGTGATCCCGCCAATATCCGCATGATGGCCGCGGGTCGCCAGATAAAACAGCGGCTCCGTCGCATCGTCCTGGAAATAGGGGGTGATCACCGTCATATCCGGCAAATGGGTGCCGCCGTGATAAGGGTCGTTGAGCAGATAGACATCGCCCGGCGTCATGCGGCCCCGGTTGGCGGTGATGATCGCCTTGACGCTGGCCCCCATGCTGCCGAGATGGACCGGCATATGGGGGGCGTTGGCCACCAGATCGCCGTCGCCGTCAAACAGGGCGCAGGAAAAATCAAGCCGTTCCTTCATATTGACCGAATGGGCGACTTTTTCCAGCACCGCGCCCATCTGTTCGGCGATCGACATGAACAGATTGTTGAATATCTCCAGCATCACCGGATCGGCGTCGGCGCCGATGGCGGGGGCGCGCTCTATGGCCTCGACCCGTTCGAGGATCAGGTTATGCTGCCGGTCGAGGCGGGCCCGCCAGCCCGCTTCAATCATATTGGTGCCGTGGTCTTCCAGAATGACCGCCGGGCCGGGGACTGGTTCATCGGGGCGCAGGCTGTCCCGGTGGCGCGCCGGGCAGCGCCGCGCTTTACCGTCGCTATGGATGATCTGCGTGCTATCGGGGGCAAAGCGGTCGGTCGCCGTATGGGGCGGCGGGGCGGTGGTCACGGTTTCGCCGCCGCCATGGGCCTCGATGGAAATCTGCTCAATAATCAGGTCTTTTTCCGGCGAGATAAAGCCGAACTGCTGGCGGTGCTGCCGGTCAAATTCCGCCTGCATGGCGGCAAGGCTGTCGAGCGGCACCTGAAGCGTGGTGTCGCTGCCGGCATATTTGAGGTGCAGCTTGCGGATCAGGCGGATCTCCGCCACCCCCTGATCGCGCAGATCCCGCCGGGCCGCCGCCGTGAGCCGCTCGGCAAGCGCGTCGACCTCTCGGAGGGTCGCGGGGTCGAGTTTTTTCTCGACCGCCTGTTCCTTGAGGCTGCGCAGGTCGGCGAGGCCCATGCCGTAGGCCGACAGCACCCCGGCGAGGGGATGGAGGAAAATCCGCTTGACGCCCAGACGGTCGGCAACCTTGCAGGCGTGCTGGCCGCCGGCGCCGCCGAAACTGACCAGCGTGTACTGGCTGACGTCATAGCCGCGCTGGGTCGAGATTTTCTTGATCGCCGTCGCCATATTCTCGACCGCGATGGCGAGGAAACCTTCGGCGATATGCTCAAGGCTCGGCGCCGGCTGGCCGCTGTCCGCCATCTGGTCGGCGATGTCCTGAAATTTCCGCCGTACGATGTCCCGGTCGAGCGGCTGGTCGCCGTCGGGGCCAAAGACGCGGGGGAAGAAGTCCGGATTGATCCGCCCGAGCAGGATATTGCAGTCGGTGACGGTCAGCGGCCCGCCGCGGCGGTATCCGGCCGGGCCGGGATTGGCGCCGGCGCTGCGGGGCCCGACCTGAAAGCGGCCGCCGTCAAAGCTGAGGATCGAGCCGCCGCCGGCGGCGACGGTATGGATATGCATCATCGGCACCCGCATGCGGACCCCGGCGACCTGGGTTTCGAAACGGCGTTCATATTCGCCGTTGTAATGACTGACATCGGTCGAGGTGCCGCCCATGTCAAAGCCGATCAGCTTGTCATAACCGGCGCGGGCCGCGGTCCTGACCGCGCCGACAATGCCGCCGGCAGGTCCCGACAGGATGGCGTCTTTGCCCTGGAAATGATCGGCATGGGCGAGCCCGCCGTTGGACTGCATGAAATAGAGCGGCGCGCCGCCGAGCGCCTCCTGCACCCGGTCCTTATAGCGGTGCAGGATCGGGCTGAGATAGGCGTCGACCACGGTGGTGTCGCCCCGGCTGACCAGCTTCATCAGCGGGCTTGTCCGGTGGCTGAGCGAGATCTGGTCAAAGCCGATTTCTTCGGCCAGGGCGCCGACCTGCGCCTCGTGATCCGGAAAGCGATAGCCATGCAGGCAGACGACGGCGACGGAGCGGATGCCGCTGTCGAAGGCGTCCCGCATGTCGCTTTCGAGGGCGTCAAGGTCGGGGGCCTTCAGGACGTGGCCCCGGGCGTCGCAGCGTTCATCAACCTCGATCACCCGTTCATAAAGCAGCTCCGGCAGCCGGACGTCAAGGGCGAACAGCTCCGGCCGGTTCTGGTAACCGATCCGCAGCGCGTCGCGAAAGCCTTTGGTGATCACCAGCAGGGTCCGGTCGCCCCTGCGTTCGAGCAGGGCGTTGGTCGCGACCGTGGTCCCCATCTTTACGGCGGCGATTTTATCGGTCGGAATCGGGGCGTCGCCGGGAATCCTGAGGAAGTCCCGAATGCCCTGCAGCGCCGCATCGTCATAGTGTTCCGGGTTTTCGGACAGCAGCTTGCGACTCCGCAGATCCCCGTCCGGCGTCGCCGCCACGACATCGGTGAATGTCCCGCCCCGATCAATCCAGAACTGCCATTTGGTCATAATTTTACCTCTATCTTTCTCTTCTATAAGTGATATAGAGTGTTGCGAAACAGGTAAAGGAATTTGATTTATGTCGATTTGGACTTCGATTATTGGCGCCGCCGCCGGGGGGGCGATATTGGGCGGTCCGATCGGGGCGATCATCGGCGCCGTCGCCGGACATTATATCGGCAAGAAAATCAGCGAGGGCGCAGGAGAAGCCACGGAACAGATCACCTTCACCATCGGCGTCATCGTCCTCAGCGCCAAGATGGCCAAGGCCGACGGCCATGTCAGCCGGGAAGAAATCACCGCCTTCAAGCGGGCGTTCCGGGTGCCGGAAGGCGAAATGCAGAATGTGGCGCGGGTCTTTAATCTGGCGAAACAGGAAGCGACCGGCTTTGAGCCCTATGCCCGGCAGTTGGCGAAACTGTTTCAGGACAAGCCGGTGATGCTCGAGGAACTGCTGAGCATTCTGATGTTTATCGCGATGGCCGATACTGTCATTCATCCGGCGGAACTGGAATTTTTGAAACAGGTTTCGGATATTTTCGGATTCAGCGATGGGGAATTCGAGCGGATCAGGGCGGAAAACCTGGGGGCGGACAAGGGCGACCCCTATACCATCCTCGGCGTTACCCGGGAGCATAGCGACAAGGAGATCAAGGCGGCCTATCGCAAACTGATCAAGGAACATCACCCGGATCTGCTGGCGTCACAGGGACTGCCGGAAGAATTCATCGACGTCGCCAATGAAAAACTGTCGGCGATCAATGTCGCCTATGACCGGATCGAAAAAGAACGGGGTATGAAATAATCATGCCGGCGTCCCACATCCTGTTCGCCTTTGTCGTCTCCCTTGTCTGGGGGGTGAATTTCGTGGTGATGAAAAGCGGGCTGGCGCATCTGTCGCCCTTCCTGTTCATCACGATGCGTTTCGCCATTGTGGTGGCGATCCTGTTCCCCTGGCTGCGGGTGGTCCGGGGCCATATGTGGCAGCTTTTCTGGGTCGCCCTCTGTCTGGGGGGCTTGCATTTCGCCTTCGCCATCATGAGCCTGCAACTGGCGGAAAAGATCACCTCGATCGTGATCATCGTGCAATTGCATGTGCCGTTGAGTCTGATTCTGGCGCATGTTTTCCTCCGGGAAAAGTTAAGCTATTGGCGGGGCGGCGGTATCATGGTGGCCTTTCTCGGGGTTCTGATCATCAGTTTTGATCCGGCGATCGTCCATGAGCGGATCGCCATTCTGGTGATTTTCGGCGCGACGCTGCTTTATTCCACCGGGACGGTTCTGATGCGCCGGCTGCAGAATGTCGGCGTCCTGAACACCCAGGCGTGGACCGGCCTTCTGGGGGTTCCGATGGTCCTCAGCCTCAGCCTTTATGCGGAAAGCGGTCAGGTCGACCAGATCCTGAATATGAATATCTGGGGCTGGGGCGCGATATTCTATACGGCGGTTTTATCATCTTTGGTGGGGTATGGCGGGATGAATTTTCTGCTGAAACGTCATTCCGTGACCCTGATTGCGCCGATTTTTCTCAGCGTGCCCCTGTTCGCCACCCTGGCGGCGGTGATTGTGTTCGATGAGGAACTGACGCCGCGGTTTCTGTTCGGTGCCGGTCTGACCCTGAGCGGTCTGGCGGTGATCCACCTGCGGGATTACTGGAAGAAACGTCAACTGGTGACGGAGCTGTTGCCATGATCCTGCATCCGTCGCCCAATTATAATGATCGGCCGGCCGGGGCGCGGGTCAAATATCTGATCCTGCATTATACCGGCATGGCGACGGGCGGGGCGGCGCTCAAACGACTCTGTGATCCGACGGCGAAGGTCAGCGCCCATTATCTGGTTGAGGAGGACGGCCGGGTCTATTCGCTGGTGGCGGAAGACAAGCGCGCCTGGCATGCCGGGGTCGCCGCCTGGGAAGCGGACCGGGATATTAACGGCCTGTCGATCGGCGTTGAACTGGTCAATCCGGGCCATGACGCGCCGGGCTACAAAGGCGACTACCGGCCCTTTCCCGAGCCGCAGATGGCGGCCCTGATCAAATTGTGCCGGGGTATTCTGGCGCGTCACGCGATCAGGCCGTGGCATGTGCTGGGCCATTCGGACGTGGCGCCGGCGCGCAAGATCGACCCCGGGGAATTGTTCGACTGGCGGCGACTGGCCGCCCAGGGTATCGGCGCCTGGCATAATGTCAGTCCGGACAGGAAAATCGCTCCATCCGGGGCGGTGAGCGTGGCGGAAGTGCAGGAAATGCTGGCGCGCTATGGCTATCCGCTGGCGCGGACGGGATGGGCGGATCAGCAGACCCGGCAGGCCCTGTCCGCCTTCCAGCGGCATTTCAGGCCGGCGGATTTCAGCGGAGAGCCCGATCCGGAAACGCAGGCTATATTGCGTAATCTGCTGGCGCGCAAGGCCAGCGTCTGAGAAGGCGGCTATGGCGTTCCGTTGATTTCGGGTTCCAGCGTTTCAGCGGTGTGACGGGCGTTCACCCTGTCGGGGCGGAGGCCCTCGGGCAGGGTTTCCAGAGTTTTTTCCGTGTTGGGGCCGGCCGGACCATGTTCAAACAGATATTCATCATCGCCGGAACATCCGGCGACAAAGGCCGTGATCAATCCGGTAAGAAGCAATATTATTGGTCTGTTTCTGATCATATTTTGTTTCCCGGTAAGCTCTTGCATAACATGGTTTTCGCCTGAATAATATATTTGGGCAATTTGCCTGAGTTTCGCCGCGAAGGCAAGGCGAAGGACGAAATTAGCAAAAATAATCGGCTTCGTTAGAAGTTTGTCAATCTTTTCCCGCTAGCATAATCATTGATTTATACCCAAATTCGTTGAGGAGCTTTTTATGTCAAGCTCGGTTTCGACCACGAAGGCCAGTAATCTGGCCAGGAATGCCAGTAATTTGGAGAGTATACGCGAGGGATTGCAATGCATGCGGTCCACCAAGCGGCGGACGGTTGTCTGGCCGGCAATTCTATATGTGGCGGATTATGAGTTCCGCTCGACGGTCTATGATATTTCCCTCGGCGGCATCCGGTTGAAAATGCCCTTGCCGCTGTCGGGCGGCACCGAGGTCGACGTCAAAATCAAGCATAAGGTGACGCTCCGGGCCTCGGTTGTCTGGCAGGCGGGGGAGTTCCTCGGCCTGCAATTCCGCGATTCGGTCGATGAGGTGCGCAAGGCTCTTGGCGATCTCGCCGTCGGCCTGGAATAGCTTCCGGTCGGGCGTTTCCGGTCAGGCGATGCCGATCCTTGTTTTTTTTGCTGTCTTTTTCTCAAAAATACCCTAAAAAGAAATCGTCCAGTTGGTCGGATGGCCGCTGCTGTAGCAATACAGGAGAGGAAAGTCCGGGCACCACGGAAGAACGGTGCCGGTTAATGGCCGGCGAAGGCGACTTCAGGGAAAGTGCCACAGAAAGCAAACCGCCTGCGCGGGCCTCGGTCCATGCGGGTAAGGGTGAAAGGGTGCGGTAAGAGCGCACCGCTCCGCTGGCAACAGGGGAGGCAGGGTAAACCCCACCGGGTGCAAGATCGAATAGGAACGTCGGCGTCAGAGATGGCGCAGCTCTTCTTCCGGAGTGTCGTTCGGGTAGATTGCACGAGCGGGCTGGCGACAGTCCGCCTAGATGAATGGTCATCCATCTGGCCTGCCCCCGCGGCGGGCCGGAGGACAGAACCCGGCTTACAGACCAACTGGATAAATTATTTCTTGCCGGTTTTTACGTCATATGTCACCGGCAGGATGGTGGCAAGCGCGGTGGCCACATGCTTTTCCTGATCATCTTCTGTGACGGCATAGACATCGGAGCGGCAAATGACTTGACGTTTGCCGGCGCGGACGACCTGTCCCCTGCCAATGAAATGTTTGCCGATGGCGGGGGCCAGAAAATTGATCTTATATTCCTGGGTCACCACTTCACCGACTTCGGTCGCCGCGGCAATGCCGCAAACATTGTCAGCCAGATACCCCACCACGCCGCCATGAATAAAGCCATGTTGCTGGGTCAGCTCTTTTGTGTAGGGAATTTCCAGTTGGGCGTATCCCTTCTCAAGGCGGGTAAGTTGCACGTTAAGCAGGGCCGAAAAGGGCTGGTGGCGCATGATGTCCTGAATATGAAATTTTAAATCGTCAAGTGGGGTGCGGGTCATGATATTTCTGCTTTATTTTTCATTAATGCCATAATAGAATATAATTCTAGAATAATATTTGGTTTACAAGAGTCAAGCAACGAGAAATTTTTTATATGAAAACCTCCGGCAATCGATCATTAAAAACCGCTCAGCGGCGTGAACAGATTATGCTGGCTGCGCTGGATGTTTTTCTGGCGCAAGATATGGAAGACGCCAGGGTCGAGGATATCTGCGCCCGGGCCAAAACCAGCGTTGGCAGTATCTATCATCATTTTGGCGACAAAAAATCCTTGGCGGAGGCGCTATATCTGGCGGCCTTATATCGGTATTTATATCCCCTGGAGCGGAAATTAAGGGGCGAGCCGTCCGCTCAGGCGTTTTTTAAGATCATCGTTTCCCATCATTTAAGCTGGGTGCGCAATAATGCCAAATGGGCGCGATATCTGTTGCTGGTCCGGCGCGGCAACCGCTCGGCTGAATTGGAGGCTGGAATTGCCGCCCTGAACAAAAAATATCTGGAACATTCATTTGATTTGTTGAGAAAATATGCGGATCATGGGGGTATCCGAAAGCTTCCCCGCTATTTATACGCACCGCTGATCATGGGACCGTGTCAGGAACTGGTTCGGCAATATCTGGAAAATCGGGGCGGGGAAATTCCAGACAGCGTGGCGGATACCGTTGCAGATGTGATCTGGCGGGGGCTGAAAAACGGATGATCAGGGGGGGCATATCTGATGGATGCCCTGTCTGTGCGTCCAAATTGGAGACGATGCATGAAAGTAATTAATCTAAAAGAGAAAATGTCATTATTTACCGAACAGTGGTCGCCAAAGATAATCGCCATGCTGGATCATAACCACATTTATCTTTCAAAACTGAAGGGCGATTTTATCTGGCATAGTCACGCGGATCAGGATGAAATGTTTCTGGTTGTCGAGGGCCGCTTCAGGATGGACTTTCGCGATCAACAGCTTTGGGTGGAACAGGGGGAAATGATTATTGTTCCCAAAGGTGTGGAGCATAAACCCTTCTCCGCGGATGAATGCTGCGTCCTGGTGGTGGAAAACGCCAGCGCCGAGCATACAGGCGGTGTCGATGACCCGCGAACCAAAGTCAGCCACGACTGGATTTAACGCATGACTGGATTTAACTAAAGACCATAATAGCGGGGAACAATCAGGGAAAAGGTCAGCCACAACAGCAGCGCCAGCGGAATGCCGAGCTTCATATAGTCCGAAAAGCGATAATTTCCCGGCCCCATGACCAACAAATTGGTCTGATAGCTGACCGGGGTCGCGAAGGAGCAGTTGGCGGCGAAAATCACCGTCACCACAAAGGGCGTCGCAGGCAGTCCCAGTTCGACAGCCATATCGACGGCGATCGGGGTAAACAGTATGGCCGTGGTATTGTTGCTGAGGAGGTTGGAGACAACCGCGACCAGCAAAAACAGGGCGGAAAGCATGACTGAGGCCGTCGCCCCCCGCAACAGCTCCACGATGCCATGGGCAAAAAAAGCGGCGCCTCCCGTCGCGCTCAATGCCGTCCCCATGGCGAGGGCGGTGGCGACAAGCATCAGGACCCTGCGATCAAGAGCGCGGCCCGCCTGCTGTATTGTCAGGCAGCCGCTGATCACCATGAGGAAGGCTCCTGAAACAGTGGCGATGACAATGGGTAAAAGGCCGCTGGCGGCGCAAAAGATCGTCGCCAGAAAAATCAAGGTGGCCTTGCCTTTCTTGCGTTTGTCAAGCACCGCATGGCCCGACCATTCCATCAGGACGACATCGCGGCAGCTTCTGAGTTTGCGCATTTGCAGGGCCGTTCCGCACACCAGCAGGATATCGCCGGCTTCCAGGCGGATTTCATGAAGCCCGGTGCGTCCCATGCGGGTCTTCCGCTGCAGCGCGACGACATAGCTGCCACCCTCAAGACAGGGGCCAATCTCTGCCAGCGTATGCCCTTCGAGCAGGGAGGCCGGCGGCACCAGAACTTCATACAGGTGTGTCGCATCCTCTTTTTCGCCGGCGGTCATGTCGCGTACTGGAGCAGGGCCGTGGTTGTGCAAAAACAAGTCAGGGTCTTCGGCGGCCATGTCATGCAGTTTTTCCCGGGTGGCGGCTCCGATGACAATGTCGCCGGATTCAAGACAAATATCCTCAAACGGCGGGAGCAGAATCTGATCGCCCCGTTTAATCAGCCGCACGGTCATATGGGAAAAACAAGGCAGCATGCCGGCCAGGATACAGGCGCCCAGATGGGGGCTTTGCTCCTTGATTTCAATTTGAACGATAAACTGCCTGCCATGGTGACCCTGACGGGTCTCGCGGCTTTTGCCGGTGGCGCGAAGCAGGCGGGGCGTCGCAAACCAGATAAAAATCAATCCGGTGAGGGCCAGCGTAATACCAGGTACCGTAAATTCAAAAAAGCCGATGCTTTCACCGGTCAGGGAATGATAACTTCCCGCAACCAGAAGATTGGTGCTCGTGCCGATCAAAGTTGTCATGCCGCCGAGTATTGCGGCGAAACTAAGCGGCATTAACACCTGACCGGGCTCTTCTCCCAACTTGTCCGCCAATACAATCATGATCGGCAGAAACATGACGACAACCGGGGTGTCATTAAGAAAAGCACTGATAACCAGCACGAAAAGCAGACAGGTAAAAATCAATATTTTGGGGTGATGACGGCCATAACGCAGCAACAATGTTGTTGGTCCTTCAAGGGCCGCCGTTTGGCTCATGCCTCGTCCAATCACCATGAGGGCGAGAATGGTGATCAGGGCGGGATGGGCGAATCCCGCCAGAATCTGGCTGCTGGAGACCAGTGGCCTGCCTTCAGGCCCCTTGGCGGGGATCAGGTAAAACAACAGCAACAGGGAAACCAGCACCCCCAGAGAAATTATCTCCATCGGCAACCGCTCACTGGCGTAGAGGAGAATGGCGCAAATGATGACCGCAAAGGTCAGCCACATGTGGATAGATACCGTAACCAGTTCCATAGCGGTCTCCCGGCTAAAACCGAAGGTCCCCCTTGGGCTTCCCACGATAATATCAAAAACACCGCCGCAGTTCCCGCAAAATCGGTTGCCGCGCATTGCATTCCATTCAGACGCCTCGCGCCGGATCAATTTCATATGATGCTATGGGCAACAGAAGGCCAGCCTGATACACCCTTATAACTTTGTCCTGATGACACAGGGCGTTCTATCCTGTATCCTGCGGCCAAAATAAAACCACCTTCACAATAAAACGGGATAAACATGTCATTTTTGAAAGTCACATTCGCCGTTATCGCGGGAGCTTGTCTTATGGTTTCCGCAGCCTTTGCGGCGCCGGAAACGTCTGAGCCTATGAAGAATACATCAGAGAAACTGACCATTGAACGAATCACCTCCAGCCCGGCGCTGGCCGGCAGTTCGCCGCAGGGGGTGAAATTCTCGCCCGATGGCGCCCGGGTCACCTTCCTGCGGCCCAGTGAGGCAGATTACAAGGTGCTGGACCTGTGGGAATATAACCTTGCGGACAGGGAGGCGCGGCTGCTGGTGGCGGCGACCTCGATCACCGGCGGCGAAGAAAAACTGTCCCAGGTTGAGCGGGCCCGCCGCGAACGGATGCGGATTACCGACAAGGGCATTGTGAGCTATAACTGGTCGCAGGATGGCAAAAAACTGCTGTTTCCCCTGGGTGGAGATCTCTATCAGTATCGACTGGAAGACGGCTCCGTCAACCGGCTGACCCGGTCCGAAGCCTATGAGACCGACAGCCGCTTCTCGCCCAAGGGCCATTATGTTTCCTATATCCTCGACCATAATATCCATGTGGTTGATGTGAAGACGGGCAAGGACCGCGCCCTGACCCGCAGAAAGCGCGACACCGTCAAGAACGGCAGCGCCGAATTCATCGCCATGGAGGAACTGGACCGGGACACCGGCTACTGGTGGTCGGCGGATGAAAAATATATCGCCTTTATCCGCTTTGACGAGGCGCCGGTGGAAATCGCCCAGCGTTATGAGATCAACCGGGACAGTTTCAAGCTACTGGAGGAGCGCTATCCCCGCGCCGGCACCGATAACGTCACCGTCAGACTCGGCATCATGACCGTCCGGACAGGCCGGGTGAAATGGGTTGACCTGGGCGATGAGGCGGATATTTATCTGGCGCGGGTCAAATGGCTACCCGACAACAGCGGCGTGTTTTTTCAGCGGCTTGACCGGGAACAGAAAAAACTGGACCTGATCTTCGCCGACGCGAAGTCGGGCAAGACCCGGCCGGTGCTGACGGAAACGGCGAAATACTGGATCAACCTGCATCATAACCTGAAATTCATCCGCGGCGGGGCCGAATTCCTCTGGACCTCGGAGAAGAGCGGCTACAGCCATCTTTATCATTACCGGGCCGACGGCACCCTGATCGGCCAGCTGACCGACGGCGACTGGGTGGTGACCGATCTCGAGCAGGTGGATGAAAAGACGGGCAACGTCTATTTCGGCGGCCATGCGGATACGCCGCTGGAACATCATCTCTATCGGGTCAATCTGTCTGAGCGTAAGGTCAAAAAGCCCGCCCGTCTGACCCGGACCGGCGGCTGGCATAACTTTACCTTCCCGGAGGAAGGCGCGGATTATATCGATTATTATTCCGATCCGGCAACTCCGACCCAGGTATCGATTCGACAGGCGGACGGTGATCTGTTAAGCTGGATCGACCAGAATGAGTTGATCGAAGGGCATCCCTATTTCCCCTATCTCGACCGTCACGTCATGCCGGAATTCGGCAAGTTCGCCGGCCCGAGCGGGGACGATCTCTATTACCGGATGTATAAGCCGGCGCAGATGGAAAAGGGCCGCAAATATCCTGTGATATTCGCCCTCTATGGCGGGCCGCATGCGCAACTGGCGCGGCGCCAGTGGGGCGACCCGTTTCATCAGGTGCTGGCCCAGAGCGGCTATATCGTCTTTACCCTGGATAACCGGGGCAGCAATTACCGGGGGGTGGAGTTTGAAGGAGCGCTCAACCGGCATATGGGCGCGGTCGAGGTCGAGGACCAGGTCGCGGGGGCGGCCTTTCTGAAGCAGTTTGATTTTGTCGACCCGGATCGCATCGGGGTTCAGGGCCACAGCTACGGCGGCTATATGACGCTGATGGCCATGTTCAAGGCGCCGGACCTGTTCAAGGTCGGCGTCGCCAGCGCGCCGGTGACCGAATGGCGGCTTTATGATACGGCCTATACCGAACGCTATCTCGGCGATCCGGAGGAGAACAAACAGGGCTATGACAAGAGCAGCGTCTTTCCCTATGTCGGGAATCTGAAGGGCAAGCTGTTGCTGGCGCATGGCATGGCGGACGACAATGTCATATTCAATAACAGCAGCATGCTGCTTGATGAATTGCAGAAGAACGCCGTTCAGTTTGATTTTATGGCCTATCCCGGACAGACCCACCGGATCGGCAGCGATAAAATGCGCAAGCGTCATTTCCTGCATCTGATCAAGCGCTATTTCGATGAACATCTGTGACCGGCGGCGGGTGAGCATAAATCATTTATTAAGGATAAGCCGGTAAACTTTTAGCGAATATTAAGTAAAAATTATCAAATTTCAATATGGCCAAGAGGTGAAATTATGCCAGATAAAGTCGTAAGGTCCGTTTTGAGTTCCATGCGGAAACATAACAGGCGGACTGTAATATTGCCGGCGACATTGGACGTTGGCAGCTATAATGTGGACTGCACGGCTTATGATATTTCCCTCGGCGGCATCCGGCTGAAGGTTGATCTGCCGATTGAGCAGGGGACCAATGTCTATGTCCAGTTGAAGAACAAGCTTAAACGGGCGGCCCAGGTGATCTGGTCGGCGGACGGCTTTATGGGGTTAAGCTTCCTGGAGGAGCCGGAAACGGTGAAAGTCGGTCTCGGCAATCTTGCCAATGGCCTGAACTGATTTCCGGCTGATCCTGCCGAATGAGGGATGATATTTAAAAGGCGGTCCGCGCGAGTTGGGCCGCCTTTTTTGTTAACTCATTGGTTTTGAAGCAAATAATTGCAATTGCGCTTATTATATGAAATATGCTATGAATCTGCGGGTTTTTATTGCTTTTCAGGTATAATAGGATTGACAGTATGGGTAGGACAAGTAGCAGCATCAAGCTCGCCGCATTACGAAAATTTTCCCGCCAGCCTGTTTTGTTAAAAGCGCAGTTGACAACGGGCAGTTATGAATTTGACTGCATCGCCTATGACCTGAGCCTGACCGGCATTATGCTGAAGCTTGATCTGCCGCTGGCGACGGACTGTGAGGTTCATGTCATGGTTCGGGAAAATCCGCCGCTTCCCGCCCGGGTTGTCTGGGCCGATGATGGCTATATCGGCCTCGAATTCAGGCCTGCCCCCGATCAGGTGGCGAAAATCCTCGGCAGTATCGGCGGCAAACTGCCCCGCACCTGATTTCCTCATCCTCATCCCCCCTTCCTCATCCTCGGGCTTGACCCGGGGATCCATCATGACATTTCGAGCGATTCCGCCGGACAGGCGAGGGGTTGGCGGAAAACTGAATTCTGGATTCCCGATCGGGGTCGGGAATGAGGGCGAAGGGGCGGGGCTTGGTTTGGACGAAAGGCGAAAGTTCCGATTCCTTTTGGCGTTTTTGCCGCATAAGCGCCGGAATCCATATTTTTCCTATATTTTCTCATGACAAATTTCAGCTTTTTACCTCTTTTGCCGATTTGACTTTTCGACGCAATTGGCGTTATGTCCTGATCTAGCATCTTGATTCTAAAGATATAAACCTGCCTGAAGAGCAGGATTAACAGCTTGTTAATAAACAGCCTATACCATCTAATCCCATTGACGACCCATATATTACCATGTTATCCCATAAGGGTAGACAAGGGGAGAAAAAGAGGGTCCCTTCTGATTTGATCAACAAATAATATACATTCGGGGCAATCAATGCCGTTATTCACGTCGACATACACCAACAGGGTGGACAAGAAGGGCCGGGTTTCCGTACCGGCGCCTTTTCGGGCGACGTTACCGGACGGCGACCAGTCCGTGGCGGCCTTTCCCTCGCTGATCAGCCGCGCGATTGAGGGTTTCGACTATGGCTATCTTGAGCATATCAGCGACCGTTTGAATAATTTCGACATGCTGGTGTCCCCGCGCCAGAAACAGGATCCGGCGGCCAAGATTCTGTCCCGCAGCATCACCCTGTCCATTGACAATGACGGGCGCATGGTCCTGCCCCGGGAATTTATGAAACATGCCGGGATCGCGGACCGGGCGGTCTTTGTCGGTCTGGGACGGACCTTCCAGATCTGGGGGCCGGAGGAATATACCGCCGCCATGGCCGAAGACGGGGAGGGCTGATCATGATGACCGAGAGCCGTTTTGATCCCCGCCATTATCCGGTGATGCGCGACGAGGTGATCCGCATGGCCGCCCCAAAGGACGGCGAAATTTTTATCGACGGCACGTTCGGCGCCGGCGGCTATAGCCGGGCCCTGCTCGAGACGGCGGCCTGCACCGTATACGCCGTTGACCGCGACCCGACCGTGCAAGAGACAGCGGACGGGTTGGCGGCGGAATTTCCCGGCCGTTTCCATCTGCTGCCTGGCTGTTTTTCCTGCATGGACGAGCTTGTTGCGGCCCGGGGGGTCCGGGCCGTCGACGGCGTACTCCTTGATATCGGCGTTTCCTCCATGCAGTTTGACGATGCGGGGCGCGGCTTTTCCTTCCAGCATGACGGCCCCTTGAGCATGCGAATGAGCGATCAGGGGCTGAGCGCCGAGGATGTGGTCAATGACTATGCGGAAAAGGAGCTGGCCGACATCATCTATCAGTTTGGCGAGGAAAAAAAGTCGCGCCGGATCGCCCGGGCCATTTGCGCCGCCCGGTCTCAGGAACGGATCAGCCGCACCCGGCAGCTTGCCCATATCATTGAAAAAGCCGTCGGTTATCAACGCTATATCAAGGGCAAAAAACAGACCCATCCGGCAACCCGGACCTTTCAGGCCCTGCGTATCCATGTCAATGACGAACTGGGCGAACTGTCCCGGGGACTGGCGGCGGCGGAACGGATTCTGGCGCCGGGCGGGCGGCTGTGCGTCGTGTCCTTTCATTCTCTGGAAGACCGGATCATCAAGAATTTCTTCAAGGAGAGAAGCGGCGGGGTCGCGCGCGGCTCCCGTCATTCGCCCGAAGCCCTCGCGGGCCAGGCGGATCAGGACGCAGCGCCCTTCACCATGATCGCCCGCGGCGCGGTGAAGCCGTCGAAAGAGGAAATTGCCCGCAATATCCGCTCGCGGTCGGCAAAGCTCCGCGGCGCCTGCAGAACAACGGCCGCGCGACGGCAGGGAGACGAAAAATGATCAAGGTAGTTGCTGGTTTCTTCGTGCTGATGGTGATGATTTCCGCCGCCACCGTCTACAGCCTCAAGGAAACCACCAAACGGCTGGAAGCCCGCAAGCTGGAGCTTGCCGCCAAAATTCTGAAGGATCGCAACGCGATCAAGGTGCTGAGGGCGGAAATGGCCTATCTGTCCCAGCCGGACAGGTTGCAGAAGCTCAGCGATCGTTTCCTGGCGCTTGTTCCCTCCCACTCCGATCAGATGGTGGCGTCGGTCAACAGCGTCGCCGGCCGCGACGAGGTGCGGCTGGTGTCGTTGCCGGTGGATGCGTTCCCGCTTTTGCTGCCCCAGGAAAAACCGGTTTTTCAGAAAAGACGATTTGACCGGAAAATGCATCTGGCCGCCGCGCCGGCGGCGCCGGTCGTGAAAGCGGAAAAAGTCGTGAAAGCGGAAAAGGCAGAGACAAAAGTCAAAAAAGCCAGTTTTTACGAGCGTATTTCCACCAAGCTGGGGGGAGAATGAATGAGCGCTGCCGACCTTCATATCGAGGGGGCGAAATCCGGGGCGATCGAGGTAGCGCGCAACCGGGTGATGGTGCCGACGTTTCTGTTTGTCCTGGGTTTCGGCGCGCTGGTCATTCGCCTGATTTCCATTGGCATGTTCGAGGATATGTCCGACAAAAGCTATTTCGCCCATTCCGCCAGCACGGAAATTGTCCGCGAAAGAGGGGATATTCTCGACCGCAACGGGGTGGTCATGGCGACGAACCTGTCGGCGCCGAGCCTGGCGGCGCGGCCCCGGCTGATCGGCAACCCGGCGGAAACGGCGGACAAGATTGTCGCGGTCCTGCCGGAGTTGAACCGGACCCGGGTGCTCAACCAGTTGAAATCATCGAAGCATTTCCTTTATATCAAGCGCAATCTGTCCCCGGCCCAGGTCTGGAAGATCAACGCCCTCGGCGAGCCGGGCCTGATTCTCGAGGAAGCGGAAAAAAGGATTTATCCCCAGGGGCATCTGGCGTCCCATGTCCTGGGCTATGTCGATGTCGATAACAATCCCCAGGCCGGAGTCGAGAAATTTTTCAATGACCATCTGGCCAATCCGGAACGTTCGAACGAACCGCTCTATCTGTCGCTTGATACCCGGGTTCAGCATATCGTGCGCCAGGAACTGAAATTCGCCATGGATAAATTTTCCGCCCTTGGCGCGGCGGGCATTGTCATGGATGTCAGAAGCGGGGAAATCCTTGCGATGACTTCCCTGCCGGATTTTGACGGCAACGGATCGCTTGATCCCGGGGCGCCGGAAATGAAGAATCGCAATATTCTTGAGCCCTATGAAATGGGCTCGGGCCTCAAGACGTTCACCATCGCCATGGCCCTTGATTCCGGGGCGGTTAAACTGAGTGACGGCTTTGACGCGACGGCGCCGCTGAAAGTCGGCCGCCGGACGATTCATGATGATCATCCGAAGAAACGAATTCTCAACGTGCCGGAGATATTCACCTTCTCGTCGAATATCGGATCGTCGCTGATCATCCGGGAAGTGGGGGTTGAAAACCAGCGGAACTACCTGCAGCGGTTCGGCATGTTCGACAAGCCGGCCATTGAACTGACCGGGCTCGCGCAACCGATCCTGCCCGAACGCTGGGGCGAGATCCAGTCGATGACGGTGTCTTATGGTCACGGCATCGCCGTGACGCCCCTGCAACTGGTGACGGGAATTTCCGCCATTGTCAACGGCGGACGCCTTATTCCTGCCACCTTGATTCGTAAAAGTAAAGATCGGGATGGCGCGGCCCGATCTGATGATTACCAGTCCGATGATTATCCGGCGTTTTCCCGTGACGACAGTTATCAGCAGGTCATTTCACCGGAAACCAGCCGCAAGATGCGTCACCTGATGCGGCTTGCCGTGGAATATGGCAGCGGCGGCAATGCCCGGGTCGGCGGATACCGGGTCGGCGGCAAGACGGGCACGGCCGAAAAAGTGAAGAATGGCGCCTATAGCCGGAAAGATAAAATTACGTCCTTTGTCGGTGTTTTCCCCATGGATAATCCACAATATGTAATTTTCGCCATGCTGGATGAGCCGCGGGGCACGGAAGAAACTTTTTACCGGGAAACGGGCGGCTGGATTGCGGCCCCGGTCGTCGGCGAGATTATCCGCCGGATCGGTCCCCTGCTCGGGGTCATGCCGGTGGATGATGTGGCGACGGAATATCAGAATCTGATTTTGGTAGAGAATGGAGAATAATGAAACTTTCTGCGCTGATGGATGAGAATGTGCCGGACCGTGATGTGGAGATCGCGGGCATCACGGCCGACAGCCGCGCCGTGAAAAAGGGTGTTCTGTTCGCCGCGTTGCCCGGAACCCAGGTCGACGGGGCGAAATTCATTGGCGACGCCATCGAAGCCGGGGCGTCGGCTATTCTGTGCCGTCCCGATGCGGTGGGCGATGATGACCGGGTGGTCTGGATCAGTGAGGACATTCCCGCCCGCCTGTTCGCCCACATTGTCGCCCGTTATTTCAACCGTCAGCCGGAAACCATTGCCGCGGTCACGGGGACCAATGGCAAGACCTCCATCGCCTCCTTCACCCGGCAGATCTGGCAATATATGGGCTACAAGGCGGGTTCTGTCGGCACGCTGGGCGTCAAGGGGCCGGGCATTGACCGGCAAACCGGCATGACGACGCCCGATGCGCTCTCCCTGCAGTCGGCGATGAGCGACCTGTGCGACGCCGGCGCCGATCATGTGGTTTTCGAAGCCTCGAGCCACGGGCTCGCCCAATACAGGCTGGACGGGATCACCGTTTCGGTGGCGGCCTTTACCAATCTGACCCGGGATCATTATGATTATCACGGCAGTGAGGAAAATTATTTTTACGCCAAGGCCCGCCTGTTCGGTGAAGTGATGCAGCCGGGCGGCACGGCGGTATTGAATGCGGACTGCCCGCTGGTGATGGAGGTCGCCGACATTTGCTGGGCGCGGGGCCATCAGGTGATTACCGTCGGCCGCCATGCCGGCGATATTCGCCTGCTCCACCAGCAGACGTCCGATGTCGGTCAGGAAATCACGATCAATTACAAATCAGAGATTTTTGATCTCCATTTGCCGCTGATCGGCGCTTTTCAGGCGATGAACGCCCTGATGGCGGTGGGGCTGGTGATCGGCAGTGGCGGCGATGCGACGAAAGCCTTCAAGGCGCTGCCTCACCTGAGGGCGGTCGAAGGCCGCATGGAACAGGCCGGGCGGCATTTTTCCGGCGCGCGGGTTTATGTTGATTACGCCCATACGCCCGATGCGCTGGAAACGGTGCTCAGGGCGATCCGGCCCCATGTCAAAGGCCGCCTGTCCGTTGTTTTCGGCTGCGGCGGGGACCGGGACAGCGGCAAGCGCCGCATCATGGGCGAGGTCGCCGCCGCCGAGGCGGATCAGATATATGTCACCGATGACAACCCGCGGACCGAGGATGCGGCCCGGATCCGGACCCAGGTGAGGGAAGGCTGTCCCGACTCCATTGAAATCGGCGACCGGGCGTCGGCCATCCGTCGGGCGGTCGGCGACCTGGCGAAAGGCGATATTCTGCTGGTTGCCGGCAAGGGTCATGAGCAGGGCCAGATTGTCGGCGATACGGTGCGGCCGTTTGACGACCTGTCGGAAATTCGTTCGGCGATCGCCGCCGAATCCTGTCAGAAATCTTCTGTGCGGAGGAAAGGCGCATGAGCTTGCCCCCCCTCTGGAGCAGTGAAGAGATCGCCCGCATCCTGGCGACGGATGTCGGGGATGACTGGCGGTGCCGGGGAATTTCCATTGACAGCCGGACGGTGGAGCCGGGCGACCTTTTTTTCGCCCTGGTCGGCCCCAATGCCGACGGTCATGATTATGTTAAAATGGCCATCGCGCGGGGCGCTGTCGCCGCCGTCGTCAGCAAACCGCTGTCGGGGCTGGATCCTAAATTTCTGGTGCGGGTTGATGATGTCAAACAGGCTCTGGAGACCCTCGGCCGCGCCGGCCGGGCCCGCGTCAATGCGCCGATTGTCGCCGTGACCGGCAGTGTCGGTAAAACCGGCACCAAGGAAGCCCTGAAAAACGCCCTGTCGCGCAACAGGAAGGTTCACGCCAGCGTGCTCAGCTATAATAATGATATTGGCGTGCCGCTGTCGCTGGCCCGGATGCCGCGGGATGCGGATTACGGTATTTTCGAGCTCGGCATGAATCACGCCGGCGAATTGCGGGAGCTGTCGAAAATGGTCCGGCCGAATGTGGCGATCATCACGACGGTTGAACTGGCCCACAGCGAATTTTTCAGAGACGTCACGGCGATTGCCGACGCCAAGGCCGAAATATTCGAGGGGCTGGAGCCCGGCGGGACGGCGATCCTCAACCGGGACAACCGCCATTATGACCGCCTTTGTGACAAGGCCCGGGCCGCCGGGGTCGAAAGGGTGATTTCCTTCGGGGCGGGCGAGAGCGCCCATGTTCATTTGATCCGGCAGGTATCCCATGAAACCTGCAGCTGCGTGATCGCTGATGTCATGGGACAAGTCATGACCTTCAAGGTCGGCATGCTCGGTCATCACTGGGTGATCAACAGCCTCGCCATTTTGGCGGCGGTGTTGGCGGTCGGCGGCGACCTGGGCCTCGCCGGGCTTGGTCTGGCGGAGATGAAACCGCTGAAAGGCCGGGGGCGGCGGCACCGGGTGTTTCTCGAGTCTTCCGGTGAGGCGTCAATTCTGTTGATTGATGAAAGTTATAATGCTAATCCCGCCTCCATGAAGGCGGCGATCGAAACGCTCGGCCAGACGCCGGTGCGGAAACCGGCGCGGCGCATCGCCGTCCTCGGCGATATGGGCGAGCTGGGCCGCCGGAGCGATGAATTGCACGGCCAGTTGGCGGAGGTGTTGAAAGATCACGGGATCGACCGGGTTTATACGGTCGGCGCACATATGAAGCATCTGAACGACCGGTTGGAAAAATTCCGCACCGGCGGGCATTTCAAAAATAAAGACGAACTGGAAGCCGCCCTGCTCGACAATATCCGGGCGGGCGATGTGGTGATGGTCAAGGGGTCAAACGCCAGCGGCATGAGCCGTCTGGTCGACACCATTCTGGACATGGAAGCGCCGGTGATTAAAAAGGCCGTGTAAAGTCGCGTCTGACGCTGATTTGAGCGGGATAGTTGGGAAGAGACATAATGCTGTATCACTTATTATATCCCCTAAGCGATGACTTCGGGATATTCAATCTTTTCAGGTATCTGACCTTCCGCGCCGGCGGGGCGCTGATGACGGCCTTTCTGATCAGTTTCCTGATGGGGCCGTCGGTGATCGGGATGCTGAAACGCAAACAGAAAAAAGGCCAGCCCATTCGGAACGACGGCCCGGAAGGCCACCTGCTGACCAAGCAGGGCACGCCGACCATGGGCGGTTTTCTGACGCTTTTGGGGCTGTCGCTCGGAACGCTGCTCTGGACCGACCTGACCAATCAGTATATCTGGGCCTGTCTGATCGTCACCACGGGCTTCGGCCTGATCGGTTTTCTCGATGATTATTATAAAATTACCCGGGCTAGTTCGGACGGGGTGCCGGGCAAGGTCAAGCTGGTGATGGAAATCGTGATTTCCGTCGCCGCCATGCTGGTGATCATGGATAAGGCCGGGGAGGGCATCAACAGCCAGCTTGCGGTGCCGCTGTTCAAGAATATGCTGATTGATCTGGGCTGGTTCATGATCCCCTTCGGCGTCTTTATGCTGGTGGGCTCTTCCAACAGCGTCAATCTGACCGACGGCCTTGACGGGCTGGCGATCATGCCGGTGATCATCGCCGCCGGCACTTTCGCCCTGATCGCCTATCTGGTCGGCAACAGCGTTTTCGCCAATTATCTGCAACTGACCTATGTGCCGGGCGCGGGGGAGGTTGCAATTTTCTGTACGGCGATCATTGGCGCGGGCCTCGGTTTTTTATGGTTCAACGCGCCGCCGGCCATGGTCTTTATGGGCGATACCGGCAGCCTGGCCCTTGGCGGTGCCCTGGGCGTGACCAGCGTGATCACAAAGCATGAAATCGTCCTCGGCATCGTCGGCGGATTATTTGTCCTGGAGACCGTGTCGGTCATCGTTCAGGTGATTTCCTTCAAGCTGACCGGCCGGCGGGTGTTCCGCATGGCGCCGATCCATCATCATTACGAGAAAAAAGGCTGGGCCGAGCCGACCATCGTTATCCGTTTCTGGATCATCGCCGTCCTGCTGGCGCTGATCGGGCTCGCCACATTGAAACTGAGATAGGGGACGGGAGAGAATATAACATGACCGTATTTTCCAGAACCGATACAAGCCTGTTGAGCAACTGGTGGTGGACCGTCGACCGTCAGCTGCTGATGACGCTGGCGATCCTGATCGGTCTGGGTGTTGTTATGACCTTCGGCGCCAGTCCGGCGATCGCCGAAAAGCTCGGTCTGGATTCCTTCCATTTCGTCAAGCGACAGATGGTTTTTCTCACTCTCGCCATTGTCACCATGGTCGGGGTTTCGCTCCTGTCGACCGTCTGGATCCGGCGGCTTGGCGTGATTATGCTGCTGGGGTGTCTTGTGCTGCTGGCGCTGACCGCGGCGGTCGGCCCCGAGGCCAAGGGCGCGCGCCGCTGGCTCAGGATCGGCAGTTTCACCCTTCAGGCCTCCGAATTCGTCAAGCCGGCCTTTATCATTTTTTCCGCCTGGATGTTTTCCGAGGCCCATCGGACACCCGGTTTCCGCGGCCGGCTGATTGCGACGGCAACCTATCTTGTCATCGCCGCCTTCCTGATCGGTCAGCCCGACCTGGGCCAGACCATTTTGATTTCCATGGTCTGGGCGGCCCAGTTTTTCATGGCCGGCCTGCCGATGGTCTGGGTTCTGGGACTCGCCGGGCTCGGCATGTCCGGCATCTTTGTCGCCTATATGTTCCTGCCCCATGTGACGAGCCGCATTGACCGCTTCCTGTTTCCCGAGACGGGCGACACCTATCAGGCGGATACCGCCCTGAACGCCTTTCGCAGCGGCGGCCTCTTCGGGCGGGGGCCGGGCGAGGGGGCGGTGAAGAATATCCTGCCGGACGCCCATACGGATTTTATCTTCGCCGTCACCGGGGAAGAATTCGGCATCATCATGTGCCTGCTGCTGATCGCCCTGTTTGCGGTGGTTGTGATCCGCTGTCTGATCAATCTTCTGAAGGAAACCGACCTGTTTGTATTTCTCGCCGTATCGGGGCTGGTGATCCAGTTCGGCTTGCAGGCCTTTATCAATCTGGGGGTCAATCTGTCGGTCCTGCCGAGCAAGGGCATGACGCTGCCCTTTATCAGCTATGGCGGATCGTCCCTGTTGTCGGTCGCCATTTCCATGGGCATGGTTCTGGCGCTGACCCGGCGCGGCACCCGGGATAATCTGGAAAATCTCAATTCCGCATGGAGACAGGCATGAAGCGCCGCCGCACCAGCCATATCGTCCTGGCCGCCGGCGGCACGGGCGGCCATGTCATCCCGGCCAGCGCCCTGATGCATGAACTGGTCCGGCGCGGCCATGAGGTGTCGCTGATCACCGACCGGCGGGGGGCGCAATATCGCGATCATTTCCCCGGTGTCAAATTATATAAGGTCAACAGCACGACCTTCACCAACCGGGGCGTTGTGGGCCGGCTTCTGGCCTTGCCCCGGGTTATCGCCAGCATCCTCGACGCCCGGCGCATTTTAAAGCAGATGAAGCGCCGGCCCGGCGTGGTGGTCGGTTTCGGCGGTTATCCGTCCTTCCCGGCAATCAAGGCGGCGTTATCCTTGGGAATTCCCACCTGCATTCATGAACAGAATGCGGTGCTCGGCCGGGTAAACCGCCATCTGGCCAAATCGGTGGACGCCGTGGCCCTGTCATTTGAAAATACCCTGAAGGCGCGGCTCGGGCAGTATGAACAGGTGGTGATCACCGGCAATCCGGTGCGCCGGGAAATTGTCGACCTTGGCGACAGATTTTATCCTGATATTGGCGAGGATCGCATTTTCCGAATCCTGGTCATTGGCGGCAGTCAGGGGGCGAGCATTTTCGGCGAAGTGGTGCCGCAGGCGATTTCGACCCTGCCCCGCGCCCTGCAGCGCCGTCTGCAGATCACCCAGCAATGCCGGCCGGAGGACATCGAACAGGTCCGGGAAATCTACGCCAGAACCAAGATTGCCGTCGAACTGTCGACCTTTATCGCCGACCTGCCGGAATGCCTGGAATGGACCCATCTGGTGATCGGGCGGGCCGGGGCGTCGACCATTGCCGAACTGACCGCCGCCGGCCGGGCCGGCATTCTGGTGCCTTACCCCCACGCCACCGACAATCATCAGATTGAAAATGCCCGCGGCATGGTGATCGCCGGCGGGGCCTGGCTGTTCAATCAAAAGGAATTCAACGCGGCGGAGCTGGCGAAACTGCTGCAACGGCTGGCCAAGCGGCCGCGGGATGTCTGGCGGGCCTCGGAAGATGCGCGCAAGATCGGCAAGCCCTACGCCACCAAGGATCTGGCCGACCTGGTCGAGCGCCTGGCCCTGGTCAAGGGCGACAGCAAGAGCATCAGGACCCACAAGCCGGAACCGGCCGAAATCACGATCCCCCATGAGACAGCGAATGAAACGCCGCCCGGCGCCGACAGAGAAGGACCCCAATCCCCCGATGATGATCAGACAGAACAACAGCCGGATATGCCCCGGAGGATCACATGAATAAAAACATCCAGCCGGTGAAGATCGGCCATCCGATAAATATCGGCATATTGCATTTTGTCGGCATCGGCGGCATTGGCATGAGCGGCATCGCCGAGGTGATGCATAATTTCGGCTACAGGGTTCAGGGCAGCGATATTGGTGAAAACGCCAATGTTGCGCGGCTGCGCGCCCTCGGGATCAAGGTGATGATCGGCCAGCGGGAAGAAAATCTTGACGGCGCCTGGGGCATCGTCTGCTCCTCGGCCATCAAGCCGGACAATGCGGAAGTGGTCGCCGCCCGCAAGGCCAAGATGCCGGTGATCCGGCGGGCGGAAATGCTGGCCGAGCTGATGCGGCTCAAATGGTGCGTCTCAATCGCCGGAACCCACGGCAAGACCACGACAACCTCGATGGTCGCCGCGGTGCTCGACGAGGCGGCTTACGATCCGACCGTGATCAATGGCGGCATCATCAATGCTTACGGCACCAATGCCCGCCTCGGCGCCGGCGACTGGATGGTGGTCGAGGCCGATGAGAGCGACGGCACCTTTGTCAAGATCCCGTCCACGGTGGCGGTGGTGACCAATATCGATCCGGAGCATCTGGATTTCTACGGCGACTTTGAGGCCGAGAAAGCGGCCTTCCGCACCTTTGTCGAGAATGTGCCCTTCTACGGTTTCGCCGCCATGTGCATTGATCATCCCGAAGTTCAGGCCCTGATCGGACGCATTACCGACCGCAAGATTGTTACCTACGGCTTCAGCCCGCAGTCGGATATCCGCTGCATGGACCTGCGCTTTGAAAAGGGCAGCGCGCTGTTCAATGTCGAGATCACCGATCGCCAGGACGGCGGGCAGCGGACGCTGCGCGACATGACCCTGCCGATGCCCGGACGGCATAATGTGCTCAACGCCCTCGCCGCCATTGCGGTCGCCCATGAAATGGGGGTCGAGGATCAGGTCATCCGCCGCGCCTTCGCCAAATTTTCCGGCGTCAAACGGCGCTTTACCAGGGTTGGCGCGGTAAGGGACATCACCATCGTCGATGATTACGCCCATCATCCGGTCGAGATCGCATCGGTGTTGAGCGCCGCCCGCGAAGCCTATCAGGGGCGGGTGATCGCGGTGATGCAGCCCCATCGCTATTCCCGGGTGGCGAGCCTGTTCGAGGATTTCTGCGGCTGCTTCAACAATGCGGATGCGGTGCTGGTGACGCCGATCTATCAGGCCGGCGAGACGCCGATCGAGGGCATCAGCCGCGACAGCCTGGTGGACGGCATCCGGGCGGTGGGCCATCGCCATGTCATCCCTTTGGCGGGACCGGAAGAACTGGCGCAAAAAATTGCCGCCGTCGCCGGGCCGGGCGATATCGTGGTCTGCATGGGCGCCGGCACCATCAGCCAGTGGGCCCATGATTTGCCGGCGGCGCTGGACAAGCAACTGAAAGGCGGCAAGGACTGATGACGGACCTGCGCGATATAACGCATATGGCGGACAATCCGCCCCCGGTGCGGGGCAGGCTGCTGTTCAACGCGCCGTTGGCCGGTCTGACCTGGTTCCGGGTCGGCGGCCCGGCGGATATCCTCTTCACCCCCGAAGATGCCGAGGATCTGGCCTGTTTCCTGAAACATTACCCTTATGACCTGCCGATAACGCCGCTCGGGGTCGGCTCGAACCTGCTGGTCCGGGACGGCGGGGTTGCGGGGGCGGTGATCCGTCTTGGCAAGAAATTTTCCCGCATTTCGGTCGAGGGTGATGAAATTGTCGCCGGGGCCGGCGCGCCGGATATTGCCGTCGCCGGCGCGGCCCGCGATGCCGGGCTCGCCGGGCTCGAATTCCTCCGCGGCATTCCGGGCACCCTCGGCGGCGCGGTCAGGATGAACGCCGGCGCCTACGACCGGGAATTGTCGGACGTCTTTGTTTCGGCGGAGGTGATGGACCGCAGCGGCGCCCGTCATACCCTGGGTCCCGATGATCTGAATTTTTCCTACCGTCATGCGGCCCTGGCCGATGATATGATCTGTCTGTCCGCGCGTCTGAAAGGGCGGCCCGGCAAAAAGGCGGATATTGCCCGGCGGATGCAGGAAATTGCCGACGCCCGCGAGGAAAGCCAGCCCCTGCGCACCCGCACCGGCGGCAGCACCTTTAAAAACCCGCCCGGGGTCAAGGCCTGGGCGCTGATTGACGGCGCCGGCTGTCGCGGCCTCAAGGTCGGCGGGGCGATGGTGTCGGAAAAACATTGCAATTTCCTGATCAATAGAGGCGAGGCGACGGCGCAGGACATTGAGGACCTCGGCGAGGAAGTTCGCCGGCGGGTGATGAACAACTGCGGGGTCGAACTGACCTGGGAAATCCGCATCCTCGGCCACAAAGCCATCGAACAACAGGGGGCGCATGATGACTAAGCATGTCGCGGTTCTCAAAGGGGGCTGGTCCGCCGAACGCGAAGTGTCGCTGGTCAGCGGCGCGGCGGTGGCCGGGGCCCTGCGGCAACAGGGCTATCGGGTGAGCGAAATTGACGTCACGCCCGACATCGCCCGGACTTTGCAGGCGCTGAAGCCCGATGTGGCCTTCAACGCCCTGCATGGCCGCTGGGGCGAGGACGGCTGCATTCAGGGATTGCTGGAAATCCTTGATATTCCCTATACCCATTCCGGGGTGGCGGCGTCGGCGGCGGCGATGGACAAAATTCTGGCGAAGACATTATTCTGCACCGTCGGCATCCCCTGCGCCGCCGACCGGACGGTCAGCCCGGCCGAGCTTTTCGCCGGCGACCCGCTTGCGCGCCCCTATGTGGTCAAGCCCTGTAATGAGGGCTCCAGCGTCGGGGTGGTGATTGTCCGGCCCGGCGATCAGCTCAGCCCCGGCCAGCCCGGCCCGTGGCGCGATACGGAAAGCCTGATGGTGGAAAGTTATCTGCCCGGCCGGGAACTGACGGTGTCGGTGATGGACAACAAGGCGATGACGGTGACCGAATTGAAGCCCCGCAGCGGCTTTTATGACTATGACGCCAAATATCAGGAAGGCAAGACCGATCATATCATCCCGGCGGCGCTTGATCCCGCCGTCTCTGAACGGATTATGGAATATGCCGAACTGGCCCATGAGGTGTTGGGCTGCCGCGGCGTGACCCGGTCGGACTTTCGGCTCGATGACGGCCCGGATGGCGACGGCATTCCCTATATCCTCGAGGTCAATACCCAGCCCGGCATGACCCCCCTGTCGCTGGTGCCGGAACAGGCGGCCCATGGCGGCCTGACATTCGAACAGCTGGTCAAATGGATGGTGGAGGATGCCTCATGTGGCCGCTAAGTCCGAAAAACCGGAAGAAGGCCAAAAAGGCGCCAGCAAAACGCGGTGCAAAGCAGGCGCAAAGCCTGATGCGGCGGCGGCGGCTGAGCATATTTTTCCGGGGGGCCTCCCTGACGATGGTCTGCCTGGGCGTGATCAGTTCGGTTTACATCTGGAAAAGCGGCCTGCTGCAGGAATGGGCGACGGAAACCCATGACAGCATCGACCGGAAAATTGCCGCTGCCGGCTATGCGGTTGACGAGGTCAGGATCACCGGACAGCGGCATACCACGCTGAAACAGATCCGGGCGGCGCTGGCGCTCTATGACGGGCAGTCGATCGTCTCCCTTGACCTGAAACAAATGCTGAGCCGGGTCGAGGCGCTGCCCTGGGTTAAGGCGGCGACGATTATCCGCGTCATGCCCGACGCCCTGGAGGTGACGATCACCGAACATCAGCCGGCGGCGGTCTGGCAGCATGACAACAGGTTGTATCTGGTGGATGAGGCGGGGCGGATCATCACCGACCACGGGCTGGAGGGATTCGCCAAATTGCCCCTTGTGGTGGGCGAGGGCGCCAATGAACATCTGGCGGAGCTTCTCGTCATGCGGGATCATGCGCCGGCGCTTTTCGCCCGGGTGAAATCGGCGGTCCGGGTCGGGAACCGCCGTTGGGATCTGAATTTTGACAACGGGGTGAAAATAAAACTGCCCGAGAAGGGATCAGAGCTTGCATGGCGGCGGCTAAACCAATATCAGAACAAGCAGAAGATCCTGTCCAAGGAGGTCATGGTTGTTGATCTGCGCCTCGACGGGAAAACCATTCTGCGCCTGACCCCGGAAGAGGCGGAACGGCGCAGGATGATGGAAAAGGCCGGGGCGGGCTCCGGCAAAAAAGAAACGATTTAAAAAGGTAGAGATTTGATATTCGATGCGTGAGCAGATTGTCGCAGCACTTGATATTGGAACCAGTAAAATATGCTGTTTTATCGCCAGGATTGATGACCAGGGCCGACCCCGGGTCATCGGCATCGGCCATCAGGTCTCCAAGGGGCTGAAGGCCGGGACCGTTGTCGATATGGAGGAAACGGAAACCTCGATCCGGGCGGCGGTTGACGCAGCGGAACGGATGGCCGGCGGCAGCCCGATCCACGATGTCTATGTCAATATTTCGGCGGGCCGGCCGAAATCGCGGATCTTTTCCGTTGACGTCGATGTGGCGGGCCATGAAATCAGCCAGCTTGATATTGACCGGGTTCTGGTCGCCGGTCAGGAAAACCTGAAGCAGGAGGATCGTTTTATCATACATTCGCGGCCGATCAATTTCAGCATAGACGGCGTTGCCGGCGCCAGCATGCCGCTGGGCATGTATGGCGAGAAACTCGGTGTTCAGATTCATCTGTCGAGCGTCGCGATGAGTCCGTTGAAAAATATCCAGACCTGCCTCAACCATTGTCACCTGAATCTGAAGGGGGTCGTGCTGACGCCTTACGCCTCGGCCCTGTCGGCGCTGGTGGCGGATGAGCGGGAGCTCGGCACCATCTGCGTCGATATTGGCGGCGGGCTGACCAGCATCGCCGCCTTTCGCGACAATGCGTTTATCTTTGGCGAAATCCTGCCGGTCGGCGGCAATCATGTAACCCAGGATATTGCCCAGGGGCTGTCGACCCCGCCGTCCAAGGCCGAACGGCTTAAAATTCTCTACGGCGACTGCCTGACGGACAGGGTGCCGGCGCGCGAACAGATCGATATCGTCCAGACCGGCGAAGACGGTAAGGATCACGCCGTCACCATCCCCCGGTCGATGCTGACCGCGATCATCAGCCCCCGGGTCGAGGAAATCCTGGAACTGATCCGCGAGCGGATTATCGAGACGGGGCTTGCGGATGTGGTCGGACGGCGGCTGGTGATTACCGGCGGCGGCAGTCAGATTTCCGGCCTTGAGGAACTGGCGCAGAAGATTTTCTCCGCTGCGGCCTGCCCGGAACTGAAGGGTGATTTTTATGTCCGCCTCGGACGGCCGATCAGTGTCGACGGTCTGGCCGACGCCACGGCCGGTCCGGTGTTTTCCACCTGCGCCGGATTGCTGAATTACGGCGCGATCCGGCCGGATGAAGTGCATTTTATGGCGGTGGAGCGGCCGAAAGAGGGGCTGTTGTTCAGGATTAAAAGCTGGATGAAGGAGAATTTCTAGCGAAAATGACTCTAAAACCCGCAAAAACGACTCGAATATGAAAAAAAACGACTCGGGGGACACTTTTTTAAAGACAGCGCGAATCACTTGCGTTAAATTATAGTTAACATATTGTTACTGCACATTGAATCATCTGTGCGTAGCCGGCCGACTGGAGGACGAAATGCCCATAGAATTTACCACAACCGAATTAACGGAACTGACCCCGAAGATTACCGTGTTTGGCGTCGGCGGCGCCGGTGGCAATGCCGTCAACAACATGATCGACACCGGGCTTGAAGGGGTCGATTTCGTTGTCGCCAATACCGATGCGCAGGCGTTGGCCTATTCCAAGGCGGAACAGAAGGTCCAGCTGGGCGCTCAACTGACCCAGGGCCTGGGCGCCGGCGCGCGGCCGGAAGTCGGCCGGGCGGCGGCGGAAGAGACCATCGACATGATCCGCGAGCATCTGCGCGGCTGTCATATGGTCTTCATCACCGCCGGCATGGGCGGCGGCACCGGCACCGGCGCGGCGCCGATCATTGCCCAGACCGCCCGCGAGGAAGGCATCCTGACCGTCGGCGTGATCACCAAACCGTTTCAGTTTGAAGGTTCGCGCCGGATGTTGCTGGCCGATGAGGGAATCAAGGAACTGGCGCAATATGTCGACACGCTGATCATCATCCCCAACCAGAATCTGTTCCGGATCGCCAATGAACGCACCACCTTCGCCGACGCTTTCGCCATGGCGGACGAGGTGTTGCATTCGGGGGTGCGGGGCATCACCGACCTGATGGTGCTGCCGGGCCTGGTCAATCTTGACTTCGCCGATGTGCGCACCGTGATGAGCGAGATGGGCAAGGCGATGATGGGCACCGGCGAGGCCGACGGGGAAAACCGGGCGCTGGAGGCGGCTGAATCCGCCATCTCCAATCCGCTGCTCGACGAAGTTTCCATGAAAGGCGCCAACGGGGTGCTGATCAATATTACCGGCGGCATGGACCTGACCCTGTTTGAGGTCGATGAGGCGGCGAACCGCATCCGCAGTGAAGTGAACCCCGACGCCAATATTCTTGTCGGATCGGCGTTAAATCCGGAACTGGACGGCAAGATCAGGGTTTCCGTGGTTGCGACCGGCATCGATTCCGATGGCCAGCCCCGCGGCGAGGAACCGCGTAAAACCTATAGCTTTGAAACCAGTCCCCGGCCGCAGCCTTCGGTGGCCAAGGAAAATGACGGCGGTTGGGACGAGCCGGTTGCTGAACGGAAGGGCCTGGTTGAGGCGGCCATGAAGACGGCGTCCGCGCCGGGTGCGGCCGAAAAAGCGGAAGCGGGGAGCCTTGAAGGCAACCCGGAAAATGACGCCGAAGAAACGCCGCTTGATCTGGTGAATGAAGTTGAAGTTAACGTCAAGACGGAAACGGAAAAGCTGTTGTCGCAGCTGGCGGAGGGGATTGTCCGGACTGCTGACGCCAAAGAGGAAAATGCCGAGCCTCATGCGTTGAGGGCGGAACGGGACGAGCCTTTTATTTCGGCCGCGCCGGTGATGCCGGAAAAACGCATGGAGCCGCTGAGCCAGCAGGCCGATCCCTTTGCCGAAGCCGCCATGGCCAACGGGTCGGTCGACAGCGGGGAAACCGAAAAGCGCGGCGGGCTGCTCGGGCTTTTCGGCGGCACCCGCCGCAAGGCGCCGCCGAAGAAACAGGCCCTGGGTCAGCAGGCGGACCTGTTGACCCCCGATGCGACCCGGGACCGACAGGAACCGGCGCTTCGGGCAGGGACCGAGCCCAGAGAGCCGTCGGCGGCGGATATGTCGGCGCCCGGTGAGGCGGCGGGCGGAAAAGAGGCCGGGAAAGAGGATGACCATCTGGAGATTCCGGCCTTCCTGCGCCGCCAGGCCAATTGATATTGTCATTTGATCGAGGCCGGGGAGGGGACAAAAGTCAAGACTGTTAACCTTTTGTTAACCTTGCCTTCTTATTTTTTAAGGTGAGTAAGCGTAAAAAAGAACAGAGTAGCGTAGGGAGCTAAAAGTTAAAGGCAGAGGGGACGCGATTTAGCGGCAAGCTCTTCCATACTGATGACAAAGGCGGATTTCTCCGCCTTTTTCTTTTTGCCCATTTTTCACATTATTATTAAAATGGGGACAGTATACCTATTTAGTCAAGGGCGGTGTAGATAAAATAAAAAATGAGTATACTGTCCCCATTTTTTCATTTCATTTTCCTACCCGAAGATGTCCAGCGCATAACTCCAGAAGCGCAACTGCTCGAAGACCTGATCAAAAAATATTTGGAACTCTACATCACCGTTGGCGATGACAGGTTGTTGAGTGTCTTAATGACTTTAATTTTGGCCAGATATTGTAACCAAGGCGCATTATTATAGAAAAGTACAACCTTTCCCTTGAAATTGATTTGGCACTACCTATCTATGATTAGCTCACTGGATACTTTTGTAGGCCGAGTGAGGGGAGTTGTTTATCAAGTCAACCGCAAAGTTGACTAAACACCATAACGAATGCTGATGGTTATTATTTATAATAATCGCTTTCGCAATTATGAAGTTAATCACTTCGTAAGTTTGTAGGATCATTTGATACTCCATGCAATTATAGCACGTTACGTTGCTGCGCGTTAGCGGCAGAGCGATCTGTCGTGAATATAGAAATGGTTATGGATGATTTAGAAGGTCAAAAGTACCTAGTCCCCGTGAAGTATTAAAGAGTAGACGCGAACTCTCTTCACGGGGTTTGCTATATCTGATTGGGGGTGAGAGATGTACAAAAAGGTTAAAGGTCGTCCCAAGAGAGCTCACTTCGACTATCCAATGACATCGGAGAAAGCTATATCAGTGTTCATTAACGACACTGAAAAAGTGTCTAAGCACGCATTTTTCCCGTTACTCTCCTATGAAATAAAGGCGCGGCGCTTTCAAAAGAAACGTGACCCTAAAACGGGAAAGGTTGAGCGCTTAGTATCTAATAAAATTCGGCCCATTAAAGTTGCTTCCCATAGAGATACATACATCTACACCCATTATAATGAAATCTTATCGAGAGCTTATGAACAGCAAATTACCGGTACTGAGATTGACGAATGTGTGGTCGCTTATAGAAAAGGTAAAGGAAGTAATATTGATATTGCTTTAGATGCATTTGAAAAGATTAAAAATCTTGGCGAATGTGTTGTCATTGCCGCTGATCTTAAAAGCTTTTTTGAAACAATAGACCATGACCATTTGAAAGAAAAATGGGCTCAACTTTTAGAGTTAAGGTCGTTACCTTCTGACCACTACAATGTATTTAGATCGCTCACCAAGTATTCTGAAATAAGTGTCGATGCACTAAAGAAAAAATTACGCATTAAATCTCATGAGGCCTTGCCAAAACCAATCTTTGAGGACCTCTCAAAATTTAGAAAAGTTGTTAAGACTAAAGGTGAAGACGGTAAAAACATGATTGTGAGGAACAACCACTCATTTGGTATTCCACAAGGCTCTCCAATGTCTGCCTTACTATCGAACATTATTATGCATGACTTTGATGTAATAATGGCAGGATATACAAAATCTAAGGGGGGTTTTTATAGAAGATATTCGGATGATATTTTAGTGGTTGTTTCCCAAGATCACTTTGAAGAGGCATTGGAAAACATAAGTCTTGGGCTAAATAAAATTCCAGGTCCATTACGTGAAAATGAAGACAAAAGAGTTGTTTCCTTTTTTAATGCTAATGGTGATCTGATTACAGGCAAACAGGTTGTGAATTCTTCTGAGGTCAATTCACGTATTTTGCAATATCTTGGGTTCTTATTCGATGGAAAAGAGGTTAGTATTCGAAGTCAAACATTGGCTAGGTATTGGCGTAAAGCCACTAGAGGGATACGTGCAGCTAAGCGTAGGGCAGCAAAGAACCCATTAGACAAGCGAGTTTACAAGAGAAAACTGCTACGAAGATTTACTCATCTTGGTCGGATGAATTTACATACATACAAACTTGATTGCATCGCAAAGTTTAAAGATGGGAAAATTAGAAAACAGTTCTCGAATAATTGGCGGCAGATTTGGCGTGAGATAAATGGCCCAATAAAGCGTAGTAATAAACCAAGCCGCAACGCTCAGAAGAACCGTGTGTAACTTTGTGTGTAACTGATTTTAGGTTAAAAAATAATTTCCGCATAAGCCATTGAAAACACTGGTGAAGTGTGTGCCTTGCCAAAACTAGTCTGTGCTTCCAGATTGAAGTGCGCCACCGTGATTTCAATCTGGAATCTAGACGATAAAGAAGCCCGGCAACGCCCGGAACAGGTTTTTCAGCCGCCTGCTAGACCACGCCGCGGCGCATCTGATCCAGTTCGATCGATTCAAACAGGGCCTTGAAATTGCCCTCGCCAAAGCCGTTGTTGCCCTTGCGCTGGATGATCTCATAGAAGATCGGCCCGATCACCGTGTTGGTGAAAATCTGCAGCAGGATGCCGTCCTTCGCCCCGCCGTCGATCAGAATCCGCCGCTTGCGCAGTTCCTCGACATCCTCTTCATGCTGGTCGATGCGGTTGTCGATCAGGTCGTAATAGGCGTCGATCGTATCCTGCAGCGGCACGTCGTTGGCCCGCAGCTGGTCGACGGTCTTGTAAATATCGTGGGTGTTGAAGGCGACATGCTGGATGCCTTCGCCGCGATATTCGATCAGATATTCGACGATCTGCGACTTGCTGTCCTTGGATTCATTGAGCGGAATGTGGATCTTGCCGCAGGGGCTGGTCATCGCCTGGCTGGTGAGGCCGGTTTTCTGGCCGTCAATATCGAAATATTTCAGTTCGCGGAAATTGAAAATCCGTTCGTAGAAATCCGCCCAGTAGGCCATGCGGCCCTGATAGACATTATGAGTCAGATGGTCGATGGCGAGGAAGCCGCAGCCCTCGACATTCTTGTCCGCCTCATCCGTATAGGGGACAAAATCGACATCATAGATGGTGTGGTCGCCGTAACGGTCCACCAGGTAAAGCCGGCTGCCGCCGATGCCCTCGATGGCCGGGATGTTGAGCTCCATGGGGCCGGCGTCGCTGGCCACCGCCTGGGCGCCTTTTACCAGCGCGCGCTTGTAGGCCTGCTTGGCGTCCTTCACCCGAAAGGCCATGGAGCAGATGCTCGGCCCGTGGGCATAGGCGTAGCGCTGGGCGAAACTGTCGGGCTCGGCATTGATCAGGAAGTTGACGTCGCCCTGCCGATACAGGATGACATCCTTTGAGCGATGTTTCGCCACGGCCTTGAAACCGAGTTTCCTGAACAATTGACGCAGTTCGTCCGGGTTGGGGGAGGCGTATTCGATAAATTCAAAACCGTCCAGTCCCATTGGATTTTCAAACAGATCAGCCATGGAAGTCTCCTGATAATTAAGCTGTTAACTGTCGTAATTATACCCCTTTATGGGTGAAATATTGTTTTTAATTTTAGCTAATTTCGGCTATTATTGAAATGATATTTCGTATAAGAGGGAATTATGGAATGGCGCTTACCCTTGACAGTTCGGATAAGAAAATTCTCGGCCTTATCCAGCGCGACGCCGGCCTGACTCATCAGGAAATCGCCGAGAAGACCGGCCTGTCTGCGACCTCGGTCTGGCGGCGAATCAAAAATCTTGAGGAAGTCGGGGTCGTCCGGGGCCAGGTTGTCCTGCTCGATCCGAAGAAAATCGGCATGCAGGTCTGCGCCCTGATCAATCTGCGTCTGGTGCGCCACGGCGAGGACACGCGGGTCGAATTCGAGGACTTCATCGCCTCGCGCCCGGAAGTCATGGAATGCTATGCGGTGATCGGCAATTATGATTATATGCTGGTGGTGCAGGTGCCGAATGTGGAGGCCTATGAAATTTTCCTGTCGCGCCATCTGCTCAGCCATCATCTGGTGGCGTCGTCGACCTCCAGCTTTACCTTGCGGCGGGTGAAATACACCACGGCTTATTCGATGGAATTATGAAAGTATGGGAATATTAACAATATATAAAAAGAGGGATTATCATGTTTATTGGTCATTATGCGGCGGGCTTCGCCCTGAAGGCGGTTGAAAAAAGGGCCTCCCTGGGGATGTTGTTCATTGCGGTGCAATTTGTCGACATTCTGTTTTTTTCCTTTGTGCCTTTCGGGATCGAGAAATTCAATCTGGTGGAGAATTACACCGCCGTCAATCATATGGAGCTTTATTATTACCCCTATACCCACGGTTTGCTGTCGTCCTTTCTGTGGGCCGGGCTGATTTACGGCCTGTGGCGTTATCTGCCCGTCCTGAGGGGAAGCGCGCCCCACCGGGTCGCTCTGGTGATGGCGCTTGCGGTCCTGTCCCACTGGTTCGTTGATCTGCTGGCGCATACGCCTGACCTGCCGCTTCTGGGCGACGACAGCCCGAAGCTGGGTCTTGGCCTGTGGCGTCATTTCACCGCCACCTATGTGGTTGAGGTTCTGATGCTGGCGGGCGGTATTATGCTCTATTTGCGGGCGACGACGGCGCAGGGGGCCATGGGCCGATACGCCATGGTTGTTTTCGGCGTCTTTCTGGTCGCTCTTTACAGCTATACGGTGACGATGCCTTTTGACCCGGAACTGACGCCGACAATGGCCGGCCTGATGGGACTCCTGCTTTACGCCCTGCTGGCGGGGATCGCCTTCTGGCTCGACCGTTACCGGACCTGAGGCATAAAAAAAGCGGCATCCCGAAGGCGCCGCATTTTCAGAATCTGCGCCCGATCAGGCGAAGAATTCGCCCATGGCGGTCAGCAGCGCGTCATTTTCGCTGTCGGCGCCGATGGTGATGCGCAGCGCCCCGGCAAGATCGTAATTGCCGACGGGCCGGACGATGATTCCCTTGCCGCGCAGGAATATATCCGCCGCCGCGGCCTGTTGCGCGCCGCCGGAAAAATGGGCGAGGATAAAGTTGCCCTGGCTCGGGGTGACGGTCATGCCCATTTCCCGCAATCCCTCGGAAAGGCGCGGCAGCCATTTCAGGTTATGGGCCCGGGCCTTCGCCACATGGTCCTGATCGCGGACGGCGGCGGTGGCGGCGGCCTGGGACAGGGCGGTGACATTGAAGGTGCCGCGGATCCGGTGCAGGATGTCGAGCACGTTCGCCGGCGCATAGGCCCAGCCGACCCGGGCGGCGGCGAGACCGTATATCTTGGAAAAAGTCCGGGTGACGACGGTATTCTCCAGGCCGTTATCGACCAGTTCGAGACCGGCGTCATAATCCGGCCGGTCAACATATTCCGCATAGGCGGCGTCAAGCACCAGCAGGATGTCGTCGCGCAGGCCGTCCCGGAGCCTGTTCACTTCGGCCCGCGGCAGATAGGTGCCGGTCGGATTGTTGGGATTGGCCAGATTGACGATCCGGGTCTTGTCGGTCACGGCGGCGAGGATGGCGTCGACATTGGCGGTGTAATTGTCTTCCGGCACCATTACCGGGGTGGCGCCGACGGCGCGAATGGCGATCGGATAGGCGATAAAGCCATACTGGCAATAGATGATTTCATCGCCGTCCCGGGCGTAGGCCTTGGCCAGCAGATGCAGCAGTTCCTCGGAGCCGTTGGCGCAGATGATCCGGTCGGGATTGAGGGTGTGGACTTCGCCGATCGCCTGGCGCAGTGCGCTGCAACCGGGATCGGGATAAAGCTGCATGCCGCTGTCCGCCGTTTTCTTGACCGCCGCGATGGCCCGCGGGCTCGGCCCCATGGGGCTTTCGTTGGACGCCAGTTTGATCACCCTGTCAAAGCCCTCTATTTTCGCGTCGCCGGCCTTATAGGGGGTAATGTCGAGCACGCCGGGGCGCGGGTTGATCTTATGCATCTCTTTCATCCTTAATCTGGTTTACATTTTATTCCGCAACATTCTGATAGGCGTCATGGCGATGGAATTTCTTCAACAGGTCCGCCGCCTTTTTTGTTGACTGCTCAACGGCCTTTTCCTTGACGTGGCCAAAACCTCTGATGTCGGCGGGTATTGTCGCCAGTTCCACCGCCAAGTCAATATTATTCTGGTCAAGGGCGTGGTGAAATTCGTCGAGCAGCGCCTCATAGTCGCGGATCAGCCGACGCTCCATTTTCCGTTCGGCGGTTCGGCCGAAAATGTCAAAGGCGGTGCCGCGCAGGCCGCGCAGCCGGGCGACCAGTTGCAAAACCCTGAACATCCAGCCGCCGAATTCCATTTTGCGCAGATGCCCCTTGCTGTCCTTGCGGGCGAGCAGCGGCGGCGCCATATGGAAGTGGATCTTGAAGTCGCCGTCGAACTGCTGGCGGATCTTGCGTTCAAATTCGCCGCTGGTGTAGAGCCTGGCCACTTCATATTCATCCTTGACGGCGAGAAGCTTGAAGTAATTGCGGGCGACCGCTTCACTCAGGCGGTGATCCCTGAGACCGAGCCCGTCCTCGAGGGCGCGGATCCCGCCGACCGCGGCGGTGTATTTTTCGGCCAGCTTCCGGTCCTGATAGTCGGTCAGGAAGGCCGCGCGATAGTCGACAATATCCTGAAGCCCGGTCAGCGGCTTGTCTTCCGTGATCGGCCGGGGCAGGGATTGCTCGACCAGCGCCATATCCGCGGCGGCGATCCGGCCCCAGTTGAAGCTGTGCTTGTTGCTGTCGACAGCGACGCCGTTCAGTTCAATCGCCCGCAACAGGGCGTCCTGGGAGAGCGGCACCCGGCCTTTCTGCCAGGCGTAGCCGAGCAGGAACATATTGGTGGCGATGCTGTCGCCCATCAGGGCGGTGGCGATTTTGCTCGCATCGATCCTGTCGAGGGCTTCGGCGCCGACGACGGCGCTGATTTGCCGGCTGATCAGGTCGTCATGAATGTCGGCGTCCCGGTCGAGGACGAACTGGGCGGTCTGGATTTTCCGGGTGTTGAGAATGACCGCGGTTTTATCCTCTCTCAGGGTGCGCAGGGATTCGCGGCTGCCGGCGACCACCATATCGCAGCCCAGCAGCAGGTCGGCGGCGCCGGTGCCGATGCGGACGGCTTTCAGGTCTTCGGCCTTTTCCGCCAGCCGCAGGTAGCTGATGACCGACCCGCCCTTCTGGGCGAAACCGGTGAAGTCGAGGGCCGTCGCTCCCTTGCCCTCCAGATGGGCCGCCATGACCATGATCTGGCCGATGGTGACGACGCCGGTGCCGCCGACGCCGGTAACCATGATGTCATAGCCGCCCGCAACCGACGGATAGGCGGGCGGGGGGATCTGACCGATCAATTCATCGGGATTGGTGCGGGCGCCTTTTTTGACCGATCCGCCGTGGACCGTGACAAAGGACGGGCAGAAGCCGTTGACGCAGGAATAATCCTTGTTGCAACTGGACTGGTCAATGGCGCGCTTGCGGCCGAGCTCGGTTTCCTGGGGCACGATGGAAACGCAGTTGGATTTTTCGGAACAGTCGCCGCAGCCTTCGCAGACCAGGTCATTGATGAAGGCCCGCTTCGGCGGATCGGGGAATTGATTTTTCTTGCGGCGGCGGCGTTTTTCCGCCGCGCAGGTCTGATCATAGATCAGCGCCGAGACGCCCTTGATGTCGCGCAGCTGTCGCTGCACATCGTCCAGATCATCCCGGTGATGGACATGGACGCCGGGGGCGAAACGGGCGGCGCCGCCATATTTTTTCCGGTATTTTTCCGGCTCATCGGTGACGACATGGATCGGCCGCACCCCTTCGTGGTGGAGCTGATGGGTGATCTGATCGACGGTCAGGGTGCCTTCCAGCGGCTGGCCGCCGGTCATGGCGATGGCGTCATTATAGAGGATCTTGTAGGTGATGTTGCTCTTCGCCGCCACCGACTGGCGGATCGCCAAGAAGCCCGAATGATAATAAGTCCCGTCGCCGAGATTCTGGAAGATATGGCCCTCGCTGGTGAAATTGCTCTGGCCGATCCAGTTGACGCCCTCGCCGCCCATCTGGGTCAGATAGGCGGTGTTGCGGTTCATGCTGTTGGCCATGAAATGACAGCCGATGCCCGACATGGCGCGGCTGCCTTCGGGCACCTTGGTCGAAATATTATGCGGACAGCCGGAACAATAGTAAGGCGTTCTGAAATCCTTGGCGTGGATGGACCTGATCCGGGCGATTTGCGCCGCGGTCTGTTCGTTCATCTGGTTCAGATGGCCGTTGAGGCCAAGAGCCTGGAGGTAGGGGGTCAGGGCCTTCAGGACATCTTCGGGCGAGATTTCGCCGACCGGGCTCAGCATCCGGGCGCCGTCTTCGTGATATTTGCCGACAATGACCGGCCGCTCCGCTTCGGGGCGGTTGTAGAATAAATCCCGGATCTGGCGCTCGACGAAACTGCGTTTTTCCTCGACGACGATGATTTTTTCGAACTGGCTGGCGAAGGCGGTCATGCCCTCCGGCTCCAGCGGCCAGGTCAGACCGACCTTATAGAGGGAAATGCCGGCTTTTTCCGCCGTCTCCTGATCTATGCCCGCATTGTCCAGCGCCTGCATCAGGTCGAGATAGCCCTTGCCGCAGGTGACGATGCCCAGGGGGAGTTTTGATTTGACGGGGGAGGCTTTGCCGCGGCAGTCCCAGACCAGCCGGTCGATCGGGTTGGCGCGAGCGAAGGCGTGAACCGCCTTCAGCTTGTGATCGATCAGCCGTCCCTCAATCAGCGGGAAGGGGTCGGGCCAGCGGTAATGCAGGGCGGCGCTGTCATAGCCCTCATGGTCCGGATAGACGAAATCATCCCGGACCAGATCCATATTGACCGTGGCGGCGCTTTCGACCACCTCGCTGACGGCGATAAAGCCGGACCAGCAGCCGCTGTAACGGCTGAGCGCGAAGCCATAGAGGCCGAAATTCAGATAATCCTGAATGCTGGACGGCGCGAGCACCGGCATCATCCAGGATTCCATGACCTGTTCGCTCTGATGATTCATGCTGCTGGAGACGGCGCCATGATCGTCGCCGGCGATGACCAGCACCCCGCCGTGGGGCGAGGTGCCGAAACTGTTGCCGTGTTTGAGCGCGTCGCCGGCCCGATCGACGCCGGGGCCCTTGCCGTACCAGATGCCGAAGACCCCTTTATAATTTGCGAAGTTCGAGCTTTCAACCTGCTGGCTGCCGAGGACGGCGGTGGCGGCCAGTTCCTCGTTGATGCCGGGCTCGAAGGTGATGTCGTGACGTTGCAGGTGATCGGCGGCCCGCCACAGTTCCCGGTCATAATTGCCCAGCGGCGAGCCGCGATAGCCGGAAATGAAACCGGCGGTCTTCAGGCCGTGCTTTTGATCCGCCGCGGCCTGCAGCAGGGGAATGCGGACCAGCGCCTGGGTTCCGGTCAGAAAGACCTGTCCTGTGGTGCGGGTGTAACGGTCACCCAATTGATAATCATCCAGCGTAACCGCGGGGGTTTGCCGGGCCACACTGCGTAACGGGGAGTTGCTCATCGCCTTTGCCCTAACTATATTTCTCAGTGAATTGAGTTATTAAATATCTTTAATAGATAATACCTCTAAAACAGGGGGTATGTCCTTGCGATTTCGGGCAATATATGCCAATAAGGCAGAAGACTATTTCAATATAGCCAGTTTTAAGGGAAGGATTGTTCTTTGGTTAGGTTGGACCAGATTGATTTCAAAATTTTACGTTTTCTGCAGGAAAACGGCCGCCTGTCGAACCATGACCTGGCCAAACAGGTCGGCCTGTCGCCGTCGCCCTGCTGGCGGCGGGTGAAGCGGCTGGAGGAAGAAGGCATCATCGACCATTACGCCGCCCTGCTCAATCCGGAAAAAGCCGGCTTTCACCTGATCGCCTTCGCCCATGTCATGCTGGAAAAGCATCAGATGGAAATGCTTGACCAGTTTGACGAGGCCATATGCGAACGGCCGGAGGTGCTGGAATATTATTCGATGAGCGGCGATTACGACTTCCTGATGAAAGTGATCGCCCGCAACATCAAGGAATATGAGGATTTCCAGACCGGCTTCCTGATGCGGCTGCCGGTGGTGCGCTCGATCAGCACCAGTTTTGTGCTGAAGCAGAAAAAACATACGACAAGATTGCCGCTGCGCTTGCTGGAAGATATGTCGCCAGAATAAATCAGGGAATAAACCTGGGCATGAATACTGACGGATATTTGTCGCTGGCCGGCCGGCCTATTGGCTGCTATGCGACGGGCGCGCGCCGGGCCCTGTTCAACCGGGGCAGCAGGCTGCCCAGAATCATGCCAATAATCGCCATGAAAAGGCCGGTCAGTTGCGGTGGCGCCATCATCGGCTCCACGAGCCGGGCATTCAGGACTTCGAGAACGGCCCAGGTTATCACGCCGAAGGCAATGGAAAGCAGGGCGCCGCTATTGGTCGATTTCTTCCAATATATCCCGAAGGCGAGCGGGACGAAGGCGCCGCATAATGTCACCAGATAGGCGTTTTCGACCATTTCAAAAATACTTAATCCCGCCGAAGTGCTGAGATAGGCATAGCCCAGAACAATCAGGCCGAATATAAAGACGGACAGCCTCAGGGTGAAAAGCCGTTGCCTGTCATCAAGATCAAAGGCTTCCTTGAATATATTTTCCGCCATGATGGAGGCGGGCGCGAGCAGGGTGCCGGATGCGGTTGACATGATTGCCGACAGCAGGGCGCCGAAGAAAATCACCTGAATGACGATGGGCACGTCATTGAGAATAAACTCGGGGAGAATTCTTTGATAATCGCCGTCCGGCCCCATATGGGTCGCCAGCAGAGCCGGATCAAGCATCGTCGCGCCATAGACAATGAAAATAGGCACAAAACAGAAGGCGATGTAAAAAACGCCGCCCAGGATGGTGCCGCGAACAGCGGTTTTTTCATTTTTGGCCGACATGACGCGCTGAAACACGTCCTGTTGGGGGATCGAGCCCAGCGCCAGGGTCACAAAGCTGCCGACAAAGGCGAGGACGGCCGCCGGGCTTAATTCTGGCCAGAAATCGAATTTGTCATGGGCGGAGGCATGTTCGACAACCGCCATGAATCCGCCTTCCAGACGGCCGGATACGAGATAGGCGACGATCAGCAGACCCAGCAGAATAGCCATCATCTGGATGAAGTCCATGATCGCGACGGACCACATTCCGCCGTAAACGGTGTAAAGCATGACGACCGCCAATCCGATCACCATGCCCAGTTCCATGGAGATGGCGTCCTGGGATACAAGATTGATGGTCAGGCCCAGGGCGACAATCTGGGCGGATACCCAGCCCAGATAGCTGATGCAAATCGCCAGGGAAACAAGGGTTTCGACGGTTTTCCCGTATCTCTGACGATAAAAGTCACCGATGGTCAGAAGCTTCATGCGGTAAAGACGGGCGGCGAAAAACAGACCGACAAAAACAAGACACAGGCCGGCGCCAAAGGGGTCCGCGACAATGCCGCCCAGCCCTTCCGCCATAAAGGTCGCCGGCATGCCGAGGACGGCTTCCGAGCCGAACCATGTTGCAAAGACCGTGGCGATGGTGACATAAATCGGCAGGGAACGCCCGGCCAGGACATAGTCTGTGGCGTTTTTGACCCGTATCGCGGCATAAAGCCCGATACCGATCGAAACAACCAGATAGACGATGACCGCAATGGCGAGCGTTCCCAATGATTACATTCCCTTATCCAGAGGAGGCCGAAACATTGGCGAAATTCTCGTCAAAAGTTTCCTGCTGAACGATGATTTTCTGAACGGCGCCAAAGCCGTTGAAATCGGTGCGGGATACTTCGCCGTACGCGCCCAGCTGGTCCAGCCTGATCCAGTCGCCGACCTGCACGTCATCGGGCAGCATGAACGGCCCCTTCATCATATCAACCGAATCGCAGGTCGGGCCGGCGAATCGAAAGGCTTTGACGGGACCGCCGGTGGTGTTGGCTTCCCGGCGGATGAGGCGCGCGGGGTAAGGCAGGCCGATGGAGCCGCCCGCCTCGAACAGGCCGCCGTAAGTTCCGTCATTGAGGTAAAGCAGATCATCCTTGCGACCCTCGACCCGCACGATCAGCGACCCGGCGCAGGCGACAAGGCCCCGGCCGACTTCGCATAAAAGCTCCAGCCCGTCCAGATGATTTTCCGTGACCGCCCGGGCGATGGCCTCGGTGAAGGCGGTGACCGGCGGTACGGGATCCGCCGTATTGAGCTCGGCCGGGAAGCCGCCGCCCACGTCGAGGACTTCGACCTTGACGCCGCTTTCCCCGATGACCCGTGCGGCATAGGCGACCGCCTTGGCGTAGACCAGGGGATCATGGCATTGTGTGCCGACATGAAAACTCACGCCAAGCCTTGCGCAATAGGGGCGGCATGATTTTAGCAATTCAACGGCCTGATCAAATTTCGCCCCGAATTTGGCCGAAAAATCGGTGGCGACATCGCCGCCGGGATTGTCTTTCGGCACGGCAAGGCGGACAAACAGCTCAAGATCGCGGGCGCTGTTGGTTTCATGAAGGATTTTATCCAGTTCCCCGGCGTAATCGAGAACAAAGGCCCGCACATTGTGATTGACATATGCTTCGCGGATCGCCTCCGGCGCCTTGATGGGATGCATGAAATAGAGCGCCGCATCGGGAAACAGACCTTTGATCTGTCTGATCTCACCGATGGAGGCGACATCAAAACGCCGCACGCCGCCCTGATATATGGCATTCAGCAGAATATCGTCCGGATTGCATTTTACGGCATACATGACCTGTCCGCTGAAGGCGTCGATAAATTCCCTGGTCTTCTGCATCAGGGCGCCGGGTTTCAGCACCGCGACAGGCAGGGAAGGCCGCAACGCCCAGATATCGTCGTCGCTGATATCATGTTCGAGATGAACAGTTTCTGCGTCTAATGGCGTTATCTGATCTTCAGATAAGGAGAAAGCACAAACAGAAGCCCCTTGGCTCCCAATGGAAGGATCGTTGAACATCAACTGTAAACCCTATGCTAATGGGGCGCATAACCCCGAGTTAACTACAAGATAAACGTCGTTGCATAACCAACAATCGGCCATAGGCACGTGCGCAGAATCCTTATGATCCAAATTTTTGAATAATACAATAGTTTTTTTTTATGGTTTTTCAAAATTGTGAAAAAACGGCGGAATCTCCCCCTTTTTATCAGGTCAAAGGGGGGTCAGAAGGCTGCGCCTTTCTCAATGGTCCATCACCGTCGGCCTTGTTTTGAAGCGAAAAAACGCGCCACCGGGCCGTCTCGCCGCCTGTTGGAAAGTTTGAATGCGGGAAAGATTTCAGTTTATTCTTGAAAAATTAATGTAAAACGATAAAATCCTGCTTGTTTGGCAGCCTTACAACAGGGGAGACAGGATCATGACGCGGGGCCGATGCACGCGAGGTAGACGCACTCTGGCCGGGGGGAGTTTGGCGTTTCTGGCCTTCTGTCTTGCTCACGGCAGCGACGCCCGGGCGCTGGACCAGCCGGTTCTGCTCGACAAGGGCTTGAAGGCGCTGCACTTCTCCCTGACGTCGCCGGATGAGGCTGATGAGCCTGCTGAAGGGGCGATAAAGCTCAGCCCGCCGGTTTTTCTGATCCACAAGGACGCCATTCGGGTCCGCTGGCGCAAGGAATTTTCCCGCGGCGGCTATGTCGGCTTTGAAGGCAATTACGACTTCAGCCAACATGACTTTACGCCGGACAGCTTTCCCCAAAACAACAGGACGGCTTCCTTTGGTACGGTCCCGCCAATGGATGAATCGTCACGGGTGACATTCGATTTCAAGGCGGCGCTCGGGCTGGCGCTGACGGAGAAAAGCCGCCTCTACCTGTTTACCGGGGCGAGCAACGCCGGGCTCCATATCAGCGATAACCGCTATCGGCGGGAGGCGGATTTTTATCTCGGAGTCGGAATTGAGCTCAACCTGAGCGAGGAAATCAGGCTGCGGGCGGAATATAACCTGAGCAATTACGGCAACAACTGGATTCGCGATGGTTTTGCCGAAATCGACACCGGCCAACCCTCCGCCCGCAGCTTTCTCACCCGCCTGCTGATGCCGTTTTAAGTTTGTCTTGTTATTCCGGAAATATGTCATTCCGGACAGGGCGCAGCCCCTGATCCGGAATCCATTTTAATATCAATATCTTGTTGTAAAATAGGGCGTATTTTTTCATATCAATATGGACCCCGGATCAGGGTCTGGAGTGATTTTTACTCTCTCATCTTTCAAACCTTAGCCATTTAACATTACCTTGAATTTCGCTAAGTTTTAGCTCTTTTCTTAAGTCGTTACGCAAACTATTTATTAGAGGGTCTAATTCATACATGTTACCAGATGCGACATCATCCGCTAACATTTTTGCCATTTCTACTTGGTTGAGTGAACCAAACAGTTGAATTATTGATATAACATTTTCAAGTTTTTCGTTTTGGAAATCGCGATGGGTAATTTCAGTAGTTAGAATCCTGTATGCTTCGATAAGATATTCAGTAACCAATTCTCTTCGTCTTGATGATATGGCTCTTTTATTTGTAAAAAAGTGGGCAATAATCCAGCCTAGTACAGCAAGTGCTACAGTTATTACTGTTTTAAAATAATCTAAATCCATTGTACTCCCCACGGCAAATTATTCTTGTTCGTTTATTATGGATATCACTTCACCGCCGGCAGGCCGTCGATGCTGATGCGGTTGCGTTGATTGAAATAGTCTTTCAGGCCCTGTTCGCCTTTCGCCGCACACCATTTGTTCAATGTCTTGCGTTCCTCGACCAGTTCATATTGCGGCACGCCGTAACCGCAGGAGGTCTGCAGGCTGTCGATCCTGATGGTGAAAATCTGACGGATGCCGGGGGCATCCTCGAACATCGCCATCAGTTCGGAAAAACGGGCCGAGCCCGGCGCATGGGACTGTCCCGCGCCGTATATCCGCAGGATCAGCGGATTGCGGCTAAAGCTGTTGAACATCAGGGTGATCCGGCCATCGTCCAGGAGATGGGCGGCGGTTTCATTGCCGCTGCCGACAAAGTCGAGATAGGCGACTTCGCGGGGCGAGAGGATCCGGAAGCAATCCAGCCCCTTGGGCGACAGGTTGATGCGGCCGTCCCGGGGCGCGGTGGCGACGAAAAACATTTTCTGGGCGTTGATGAAGTCCATATGCTTCTCAGTCAAAGCGTCAAAAAAGTCAGCCATTACGTCTTATCCCGTTTTCATTAGTGTCATGTCAGCCTTCGGTGCCGCCGACCGTCAGGCCGTTGACCCTGAGAGTCGGCTGACCGACGCCGACCGGCACGCTCTGGCCGCCCTTGCCGCAAATGCCGACGCCGCTGTCGAGTTCCAGGTCATTGCCGATGGCGGCGACCTTGGTCAGGACGTCGGCGCCGTTGCCGATCAATGTCGCGCCCTTGACCGGGGCGCCCAGCCTGCCGTTCTTGATCCGGTAGGCTTCGGTGCAGCTGAAGACGAATTTGCCGTTGGTGATGTCAACCTGGCCGCCGCCGAAATTGACCGCATAAAGCCCGTCTTTGACCCCGGCGAGGATTTCCGCCGGGTCCTGCTCGCCGGCCAGCATATAGGTGTTGGTCATGCGCGGCATTGGCTGATGGGCGTAACTCTGGCGGCGGCCGTTGCCGGTGGCCTCGACCCCCATCAGGCGAGCGTTCATCCGGTCCTGCATATAACCGACCAGGATGCCGTCTTCGATCAGGCTCGTGCAATTGGTCGGCGTGCCTTCATCGTCAAAGGTGAGGCTGCCGCGCCGGTTGGGCATCGCGCCGTTATCGACCACGGTGACCCCTTTGGCGGCGATCCGCTCGCCCATCAGGCCGGCGAAGGCCGACGTTCCCTTGCGGTTGAAATCGCCTTCGAGACCGTGGCCGATCGCTTCATGCAGCAGGACGCCGGGCCAGCCGGGGCCGAGCACCACATCCATTTCACCGGCCGGGGCGGCGACGCTGTCCAGATTGACCAGCGCCTGGCGCAGGGCTTCGTCGGCCTGGGCTTTCCAGTTCTCCTCGGTCAGAAGCCGGCTGTATTCATAACGCCCGCCGGCGCCCTGATAGCCGCTTTGCATATTGTCGCCGTCCTTGACCACGACGCTGACATTGAGCCGCACCAGCGGGCGAATGTCGCGCACCCGATGGCCGCCGGGCCGGATAATCTCGATGGTTTGCCATTCGCCGGTGATCGAGCTGCTGACCTGGCAGACCTTGGGGTCTTTCGCCCGGGCGTAGGCGTCGATTTCCTCCAGCAGGCGAATCTTTTCGGTGAAGGACATGCCGCCGAGCGGGCTTTCCGCGCTATAGAGCTTTTCATTGGTGCCCTTGGGATGGAGGGCCAGGGCGCCGCCCTTGCCGGATTTGATCGATTGCACCGTGTCCCTGGCGCGCCTCAGGGCGTCTTCCGACAGTTCAGAGGAATGGGCGTATCCACTAACCTCATCCTGAACGGCGCGCAGGCCGAACCCTTTGGTCGTGTCATAGGCGGCGCTTTTCAGACGGCCGTCGTCAAAGGAGAAACTTTCCGACTGGGCATATTGCAGGTAAAGCTCGCCATCATCCATACCGTGAAGAGATTCGTCAACGATGCGTTGCGTGCGGAGAGAATCAAGCCCCGATTCAGTAAAAAAATATGAATCGGATTTGCTGTTGCTGGTCATGCGTGTGAAATACCCGTCATTTTACAAAAAAATAGTTACCGCGTAACTATAGACGACAGGCTCTGACTTTGGCAAGAACAGGCTGATTATTCAATATATTTAAAAAAAGAAAACAGGTAAAAAATCGTTACAAATGAACGCATTGATTTGGATCAATGCCATCCTCTATACTTGAATTTGATAATACTTCCTTGAGCTAGGTCAATTTTATAGTTATAAAGTTCGAAATTGTCGTATTTTTTAGGGTGGAACCAAAAAATATAACTGATCCTAAGGTACGGTTGTTTCTTGATTCATTTGTGAATTCTAGGGGTAGGACTGATTATGTCTCTCAATAAAATAGTTAATGCAGTGGCGGTATTTCTTGTCACTTTTCTGGCCGGCGGCGCAACGGCCCTGGCTTCCGGTGTCTATAAGGCTGATCCCGGTCAGGTGGGCTTGATGGAGCCGGCGACCCAGGTCATGCGCAATATCGTCGGATTTCATGATGCTTTGTTGTGGATGTGTATTATCGTCAGCGGGTTCGTCCTGGCATTGATGATTTTCATTTTTATCAAGTTCAACGCCAAGGCCAACCCGACGCCGTCAACCACAACCCACCATACGGGGCTGGAGATTGTCTGGACAACGGTGCCGATCATTATTTTGCTGTTCATCGCCATACCATCCTTCAAACTGCTTTATCTGGAGGATGTCGTGCCGGAAGCGGATTTGACCGTCAAGGCCATCGGCAATCAATGGTACTGGACCTATGAATATCCCGATCATGATGATTTGTCATTTGATGCGATTATGTTGAGCGACGAAGAGGCGGCGGCGGCGGGTCATCCGCGCCTGCTGGGCACCGACAATCATATCGTCGTTCCGGTCAACAAGACGGTACGTGTGATCGTGACCGCCAATGACGTCATTCATTCCTGGGCAATGCCGGCCTTCGGGGTCAAGATTGACGCCGTGCCGGGCAAGCTGAACGAAACATGGTTCAAGGCGGAGCGGGAAGGCATCTATTACGGCCAGTGTTCCGAACTTTGCGGCAAAGACCACGGCTTTATGCCGATCATGGTCGAAGTGGTTTCCGAAGAGAAATACAAGGCCTGGCTCGAAATGGCCAAGGAAGAATATGCCGCGAATGAAACAGATAATCTGATCCGGGTAGCCGCCGCGCTGCCGGTTCAGCAGTAAAAGAGGGTCGTTATAATGAGTTATGATGCACACGGTCATCCAACAGGCTGGCGCCGCTGGGTGCTTTCAACCAACCACAAAGATATTGGCACCATGTACCTTATCTTCGCCATTTTCGCAGGAATTGTCGGCGGGATCTTTTCCGGACTGATGCGCGGCGAACTGATGGAGCCGGGGATTCATTTCCTGACGGCCTTCACCAATGGCGATGTGGAAGCGGCCAAGCATTTCTTTAACGTATTGATCACCGGTCACGGCCTGATCATGGTTTTCTTCATGGTGATGCCGGCGCTGATCGGCGGCTTTGGCAACTGGTTTGTGCCGATCATGATCGGCGCGCCGGACATGGCCTTTCCGCGGATGAACAACATCAGCTTCTGGCTGCTGCCGGCGGCGATCGGCCTGCTGATCCTGTCGACCATGATTGAGGGGGCGACCTATCCCGGCGTCGGCGCCGGCTGGACGGTCTATGCGCCGCTCTCGACCTCCGGCCATGGCGGACCGGCGATGGATCTGGCGATCTTCTCGCTGCATATCGCCGGGGCGTCCTCCATCATGGGGGCGATCAACTTTATCTGCACCATTTTCAATATGCGGGCGCCGGGCATGACGCTGCATAAGATGCCGCTGTTCGTCTGGTCGGTTCTGGTCACCGTCTTCCTGCTGCTGTTGTCGCTGCCGGTATTGGCGGGCGCCATCACCATGCTGCTGACCGACCGTAATTTCGGCACCAGCTTCTTCAACGCCGCCGGCGGCGGGGATCCGATTCTCTATCAGCATCTGTTCTGGTTCTTCGGTCACCCGGAAGTCTATATCCTGATTCTGCCCGGTTTTGGCCTGGTCAGTCATATTGTGTCCACTTTCTCAAGAAAGCCGATCTTCGGTTATCTGGGGATGGCCTACGCCATGGTGGCGATTGGCGTGGTCGGCTTTATCGTCTGGGCCCATCATATGTTCACCGTCGGCATGGATGTGGACACCAAGGCTTACTTTACCGCGGCGACGATGGTGATTGCGGTGCCGACCGGCATCAAGATCTTCTCGTGGCTTGCGACCATGTGGGGCGGTTCGATCAAGTTTGAAACGCCGATGCTGTTTGCCCTCGGCATGATCTTCCTGTTCACCATCGGCGGCGTGACCGGCGTGGTGCTGGCCAACAGCGGCGTCGATACGGCGATGCACGACACCTATTATGTGGTGGCGCATTTCCATTACACCATGTCGATGGGGGCGCTGTTCTCGATCTTTGCCGGCTGGTATTACTGGATTGGCAAGATGAGCGGCAAGCCCTATCCGCAGTTCATCAGCAAGCTGCATTTCTGGCTCACTTTCATCGGCGTCAATGTGATTTTCTTCCCGCAGCATTTCCTCGGGCTGGCCGGCATGCCGCGGCGGATCCCGGATTATCCCGACGCCTATGCCTACTGGAACTATGTCTCGACCGTGGGTTATATGATCACCGGTGTCGGCACGCTGGTCTTCCTGCTGGGGGTTTTCCTGACCCTGCGCTCGAAAGAGCGGGTGGCCGATAACCAGTGGGGCGAGGGCGCGACGACGCTTGAGTGGACCTTGTCCTCACCGCCGCCGTTCCACCAGTTCAACGAACTGCCGCGGATCAAGTAACATTGCGGGGCGGGCCGGATTTGGCAAAATCCGGTCCGGCCTGAATTCCTTGAAGTATATTTAACATTTGGATTTTGTGAACAGAGCGTATTTGAAGGCTGAACATGCAGACATCCGTCCCCTCAATTGACCAGAATATCCGGCAGGATTACCTTCCGGGCGCGGGAGACTTTTTTGCGCTTCTCAAGCCGCGGGTCATGTCGCTGGTAATCTTCACCGCCTTTATCGGTCTGGTGATGGCGCCGGGGGACATTCACCCGGTGATCGCCTTCACCGCGATCCTGTGCATCGCGGTCGGCGCCGGGGCGTCGGGCTGCCTCAACATGTGGTATGAGGCGGATCTGGACGCCCGCATGAAGCGGACGCAAAACCGCCCGATTCCGGCCGGCCGCATCGACCGGCAGACGGCGCTTCATTTCGGCGTCGCCCTGTCAACGGCGTCGGTGCTGGTCATGGGGCTGACGGTCAATATGGTGGCGGGCGCCCTGTTGCTGATGACGATCCTGTTTTATGTGGTGGTCTACACCATCTGGCTGAAGCGGCGGACGTCGCTCAATATCGTGATTGGCGGCGCGGCCGGCGCTTTCCCGCCGATGATCGCCTGGGCGGCGGTCACCGGCGATGTCAACCTCGAATCCATTGTCCTGTTCGGCATTATCTTTATGTGGACGCCGCCCCACTTCTGGTCGCTGTCGCTGTTCGCCTGCAAGGATTACAAGGCGGCGGGCATTCCCATGCTGCCGGTGGTGTCGGGCGAGGGGGAAACCCGCAAGCAGATTCTGATCTATACGCTGCTCATGGCGCCGGTGACGATCCTGCCCTGGAGCATGGGATTCGCCGGGCCGGCATATGGCCTGACCGCTGTCGTCGGCGGCGCGGTCTTCACATGGCTGGCCGTCGCCCTGTTCCGGCAGAAGGATATTAAATGGGCGAAAAAAACCTTTTTTTATTCGATCTTTTACCTGTTCATCCTGTTCGCGGTGATGGGCGGTGAAGCCATCCTCGGGAGACTGATCTGATGCCGCTGCATGAAGAACACAAGAAACGCGCCGGGCGAAATTACGCCCTGGGCGGCATATTGCTGGCGCTGGTGGTTCTCTTTTTTATTGTGACGTTAGCCAAATTGAATGTGATTTAATGTGATGTCGAGTTACGCCGCTTCTCATAAAGCAAATAATACCAAGACCCTGTTGGTTCTGCTGGGCCTGATTGCCGTGATGGTTGGCCTGGTCGTGGCCTCGGTGCCGCTCTATCGGCTGTTCTGCCAGGTGACGGGCTATGGCGGGACGACACAACAATCCGAGGCGTCCAGCGGCACAGTGCTGGCGCGGGAAATGACCGTTCGCTTTAATGCGGATATAAACCCGGAACTGCCGTGGTATTTTAAACCGGCGCAAAATTCCGTCAGGGTTAAAATCGGCGAAGAGGCCCTGATTTTTTACAAGGCGATCAACAACAGCAGCGAAACGGTGACCGGCACCGCGACCTTCAATGTAACGCCGTTCAAGGCGGCGCAGTATTTTAACAAGATTGAGTGTTTCTGTTTTACCGAACAGACGCTGGCCCCGGGCGAGGAAGTGGACATGCCGGTCACTTTCTTTGTCGATCCGGCGCTGGCGGATGATACGCATCTGAAAGAAGTGAAGGAAATAACCCTTTCCTATACTTTTTTCAAGGCTGAAGAAGAATAGGGTTGGCGGAACGATGGCCCTGTCGTGTCGGGGCGAGGCGTTTGGCTGAGGAAGATTTAATAACGAGCTATAAGGGATCAAAATGTCAGATTCACATGCACCAAAACATGATTACCATCTAGTGGACCCGAGCCCGTGGCCGATCGTCTGCTCACTGGGGGCATTTATCACCGCCGTCGGCGCGATGATGTATATGCATGAAATTCCGCTGATTTCCAGCATGCCGGGCTCCTACAGCGCCCTGTTTATTGTCGGGGTCATTATCCTGATGTACGGCGCCTATAGCTGGTGGGCCGATGTGGTCCGGGAAGGCGAGCATGAAGGCCATCATACCCGGATTGTTCAGCTTGGCCTGCGCTACGGCATGTTCCTGTTCATCGTTTCGGAAGTCATGTTCTTCGTCGCCTGGTTCTGGGCCTATTTCAACGCCAGCATCTTCCCGACGGAGGCGATTGGCGCCGTCTGGCCGCCGGCGGATATTCAGACCCTTGACCCGTGGCATCTGCCGCTGGTCAACACGCTGATCCTGCTGACGTCGGGCACCACCGTGACCTGGGCCCATCACGCGCTGCAGGAAGGCGACCGCAAGACCTTCATCGGCATGCTGCTGTTCACGATCCTGCTCGGCGCGTCCTTCACCAGCATCCAGGCCTATGAATATATCCATGCGACCTTCAGCTTTGACCAGAATATCTATAGCTCCACATTCTACATGGCGACCGGTTTCCACGGCGCCCATGTGCTGATCGGGACGATCTTTCTCACGGTCTGTCTGTTCCGGGGCCTGCGCGGCCACTTCAAGCCGGATCATCACTTTGGCTTTGAGGCGGCGGCCTGGTACTGGCATTTCGTCGATGTGGTCTGGCTGGTTCTGTTCGTCAGCATCTATATCGGCGGCGCCGGCGCGCCGGCGGTCCATTAAGTCGGTTGAACAATATTTCACAAGATGGCGCAGTCTCGCCCTTGCGGGCGGGACTGTTGTGCAAATGCCCCCGGTGCGGCGCGGGCAAGCTTTATACGGGGTTGCTCACGATCCGGGACAAATGCCCCGCCTGCGGCCTTGATTACGGCGCGTTTGATTCAGGCGACGGCCCGGCGGTGTTCATCATCCTGTTCCTTGGCCTGCTGGTCGTCGGTCTGGCGCTGATGGTCGAGGTGACCTTCACGCCGCCGCTGTGGCTTCATATGGTCATCTGGACGCCGGTCGTTATCGGCGGATCATTATTGTTGCTGCGGCCGGCCAAAGCCCTTATGATCGCCGCCCAGTATCATTTCAACGCCCGGGAAGGGCGACTTGACTGACCGTCGAAGCCAATTGGATTAAAAAGCCTTATGCAGTTCAGGGGTTATCATTTCACGCCGCGTCTCTGGCCGACGCTCATGACCATTCCGGCTCTCGTCATCCTGTGCCTTCTGGGCAACTGGCAGGTGGCGCGGCTGGAGTGGAAGCTGGACCTGATTGAAAAGCTTGAAACCCGTTACCGGCTGCCGGCTGTTTCCCTGCCGTCAAAGCCGACAGATCCCGAGGACTGGGAATATCGCCATGTGGCGCTGACCGGCCAGTTTCTTCATATGCGGGAGATGCCGCTTTATGGCGTCGGGCCCGACGGCAAGCCGGGCTATGACCTGTTTACGCCGATGCTGACCACCGACGGGCGTTATGTCATCGTCAACCGGGGCTGGGTGCCGGAAAAAATGCGGGCCCAGCCGTCGCGCCCGGACAGCGTTATCGCCGGTGAGGTGGCGCTGACCGGCGTCTTGCGCAAAAGCAGCCGGCGGGAAAGATTCGCCCCGGAAAATGACCCGGCGCGCAATCAATGGTTTTACGGCGACCTGCAGGAGATGGCCCGGGCCCAGGCGTTGCGCGACGTCTTTCCGATGTTCGTCTATGCCGATAAATCTTCGGCCCGGGGACAATATCCCGTCGGCGGGCGAACCCGGCTCAATATCGTCAACAACCACCTGGATTACGCCATGACCTGGTATGGGCTGGCGGCGGTGCTGCTGGTTATTTATCTGCTGTTTCATATTCGCAGGGACCGGGCGGCCGCCTGAGGACGGGCGGCGCACTTCAGGCTTGCAACCATGGGCCAAACTGGTAGTCTTTGCGCCGGATTGGCGTGATTCGACAGCCAGCGTTAATCCTAATTCGGATATGAGCCACACATAAGGAATTAAAAAGTGAAATATGTCAGCAGCAGGGGGCAGGCCCCGGCCCTTGGTTTTGAAGATGTTCTCCTAACCGGACTGGCGCGGGACGGCGGGTTGTATATTCCGTCCGAATGGCCGGAATTGACCCCCGGGGAAATCAGATCCTTCCGCGGCATGTCCTATCAGGATATCGCCTTCCGGGTGATGAAGCCCTTCGTCTGCAATAGCGACAGCGGCATTTCCGAGGATGATTTCGAAGCGATCATCGCCAGGGCTTACAGCACATTTCGTCACAAGGCGGTGGCGCCGCTGGCCCAGCTTGACAGCAATCAATGGATTCTGGAGCTGTTCCACGGCCCGACGCTGGCCTTTAAGGATGTGGCGCTGCAACTGCTCGGCCATCTGTTCGATCATGTGCTGACCAGACAGGGGCGGAAAGTCACCATCGTCGGCGCGACGTCCGGCGATACCGGCTCCGCCGCCATTGAATGCGTTCGCGACCGGGCCTGTGCCGAAATTTTCATGCTCCATCCTTACGGCCGGGTGTCCGATGTCCAGCGCCGGCAGATGACGACGGTCCTGTCGCCCAATGTCCATAACCTGGCGGTTGACGGCAATTTCGACGATTGCCAGGCGATGGTCAAGGCGCTGTTCAACGATCTGGTGTTTCGCGACGAGATCACCCTGTCGGCGGTCAACAGCATCAACTGGGCCCGGGTCATGGCGCAGATCGTCTATTATTTCACCTCCGCCGTGGCCTTGGGCGCGCCGGACCGGGAAGTTTCCTATAGCGTGCCCACCGGCAATTTCGGCGATATTTACGCCGGCTATGTGGCGCAGCGGATGGGCCTGCCGATCCGGCAGCTGGTCGTCGCCACCAACCGCAATGATATTCTGGCCCGGACATTGACCGGCGGCGACTATACGGTGGGCGCGGTCAGCCCGACCATCAGCCCGAGCATGGATATTCAGGTGTCGAGCAATTTCGAGCGGCTGCTGTATAACCTTTATGACCGGCGCGGCGACGAGGTGCGGCGGCTAATGGATAACCTGTCCCAGGGCGGCGGCTTCACCATTGATCCGCCGCAACTAGCGCAGGCGCAGCAGATTTTTGACGCCGCCCGGGTCAGTGAAGATGACACAAAGGCGACCATCAAGGCGATCTTTGCCGAGAGCGGACAGTTGATTGATCCCCATACGGCGGTCGGCGTCCATGCCGCCCGCGGTGAAAATGCCGATGAAAGCGTGCCGATGGTGACCTTGAGCACGGCGCATCCGGCGAAATTCCCCGACGCCGTGGCGGAGGTCACCGGCCGGCATCCGGCCCTGCCGGCCCATATGGCTGATCTGTTCGAACGGCCGGAAAAATATGACCGGCTTGCTCATGACCTGGATCAACTGAAATCCTATATTCGGAATAATCTATGACAATAGAAGTAACAACATTGGATAATGGCTTGCGCGTCGTTACCGATGTTACGCCGCATGTGGAAACGGTGACCGTCGGCGTCTGGACCGATGTCGGCAGCCGTCATGAAAGGGCGGAACAGAACGGCCTCAGCCATATGCTGGAACATATGGCCTTTAAAGGCACCCGCAGCCGCAATGCGCAGGCGATTGCCGAGGTCATTGAAGATGTCGGTGGCTATCTGAACGCCTATACGTCCCGCGAGCATACCACCTTTTACGCCCGCCTGTTGAAGGATGACCTGGCGCTTGGGATAAATGTGCTGGCCGATATTCTGCAGAATTCGACATTTGAACCCCAGGAGCTTGAGCGGGAGCGCGGCGTCATCATTCAGGAAATCGGCCAGGCCAACGACACGCCGGATGATATTGTCTTTGATTTCCTGCAGGAAGCCTCTTATCCGGGTCAGGCCCTCGGCCGTCCCATCCTGGGCACGACTGATCTGGTGAACAGCTTTACCCGCGACGACCTGGCCAAATATTTGGCCGATCATTACAAGGCGAAACAGATGGTGGTGTCGGCGTCGGGCAATTTTGACCGGAAGCGCTTTATCGACCGGGTGGAGGAGGAATTTTCAACCCTCGCCCCGGCCCGTGACTTTAACGGCGAGGTCGCGGACTATAAGGGCGGCGCCGAATTGCAGGAACGCCGGCTGGATCAGGTCAATCTTTTACTCGGTTTCGACGGGCTCGCCTTTGACGATCCGGATTTCTACGCGGCGCAGATCATGTCGATGATCCTCGGCGGCGGCATGTCATCGCGCCTGTTTCAGGAAATCCGTGAAAAACGCGGTCTGGTCTATTCGATCTACAGCTTCATGCAATCCTACCGGGACGGCGGAAGTTTCGCTATTCATGCCGGCACCGGCCCCGAACAGGTGCGGGAGCTGATCCCGGTGGTGGCGGCGGAAATGCATAAACTGTCGGCATCGGTTTCGATGGATGAAGTGGTCCGCGCCCGGACCCAGATGAAGGCCGGCCTGCTGATGGCGATGGAAAGCACCACCAGCAGGATGGAGCAGATGGGCCGCCAGATGATGATCTTCGGCCGCCCGGTGCCCCAGACGGAGATCATCGAACAGATCGACCGGGTCGATGACGTGGCGGTGATGCGTTACATGGACCGCCTGCTGAGCGATAACAGACTGGCGCTGGCCGCCGTCGGGCCGCTTGATCATCTGGAAGAATATGACCGGATTGCGGCGCGCTTTTAGGGAAGTCTGGATTTCAGGCTTCTGCTCAAGGGGTCCGCGCCGAGCAGGGCGACCAGATAAAGCGACGTCACCGGACTGGCGAGCCTGAGGAACTGGTCGGCAATCTCCCCGGCGCTGCCCCGATCATACCAGACGGTGCTGATCATATCGGATGTTTCGGGAATTTTGCCGTCAAGCTCAAGGCTGGTGATCGTCGCCTCTATCATGTCAAACATGTCTTCCGCCAGCGGGCCGGCGCAGACAAAATAAATGCAGTGTTTGTTGATCAGGCCGTGCAGATGGCCTTTGAGGTTGTCGATGTCCGTCCGCCCGCTGGCCACGGCGAGCATGGCGTAATCATCGTCACTTTCCTCCCTGAGAAAGGCCGGGACATTGGCGGCATTTATTATTTTTACAGCGCGCTTGCGGCTTATCATATATTTTCCTGACCTTATCAGTCTATCATTTCCCGCCGTAAATAAAAAGCGCGCGATATATGGAAGACAGGCGCGTCTTATTCCTTCTCAAAGCGCGGCAGATCATCGACAATATTGACATGACGGACCTGCCGGGTGGTCCAGATATGTTTTGTGCCGGGGTAATCCGCCGGCCGATCCATGCAGCCGATGGCAATATCGACCGTTCCCGGAAAATGAAAAGTGAGGCTGGAGCCGCAGTCCCTGCAATAGCCCCGCTTTGATTTCTCGCCGGACCGGTAGAAGGCCAATTCGCCCTTGATGACGGTGAAATCCTCAGCCATGAATGTGATCCAGTGGACAAAGGCGGCGCCGGAGGCGCGCTTGCACATATCGCAATGACAAATGGCCGTATTACTGACACTGCCCCGGGCTTCCAGCGTGATGGCGCCGCACAGGCAGCGGGCGGTATGGATTTGTTTGTCGTTTGTTGCGGTCATGATCTGCTCCCGTCTTTTGGATACATGGCGACAAAACCGGGCATTTTTTCAACCCGCCCGATCCAGCGCTGAATGGCTGGAAAGCGGCCGAGGTCAAAGCCGCCCATCTCCGCCTTGTGCGTATAGGCGAAAAGGGCGATGTCGGCGATGCTGTATTCGCCGCCAACCAGAAAATCACGATTTTTGAGCCGGTCCTCGAGGATTTGCAGCGCCGCATAGCCTTTTTCATGCAGCAGGGGAATCTCCGCCCGCCGCGGCGTGTCCGGCGGCAGCATGGTGAGAATGAATTTGGCGACGGCGACGAAGGGCTCATGGCTGTATTGTTCGAAAAACAGCCATTGCATGATCTCGGCCTGTCGCCATCTGTCGTCGGGGAAAAAGTTGGTGCCGAGCGCGAAATAATAGAGAATGGCGTTGGATTCCGCCAGGCAGCGGCCATCGTCGAATTCGATCACCGGAATCCGGCCATTGGCGTTGATCCGCCCGAGGAAGTCCTCTGTCCGGGTTTCGCCGCGGGTGACGTCATAGGCGATCGTTCTGAAGGGCAGGCCCAGTTGCCCGAGCAGCAGCCGCGCCTTATAGGCATTGCCGGAGTCCACATTGTCATGCAGGGTGATCATCGCGTTATCTCCTATAGATCAAAAACCGGTTCCTTCAGGTGATGAATAACCTTCCTCATGACCGTCGGCAGCGCCAGATTGTCGATGCGGCTGAAGGGGAACCAACCGCCTTCCTGAAGGTCGATCATCTCCGCCAGTTCCAGCCGGATCACCTTCAGTTCAAGATGGAAATGGGTGAAGCTGTGGCGCACCAGGCCCGGGGTTTCCTTCCAGTTGCTGATGATCGGGATTTGCGGCGCCGGCACCTCGCCCCAGGTTTCTGTTTCCAGCCAGTCGGTCGAGGGCACTTCCATCATGCCGCCGAGCAGACCTTTTTCCGGCCGCCGGCACAGCCACAGATGCCTGTCATATTCGGCCCAGAAGGCGTAACCGCGCCGGGTCGGCTTGGCGGCTTTTGACTTGCGGCGCGGCAATTGATCCGCAACGCCCTGGCGGTTGGCCTGGCAATTGTCTTCCCACGGGCAACGCCCGGAACATTTGAGCAGCTTCGGCCCGCAGATCGTCGCCCCGAGGTCCATCACCGCCTGGGCGTAGTCGCCGGCGCGGTGAGCCGGGGTCATCCGTTCGGCAAGGCTTTTCAGTTCGGCCTTGGCGTCGGGCAGCGGGGTGGCGACATGGAACATCCGCGCCATGACCCGCTCGATATTGCCGTCCATGACCGTGGCCCGCCGGTTGAAGGCGATGGCGGCGATCGCCGCCGCGCTATAGGGGCCGACGCCCGGAAGCTTTAATAATTCCGCCTCCGTATCGGGAAAATCGCCGCCCAGTTCCCGGGCGACATATTGGGCGCATTTATGCAGGTTGCGCGCCCGGGCGTAATAGCCGAGCCCGGCCCAGGCCGCGAGCACCTGATCCAGTTCCGCCCCGGCAAGGTCCCCGACTGTCGGCCAAGCGCCGAGGAATTTTTCAAAATAGGGAATGACGGTGGCGACCGTCGTCTGCTGCAGCATGATTTCGCTGAGCCAGACATGATAGGGGTCGGGGATTTCCGGCGCGCCGGGGCCGATCCGCCAGGGCAGTTTCCGGGCATTCAGATCATACCAGTCGAGCAGGGCGTCCGCCAGTTCGATCGGGTCCTGCGCCGGCAGGTTCTCTCGTGGTGTGATGTTATCCATTGGTCCGTTAAAATCAGTTGACGCCGGACTATACTAGAAGCGTCGCCTGAATCCAAGGGCGAGATTTATCCGGGAGCAATATGGCTTGCGGCTTGTGCGCAAAAGCCCCGCCCTCGCGAACGCCTTGTCTGAGTTGGCGAATAATCATAATTTTGTCATAATACTGTATATCCTGAGCGAAAAAGGTATAGTGTCGCCATGTCGAATAAAAGCAGAAAAATAAAGACCGTCGCGGAAGCCGTGAAGCATGCCGGCGACCGCGCCTTTCGCCGCTATGGCTTTTCCCAGCGGGAAATTGTCGCGCGCTGGCCGGATATTGTCGGGCCCGCCCTGGCTGACTGCAGTCTGCCCGAAAGACTGACCTTCCCCCGGGATGAAAAACACGGCGGCACGCTTTATATCCGGGTTCAGGGCAGCATGGCTCTCGAACTGCAACATTTTGAACCGATGGTGATTGAACGGATCAATGGTTATTACGGTTATCCGGCGGTGGAAAGGCTGTCCTTTCGCCATGGCCCGGTGCCGCTTCGGGTTCAGAAAAGGCGTCGGCCGCCGCCCGTTCTGACTGATTCTCAGAAAAAACAGCTCGAGGATCAACTTTCAGGGGTGACAAACCCGGAATTATATCAGGCGTTATATCGGCTGGGCAGTGAGGTTGTGGCGGAAAAAAAACCTGATAAAACAACGGATCGGCGCCGTTTCCAACGTCGGGGAATGGGCAGCCGGATGCCGGACTGAATATTCTTTTCTTGATTTCTCTCCCTGTTCATTTTTATAATTTAATACAACATATTGTGGATGCATGATGACAAAACAACTATATAAACGAAAATCAAAATTTCTCTCTTTGGTGATTGCCGCGATATTCGCCCTTGGCTTCGGGACCATCGGCAGCGTTCAGGCGGCGGATCAGGACGCGTCGGGCGAAAGCGGTTTCCTGAACCGGGATATGATCATGGGCGATCCGAATGCGCCGATCGAGATCATTGAATATGCCTCGACCACCTGTCCGCATTGCGCGACATTTCATCAGGAAATCCTGCCGGACCTGAAGAAGAAATATGTCGATACCGGCAAGGTGAAGATTGTTTTCCGCAATTTTGTTTTCCAGCAGCCGTTCGATATTTTCGCCTCGTCGCTGAACCGTTGTGTCGAGGAAGACAAGTTTTTCCCCCTGCTGGGGCTCTATTTCAAGCGTCAGCAATCCTGGTTGAAATACAAGGAATTCAACGAACTGAAGCCTTATGGCAAATATGCGGCGCTGGGCTTCGCCAAGGGGGAAGCCATCAAGATCGCCAAAATCGCCGGCATGAAGGAATCCGAAGCCTATCAGTGCCTGGCGCGGCCGGATGTTCTGGAATTCCTGATGGGGGTCAACCGGGAAGCGACCGCCAAATATGAGATCAACAGCACGCCGTCAATCATTGTCAATGGCGAGAAGCTTGACGCCTATGATTTTGAAACCATTGAAAAAGCAATCCAGGCGCAGAGCAAATAAGGGCAGATAGATAAAGGCGAATGAAGTGACAAAACGTGCTATCAAAAAAATTACGCTGCTTCTGGCCATCCTAATCATCGGGGCGGGCGGATTGGCGATTGCGCTTTTGGCGCCAGCCGATAGGCTGATCGCGGCCGATGCCGAGGCGGCATCTCAAGACGTGTCTGCCGGGGGTGAGGCCGGCTTTCTTGATTATGACATGGTGATCGGCGACAGGGACGCGCCGGTGGAGATCATCGAATATGCCGCCATATCCTGTTCCCATTGCGCGCATTTTCACCAGGATGTCTTGCCGGAGCTGAAAAAGAAATATCTCGACACCGGCAAGGCGAGACTGGTTTATCGCAATTTTATTTTCGACAATCCGTTTGATGTTTACGCCTCGCTGCTGACCCGGTGCGCGACCAGGGAAAATTTCTTTTCGACCGTCAAGACCTATTTTGATTACCAGAAAGCCTGGCTCAAGGTTCCGGAAATGCAGCAGGTCTATCAGGCGGATGGCCGGGACGCCGCCATCATTTTCGCCCAGGCGGAAGTGGCCAAGATCGCTAAAATGGCCGGCATGAGCGATGAAGATGTCCGCCAATGCTATGACAATCAGCAGGCGATCAACTATCTGTTGCAGATCAGGAAGACGGCGGTTGAAACATATGGCGTCAACAGCACGCCGACCTTGATCGTTGGCGGCAAAAAGGTCGAGAGCAACGATCTTGTAACCCTTGAAAAGGCGATTGCAGAAGCGGGAAAATAACAAAAAAAAGAGGGAAAATTGGACTTTACACGACTTCGATTATCCGGTTTCAAGTCCTTTGTGGACCCGACCGAACTGATTATCGAAAAGGGCCTGACCGGGGTCGTCGGGCCCAATGGCTGCGGCAAGTCCAATCTCCTTGAGGCCCTGCGCTGGGTGATGGGGGAAAATTCCGCCAAAAGCATGCGCGGCGCCGGCATGGATGATGTGATCTTCGCCGGCACCGCCGCCCGCCCGGCCCGCAACCTGGCCGAAGTCACCCTGACCATTCACAATAACGACCGCTCGGCCCCGGCCATCTTCAATGATGAAATCCAGATGGAGATTTCCCGCCGCATCGAACGGGAAAGCGGCTCGGCCTATCGCCTGAACAGCAGGGATGTCCGGGCCAAGGATATTCAGCTGCTGTTCGCCGACGCCTCGACCGGCGCCCATTCGCCGTCGCTGGTCAGTCAGGGGCGGATCGGCAGCCTGATTAACGCCAAGCCCCGGGAAAGGCGCATGGTGCTTGAGGAAGCCGCCGGCATCAGCGGCCTGCATTCCCGCCGCAAGGAGGCGGAAAGCAAGCTGCGTTCGGCGGAACATAATCTGGAACGGCTGGCGGATATTGAACTTCAGTTGAATGAGCAGATCCGCGGCCTGCAGAAACAGGCGCGCCAGGCCGTCCGCTATAAGAAGGTCAGCGCGGAAATCCGCACCCTTCAGGCCCTGATCAATTATATGGAATGGCTGGAAATCCAGGATCACAAGAGCCTTGCCGAAAGCGAATTACGCGCCACCGGTTTGCAGGTGGCGGCGATCACGACCGAACTGGGCGGCCTGAACCGGCAACAGGCGATCGCGGCGGCCAAACTGCCGGATTTGCGTCAGAAAGAGGCCGAATTCGCCGCCAGGCTTCACCGGATCACGGTGTCGCGGGATGGCCTCGACGGGGAAGAAGCCCGGTTGCAGGAAACCCAGGGCAAGCTGACGGACCTTTTGCAGCAGATTGACCGGGACGAGGGGCGGGAACGGGATGTCATCCGCGACAGTTCGTCGCTGCTTGAGCGCCTGACCGGCGAGAAGAAGGACCTGCTGGACCAGATCGAAAATCAGACGGGCAATGTGGATGAATTGTCCGAAGCCCTGAAAGTCAAGCAGACGGCGACGCTGGAAGCGGAATGGAGGCTTGAGGAACTGACCCAGAAACAGGCCCAGCAGGCCGCCGAGAAGAACAACCTGAGCCGCAACAGGGAAGAGACGGAACAGCGGCTCGACAGTCTCGCCGAACAGCGCAAGACCATCGAAGAACGCCTGATGCGGCTCGAAAGCAATAATCTGTTCACCCAGGCGCTGTCCAACGCGGAACATAATCTCGCCGCGGCGGAAAGTGCCATCAGCAGATTGTCGCAGAAGGCGGCGGAGGCCGAGGATAACCGGCAGCTTCTGCAACAGAAGGATCAGGACGCGCGGAATATCCTGCAATCCCTTGAGGGCAAGCTGGCGCGCGTCCGGGCGGAGAAAGAGGCGCTGGAAGAAATCCTCGCCGGCGAATCCCGGGACAGCGGCATACCGGTTATGGCGCAGCTCTCGGTGACGCCGGGTTATGAAAAAGCCCTCGGCGCGGCGCTCGATGAGGATCTGGAGGCCCCGGATGATACGGCGGCGCAGGTTCACTGGCGCGCGGTGCCGGATTATGACCCGCCGCAGGCGCTGCCGGCCGGGGTGGACCGCATGGCGGATTTTGTCGCGGGCTCGGCGGTCTTGGGCCGGCGTTTGAGCCAGACCGGCCTTGTCGGCAGTGAGCGTGAGGCGCTGTCCCTGTTGCCCCGCCTGCTGCCCGGCCAGCGGCTGGTCTGTCGGGAGGGCGGCGTCTGGCGCTGGGACGGGCTGTGCGTCTCGCCGGACGCGCCGAGCGCCACCGCAATCAAATTGTCCCAGAAAAACCGCCTGGCGGACCTGAGCGAGAAATTCAGCCGCCGTCAGGAAGAGGTGGGCGCGGCGCGTGAGGCGGCGCATCGCGCGCAGGAACAGCTCGAACAGGGTCGTGAGGCCGCCCGCGCCGCCCGGCAGCATTGGCGGGAAGCGGAAGAAAAGGCGGCTCATGCGCGGCGCAGCCTGACCGAGGCGGAAAAACAGGCGACCCGCCATCAGTCGGAAGAAAGCGCCCTCAAAGACCGGCTCGGGCATTTGATCGAGGAAATTGACCAGGCGAAAAACCGCTATCGGGAGATTCGCCATAACCTGAACGCCCTGCCCGAGGGCGAGGATCTGGGGCGGGAAATCCAGATGGCGCGGCAGGCGGTGGAATCCCGCCGTCACGAGCTTTCCGAGGCCCGCTTCAACCATGACAGCTTTATTTCCCAAAGCGACGCCCGCCGCGAGCGCCTCGGCCAGATCGAGACGGAGCTTGAGGCCTGGCGGCTGAGGATCAATAATGTGGAGATTCATATCCGGGATTTGCAGGACCGGCGGGAGAAAACCAGATCGGAACTGAAATCCCTCGAGAACCGGCCCGGCGAGATCGTTGAGGAGCGGCGCAAGCTCAATCATCTGATTGACCAGGCGGAGGAGGAACGAAAACAGGCGGCCCGGCGGCTGCTCGACAGTGAGGATATGGTCGCCGGAAAAGACCGGGAAATCCGCGAGGTGCAGGATCGGCTGTCCCGGGCCCGGGAACAGAAAGTCCGGCTGGAAACCAGTCTCGAACAATATGAAGAGCAGGAAAGTCACCTGAAACGCCGGATTTTTGAGGAATTCGACTGCCAGCCCGGTCTGCTGAAGGAATTGGCGCGGATTGAGGAAGAGCAGGCCCTGCCCGATCCGGAACAGACCCACCACCGGCTGGAACGGATGAAGGCGGAGCGGGCGCGCCTCGGCGCCGTCAATCTCAGGGCCGAATCAGAACTGGATGAGATTCAGAGCCAACTGGACACCTCCATGACCGAACGCCAGGAACTGGAAAAGGCGATTGCCGCCCTGCGCAGGGCGATTACCGACCTGAACCGGGAAGGGCGGGCGCGAATCCTGAAGGCCTTTGACGAGGTGAATGCCCACTTCAAGCATCTGTTCACCACCCTGTTCGGCGGCGGCGAGGCCCATCTGGATCTGACCGAATCAGACGACCCGCTGGACGCCGGGCTCGAAATCATGGCCAGCCCGCCGGGCAAGAAGATGCAGAATCTGGGCCTTTTGTCCGGCGGGGAACAGGCGCTGACCGCCCTGTCGCTGATCTTTGCCGTCTTTATGACCAACCCGTCGCCCATTTGCGTGCTGGATGAGGTCGATGCGCCGCTGGATGACGCCAATGTGGAGCGTTTCTGCGACCTTCTGGATGAAATGTGTGAAAACACCGCGACCCGTTTTCTGATTGTGACCCATAATGCGGTGACCATGTCGCGCATGAGCCGGCTGTTCGGCGTGACCATGGCGGAACGCGGGGTTTCCCAGCTGGTTTCCGTCGATCTGGACAGCGCCGAAAGAATGCGGGAGCGGGTCGGCGATTCTGCGGTGGCGTAGCCGGGACGGGGCCTTTCCGGGGGATCGTAAATTTCAGCGGATTTTTCTTCCTTGAAATTCAGGCCATTAAGCGCCGGAAAAACGGTGATGCGGATAGTTTTTTTGTAACTTGACAGGCAAATGTGCAGAAACTATGTTGCAGTCAATTTTATGGGCGCTAGATGAGGGGTTGCCTCGATGGAAGATCCTGAAAAATCTTCTGAGAACGAACCATCGCTTGAAAGTTTAAGTGCTCGGGTTAAGAAAGCTCGACAGGCCATTGAGCCGAGAAAAGAGAGCGGCATTAACGAATCACACGCTTACGGGATGGCGATGCGTCTTGTGGCGGAACTGGTGTCGGGGTTGATTGTCGGGTTGATAGTTGGCTGGTCTCTGGACAAATGGTTCGGAACGAAACCCTGGCTGCTGATAGTATTTATATTCCTGGGCCTCGGCGCAGGAATTTTTAATGTGATGCGTGCGGCGCGACAGATTGAGGAAGCAAAGGCACGTAAACTGAAAGACGCCGACAAGGCGAAAAGTAACGAAGGATAACAGTGTGGCCAGTCCGCTCGCGCAATTTGAAATCAAGACGCTCATCCCGCTGAAACTCGGCGAGTATGATATTTCTTTCACCAACTCTTCCCTTTTTATGGCCTTGACCGTCCTGTCGATCATGTTCTTCATGGTGGGCGGCATGCGCAAAGGTTCGCTGGTGCCAAGCCGCTGGCAGCTTAGCGTGGAAATGTGTTACGAATTTGTCGCCAATATGCTCCATGATTCGGCGGGACGGGAGGCGCGGAAATATTTCCCCTTCGTCTTCACCCTGTTCATGTTCATCCTGTTCGCCAACCTGCTCGGCATGGTTCCCTATGTCGGATTCACCTTCACCAGCCATATCGCCGTGACCTTCGCCATGGCGTTTTTTGTCTTTATCGGCGTGACGCTGATCGGTCTGGCGAAGCATGGCCTGAAATTTTTCAGCCTGTTTCTGCCGCACGGCACCCCCTGGTGGCTGATTGTGATCATTGTCCCGATTGAGGTTGTGTCATACCTGTCCCGTCCCGTCAGCCTGTCTGTTCGTTTGTTCGCCAATATGGTGGCCGGACATACCATGCTGAAGGTATTCGGCGGTTTTGTGGTGGCGCTCGGCGCGTTCGGCATCGTGCCTTTCGCCTTTATCGTCGCCCTGACCGGGCTGGAACTGCTGGTCGCCTGCCTGCAGGCTTATGTATTCACCATCCTGACATGTATGTATCTGAATGACGCCCTGCATTTGCATTAAGCGCTTGCGGGATGAATAAACTTGTTTTAAATGTTTGATTTTTAAAAATAAAAGGAAGTTAAAATGGAAGTAGAAGCTGCAAAAATGATCGGTGCGGGTATCGCTTGTTCTGCTCTGATTGGCGCCGGTATCGGTATTGGTAACATCTTCGGAAATTATGTTTCCGCTGCGATCCGCAACCCCTCCGCGGCGCCACAGTTCTTTGGCAACGCGATGCTTGGTTTCGCCCTTGCCGAAGCAACCGGCCTGTTCGGCCTGGTTATCGCCTTCATCATCCTGTTCACCTGATAGCGATCGCGTTTCAAGAGAGCTATTTGATTGTACAGGCCTGATCCTCCCCTAAAGGGGATCAAGGAGAGAAGACGATGCCCCAACTAGACCCCGCCGTTTTTGCGCCCCAGATTTTCTGGCTGTTTGTTATATTCGCACTGATTTATCTTTTCATTGCCTATAGCGCAGCTCCGAAAATCACCGAAGTCCTGGAAAAACGCCAGGTCCGGATTGCTTCGGACCTGGAAGAGGCGGAAAGACTGCAAACACAAGCGGAAGAAGCCAGAGTTTCCTATGAAAAGGCTTTGGAAGACGCCCGGGCGCAGGCGACGGCGACTGTCGCCGCCAAGCGGGACGCCATCAAGGCGGACGTGGAGGCGGAATACAACAGGCTGACCGATAAATTAGGCGCGGAGGCCGCCGCGGCGGAAACGCGGATTGCGGCGGCGAAAGACAAGGCGCTTGATGATGTCCGGGCGATGGCCGCCGAGGTCTGTCAGGAAATTGTTGTCGCCGTGTCCGGTCTCGAGCTTGATAAAAAGGTCGTGGCCAAAGTGGTTGACGGCAAATTTGACGCGGTGAAGGAGAATGCCAATGGCTGATCAGAATCAGGCCCAGGATCATCTCGCCGCCACCGTTGCCGAAACCGGTCCGGCGGAGGCTCATCACGGCTATGATCACTGGTATCAGGATCCGGGCGTCTGGGTCGCGGCGGCGATCATCACCTTCTTTCTGCTGATCATCTGGAAAAAAATTCCGGCGATGCTCGCGAAAATGCTGGATGCGAAGGCCTCCGAAATCGCCGCGCAACTGGACAACGCCAAGACTTTGCGGGAGGAGGCTTCGGCCCTTCTGGCGAAATACCAGCGGGACCAGCGCGGGGCGGAAAAAATCGCCGCCGACCTGATCGCCAAGGCGGAAAACGAGGCAACGCTGCTGGCCGGTGAAGCCAAGGCGCAAATTCAGGAAATGACCGAACGGCGGCTCAAGCTGGCGGAGCAGAAGATCGCCCAGGCGGAAGCCAACGCCGTGAAGGAAATTCAGCAGCTTTCGGTGAGAATCGCCACCACGGCGGCCCATGAGCTGATCTCGGACCATATGAAAAAGGCCGACCGCGACGCCCTGGTCAAATCAAGCATTGACAAGCTGGACAGTCAGCTGCACTGATTTTGACGCCAAAAAACAATATGTGATCAACCCGGATTTTGCCTGTCAAGTCCGGGTTTTTCTTTGACCATTTTCCGCCTTGTTCGCTTTGCTTATTCCTTGGCCAGGCTTTCGCGGATGTCATCCAGTTCATGGGAGCGGATATTTCGGCCGTTCCATTTAATGGCGACAAGGTCCGGTATTTCGCTGCCGGACCGATCCCGGAAAATACAATCAATGCGGTGGGGAACGGGCACTTTATAGCCGTTCCAGGCCCGAAAGCTGAGCTTGACCTGATGCCGGCCGTTTTCGGCGCGGTGCTCGGTCAGGGAAATATTCCGGTAGCTGTCCGGATGCTTCAGGCGGCTGACTGCAATATCTTCACAGATTTGGTGGCTGACGGGTTTCCTGAATTGAAAATCACAGGCGGCCAGGGGCATGATCAGGGGAAGCAGGAAGAGATATTTCATCCGCTATCGCCTCTCAACCGGCGGCAGGGACAGGGAAAATCGTATGGCGACCAGCCGGATGACCAAGATGATCATGGCGGAAACGCCGATGCAGATTTTATTGTCGATGTTGAGCATTTGCATAAAGATATAAATCCCGCCGCCGACGATCGCCGGCAGGGCGTATAACTCCGTCTTTAGCACCAAGGGCACCTCATTGCATAAAATGTCGCGAATGACGCCGCCGGCGGTGGCCGTCATGACGCCCATGGTGATGGCGACGGCGGGATTGGCCCCGAGCGACAGGGCTTTCTCGGTCCCAGTTATCGCAAACAGCGCCAGGCCGCAGGCGTCGGCCCACAAAAGAACCGTCATCCGGCTTTCCAGATAACGGCCCCAGAAAGGGGTCAGCGCCGCGGCGCCGATGGCGATATAAAGCGCGGTCGGATCCTCGACCCAGAAGACCGGGACATCAAGGATAATGTCGCGGGTGCTGCCGCCGCCGATCGCGGTCACGACGGCGACAACCGCCAGACCGAAGGCGTCCATTTCCTGGCGCATGGCGGCCAGCGCGCCGCTGATGGCGAAAACGGCGATGCCGATCAGACCGATCCAGTAAATTAATTCTTCCATATTATCGCCATTTATCTTCACTAATGAATGATCAAGCCTATATATTGGCCAATAAAGGATATAATGTAAAAAAGAAACAACGGAGTGAATATTTTATGAATCTGTTTCGTTTGCTTTTGATCCCGGTTGCCGGCCTGATTATGTTGGCGGGTCAGGCGACCACCGTATCTGCGCTGGACAAGAAAGTTCCGGCGTCCCGGTCGGAGGTCCAGCTTTCCTATGCGCCGGTCGTCAAACAGGCGGCGCCGGCGGTGGTCAACATCTATACCAAACGGGTGATCCGCACCCGCAGCTATTCGCCCTTCGCCAATGATCCCTTTTTCCAGCGGTTCTTCGGCGATCGTTTCGGCGGCAGCTCGCGGGAAAGGATTGAACGTTCCCTGGGCTCGGGCGTGATTGTCGAGGGTGACGGGGTGATCGTCACCAATCATCACGTGATTGAGGGGGCCGATGAAATTACGGTCGCCTTGTCCGACAAGCGGGAATTCGCCGCCGAAGTGATCCTCGATGACGAGCGGACCGACCTCGCCATTTTGCGCATCGACACCAATGGCGAGAAACTGCCCGTGCTGAAACTGTCCGATTCGGACAGGATAGAGGTCGGCGATCTGGTGCTGGCCATCGGCAATCCCTTTGGCGTGGGGCAGACGGTGACCAGCGGCATTGTCTCGGCGCTCGCCCGCACCCATGTCAGCGGCGGCGATTATCAGTTTTTCATCCAGACCGACGCCGCGGTCAATCCGGGCAACAGCGGCGGGGCGCTGATCGGCATGGACGGCGAGCTGATCGGCATTAACACGGCGATTTTCTCCCGCTCCGGCGGCTCCAACGGCATCGGTTTCGCCATTCCGGCCAATATGGTGCGCCATGTGGTGTCCTCGGCCCTGTCCGGCGGCCAGATTGTCCGGCCGTGGTTCGGCGGCGAGGGACAGGCGGTGACGGCGGAAATCGCCGAGAGTCTCGGCTTTGACCGGCCGGGCGGGGTTCTGGTCAACAGCGTCTATCCGGGCGGGCCGGCAGACCAGGCCGGGCTCGAGTCCGGCGATATTATCATCAGCCTTGACGGCAAGGAGGTTTCCAGTCCCGAGGCCCTGCGCTATTACATCGGCCTGGAAAAACCGGGTGGAAAACTGCCGATGGTCATCCTGCGGGGCGAGAAGCGCAAAACATTGAATGTGCCGCTGGCGGCGGCGCCCGAGGATCCGCCGCGCAACATTACCGTGCTGAAGGATGATCATCTGTTCACCGGGGTCAAGCTCGGCAATCTGTCGCCGGCTTTTGCCGACGAGATCGGGGTCGATGTTTATGAACGGGGCGTGATCGTGTTGCAGGCGCCGCGCACCGTCATGCGCCGGACAAGCGTCAGGCCGGGCGATATTTTCAAGTCGGTGAACGGGAATAAGGTGGAAAGGATCGCCGATATTCGGGCGGCGCTCAAGGATGACGGCCAAAATATTGATTTTACCGTCAAACGCTCCGATCGGCTGATCGAATGCGTGATCCGCGCGAGAGGAAATTCATATTGCAGATAACAAATCCGGGCGAGATATGGCATGAGTGACCTGTTTTCATCGGCGGGACTGGATCAGGACGCGCCGCGCCCGCTGGCCGACAAGCTGCGGCCGCGCGCGCTGGATCAGGTGGTCGGACAGGATCACCTGATCGCCCCGGACGGCCCCATCGGCCGGATGCTGAAGGCGGGGAAATTAAGCTCGCTGGTTTTCTGGGGGCCGCCGGGCACCGGCAAGACGACCATGGCCCGGCTGCTGGCGGATCAGACAGAGCTTTACTTTGAACAGATTTCAGCGGTTTTTTCCGGCGTCGCGGATCTGCGCAAATGTTTCGAGGCGGCGGCGGCGCGGCGCAAGACCGGCACGGGCACCCTGTTGTTCGTTGACGAGATTCATCGTTTCAACCGTTCGCAACAGGACGGCTTTTTGCCCTATGTCGAGGACGGCACCATCATCCTGGTCGGGGCGACGACGGAAAACCCGTCCTTCGAGCTCAATGCGGCGCTGCTGTCGCGGCTGCAGGTTCTGACCCTCAACCGGCTTGACGACCCGGCGATGGCGGAATTGCTCAGGCGGGCGGAAGAACTGGAGGGCCGGACACTGCCGGTCAGCGACGAAGCGCGGGCCATGCTTTACGGCATGGCCGACGGCGACGGTCGTTATCTGCTGAATCTGACGGATATTCTGCTGAGTCTTGATTTCGAGGAGACGCTGGATGCGGCCGGGCTGGTCAAGGTTCTGCAAAAGCGGGCGCCGGTCTATGACAAGGACCGGGAAGGCCATTACAATCTGATTTCGGCGCTGCATAAGTCGCTGCGCGGCTCGGACACCGATGCGGCGCTCTACTGGACCGCGCGCATGCTGGCCGGCGGCGAAGACCCGCTTTATATCCTGCGCCGGCTGGTGCGCTTTGCGGCGGAAGACATTGGACTTGCCGATCCCAACGCCCTGGTGCAGGCTTTGGCGGCCAAGGACGCCTATGAGTTTCTTGGATCCCCCGAAGGCGATCTGCATGTGGCGCAGGCGGTGATCTATCTGGGCGCGGCGCCGAAATCAAACGCCGCCTACAAGGCGTTCAAGGCGGCGGGCAAACGGGCCCGCGAAACCGGTTCTCTCAATCCGCCGATGCATATTCTCAATGCGCCGACCCGGATGATGAAAGACCTGGGATATGGCAAGGGCTATCAGTATGACCATGATGCGGAACACGGCTTTTCCGGCCAGGATTATTTCCCCGACGGCCTCGCCCGGGAGGAATTCTACCGCCCCAAGGAACGGGGCTTCGAGCGCGAGATCAAAAAGCGCCTCGACTATTGGGCCAAATTGCGGGCCGATTTAAAGGAATAGGCGCTTCGGGGGGTTATTTTTGGGCCTCTGCGGCGCCTTCGGCGGCGAAATCGCCTTTCAGGAAATCCGTTTTCAGGATCGACTTGTTGTAGGTCATGAAGGTTTCCATGATCTGGGCGTGGGGCACATCGGCATAGCTGCCGCGTTCCCGGACATATTCCATATGCTTTTCGCCGTCCTCGGTGAAGGGGTGAAATATCGAATCCTCAAGACCGTTGAACTCAAGGGGCTTGATGCGGAATTTTTCACAGAGCCTGAGGTTAAAGGCCGGCGTCGCCTTGACCCATTTGCCGTTGAGAAACAGCTCGGTAAAGGCGTGCCACGGCATGATGTCGCTGCCGATGAATTTCTTCAGCCGTTCGCTGGTGATATGGTTTTTGACGTCGGCGAAACCCAGCCGGGCCGGAATGCCCAGCGCCCGGGCGCAGGCGGCGAGGATCGCGCCTTTCGAGATGCAGAAGCCAACCCCCTTGTCCAATGTCCAGCTTGCCCGGAAAACATCGGGATTGCTATAGTCGACATAGGGCGTATAGTCGAAATCGTCGCGGATGCGGTAATAAAGGGCGACGGCCTTTTCCAGATCCGTTGTGAGGTCCGCTGTGGTTTCTTTGGCGTAAGCGATAATATTTTCGGCGTCGCTGTCGATATAGCTGGCCGGCAGGAGATAAATGGCTACTGACATGATATGCCCTTTACACGGTAATCGAACAGTTGTTTGAATGTCGTATATAGCCCTTTGCCGGCTGAAAGCCCACTAAAAAAGCACGAAAAACCGCTTTTTTTCGCCGGGGCCACGGCGGCTCAGGGTTTCAGGAGATAGTCGCGGGTCAGCGGCACGGCGTCCTGCCGCCGGGCCAGTTGAAACTGGAACACCACATGCCCCAGGTTGCGGAAGGCGCATTCGGCGCTCGACAGATAGAAATCCCACATGCGGAAGAAACGCGCGTCATATAACGCCTCGATGGCGGTTTTATGCTCATGGGCGCGGCTTCGCCAGTGACGGAGCGTTTCGGCGTAATGCAGCCGCCAGACTTCGAGGTCGGTGATATAGAGCCCGGCCTTTTCGATTATGGGGGCGACTTCCGACAGGCTCGGCACATAACCGCCGGGAAAGATATATTTCAGCGTCCAGGGGTCGGTGGAGCCGGGGCCGTCGGCGCGGCCAATAGTGTGGATCAGGGCGACGCCGTCGTCCTTCAGGCTGTCATAGACCTTGTTGAAATAGGTCTGATACTGGGCGCGGCCGACATGCTCGAACATGCCGACGGAGACGATGCGGTCAAATTTCTCCGTCACATGGCGGTAATCCTGAAAATTGAAGTGAACCTTGTGGTCGACTTTCCTCTCGGCCGCCCTTTTCTGGGCGAGTGCATGCTGTTCCCGGCTCAGGGTGACGCCGGTGACCTCGGCGCCGGACAATTTGTTGAGATGCAGCGCCAGCCCGCCCCAGCCGCAACCGATATCAAGCACCTTGTGATGTTTTTCCAGCAGCAGTTTTTTCGCAATGATATTCTTTTTGTTTTCCTGGGCCTGCTCCAGGGTATCCTTTTCCGAAGCGAAATAGGCGCAGGAATACTGCCGGTCCGGATCGAGAAACAGGTCATATAACGCGCCGGACAGATCATAATGATGGGCGACATTTTTCTGCGCCCTGCTGGCCGGGTTGATCTGCGCCAGCCAGCCTTTGAAGCGGCTGTAGGGATCGCCGCCGTTCAGATGCATGGCGTTGTCCGGGCGCCACTCCATATTTTTTGTCACCAGATAAAGGAAGTCATAGATGCCCTTGCCGTCTTCGACGGTCAGGGAGCCGTCCATATAGGCCTCGCCGGTTTTGAGGTCCGGCTTGAAAAAGAGCTTCAGCGGCAGGCCGCGGTCATGAAAGCGGATAGTGACTTCGGGATCTGTGCTGCCGACAAAACTGTGTTTCCTGCCCGAGACGTCGATGACATGCAGGGTTCCTTCCCGGATCAGCTTTCGTAGAAAAAAAGATAACAAATGCATTTCCTATCCCCATATGCTTTTACAGGATCATGCCATTTTGCTATCTGCGATGCAAGGACAAGTAATATTCGTCGTTATTTTCTATGCTTTTAGTGTGGCGTGTTGCTAGAGTCGCCTTATGAATGAATTTAACCGATATATCGCCGTCGACTGGTCGGGGGCGAGAGGCGCGGTTCATCCGGGCATTGCCGTTGCGGCCTGTGCCGCCGGGGCCGCGGCGCCGGAGCTTGTCTGTCCCGGCAAAAACCACTGGTCGCGGCGGGCGGTGGCGGATTTCCTGTTGGATCAGGCCGAAAAGAGCGCCGTCCGGGGCGAAAGACTTCTCGCCGGATTCGATTTCACCTTCGCGCCGCCCTGTCTGGACCGGAGGGGGTATTTGCCCGGCTGGGCGGGGTCGCCGCCAGATGTTGCCGGATTCTGGCGGCTGGTCGAGGATCTGTGCCGGGATGATGCGGATTTTTACGGCGGCGCCGTTGCCGGTCACCCGGCATTGAGAGCCTATTTTCATCAGCGGGGTCATAAGGGGAGCCAATATGAAAGACGCCTGCGGGTGACGGAGCGGGCCTGCATCAATCAGGGCCGGGGCCGGGCGGAAAGCCTGTTCCACCTGATCGGGCCGAGCCAGGTCGGGCTCGCCTCCTTCGCCGGAATGCGCCTGCTGGCCCATTTGAAACGGGAAAATCCCGCCATCGCCATCTGGCCCTTTGAGCCGGTGGCGGCGCGGGGCCTGACCCTGGTCGAGATCTATTGCCGCCTGTTTCTGTCCCATGCCGGGGCCGCCCGGCGCAAGATCCGTGACTGGGAGGCGTTGTGCCGGGCCCTGACCTGCTTTGGCTCGGACCCGCTGCCGGGGGCGATACGGCGCATGACGGCGACGGACCATCAGACAGACGCCCTGCTTTCCGCCGCCGGACTGCGTCATATTTCAGGGCAGGCAAAATACTGGACGCCGCAGGAGGCTTCCGCGAACGCCTTAAGATATGAAGGCTGGACTTTCGGGGTTTGCTGACAGTATGATCGGGTGATTTTTTGGAGGAAACACAATGAATATGATCCTGGCGGTGGCCACGGGCGGCGCGTTGGGGGCCGCAGGGCGATTTCTGGTGGGCAAGATAATGCTCAGGCTGATGGGGCCGGGCTTTCCCTGGGGCACGCTGACGGTCAATATTGTCGGGTCCTTCGTGATCGGCCTGATGGTGACATTGCTGGCGGCGCGCTATAATTTATCCCATACGTGGCAGGGATTCCTGGTTACCGGCGTTTTGGGCGGCTTCACCACCTTTTCCGCCTTTTCCCTTGAGGTCGGGCTGATGCTGGAGCGCCACGAAATCAGCCAGGCCGCCCTTTACGCCGCGGGCTCGATCATATTCGGCGTCGCGGCCTTGTTCTTGGGGCTTTACGCGGGGCGCTATATGGCGTAAAGACCGTGCCCGGGGTCAGGTTTTTCAGTTAGGAAAATATATGTCTGGTGTCAGCCATCACAAGGTCCGGTCTTTTGAAGAGGACTGGCGGATTGACAAATGGTTTAAAAAGAATTTTCCCGCGCTGGGTTTCGGGCGGTTGTCAAAGCTGCTCAGGACCGGACAGGTGCGGGTTGACGGCAAAAGGATCAAGGCCGGATTCAAGCTGGCCGAGGGGATGGAAATTCGCGTGCCGCCGATTGGCGATAATCCCAATGCGGATCAGGCGCGGATCGCCAGGCCGAAGATGATGAAATTCAGCGAGGATGATGTTAAATTCATTCGCGACATGGTGATTTATCAGGACAGCAGCGTGATCGTCCTCAACAAGGCCCCCGGTCTTGCGGTGCAGGGCGGCAGCAAGGTCACCAGGCATGTCGACGGGCTTCTCGACTGTCTTCGGGGCGACAACCCCGAACGGCCGAAACTCGTCCACCGGCTGGACAAGGACACCAGCGGGGTCCTGGTGATCGCCCGCAACAGCGCGGCGGCCAAAAGCCTGACCGAGTCCTTTCGCAACCGGAAAACCAAAAAGATATACTGGGCGCTTCTGGTCGGGCGGCCGGAACGCAACGAGGGCGCGATCACCGCGCCCCTTGACAAGGAGCCGGGCAGCCAGGGCGAACGGATGATGGTCAGCGACACGGGCAAAAAGGCGGTGACCGATTTTCATGTCATGGACAGCGCCCTCAGGTCGGCAAGCTGGGTCGCCTTCAAGCCGGTAACCGGCCGCACCCATCAGATCCGGGTCCACGCCACCGTGTTGGGCGCGCCGATCGTCGGCGACGGCAAATACGGCGGCAAGGAGGCTTTTCTCGATGGCGCGGTCAGCCGCAAGCTGCATCTTCACGCCCGCAGTATCGAGATCGCACATCCGGACGGCGGGACCCTGTCCGTCACGGCGGAATTGCCGCGGCATATGACGGAAAGCTGGAATATGTTCGGTTTTGACAAGGATGACGCCAGCGATCCCTTCACGATGGAGGATGACTATTGAGCGGGCTCGACCAGCAGCAGAAGGACGTCCGGACCGGCATGATCGCCGGGGCGCTGTTCAGCCTGATCTGGGTCTGGATGGGCTATGGCTTTTTGGATATGGAGCTGCCGATGTGGCTGACGACCGGCGACCGGTTGGCTTACGTCGCGAAATGTGAATTATTCGCTGCCCTGATGCTGCTGTTCGGGGTGATGGCGGTGGCCGGGCAACGCTTTTTTTCCGATCAGGCGATCGCAGGACAAACAGACGGCGTCTCGCGATCGCTGTCGATCAATCTGCGCTATATCCGGAACACCCTGGAACAGCTTGTGCTGCTGGTGATCGCCCATATGGCCTTCGCCGCGGTCGCCGACCGGGATGACATGCGGATCATTCCGGTTCTGGTCAGTCTGTTCATCGTCGGCCGGGCCAGTTTCTGGATCGGTTACCACCAGAACCCGCTGTCCCGGGCTTTTGGTTTCGCGACAACATTCTATCCAACCGTCGTCATGATGATCTATACGTCCTGGCGCATATTAGCGGGAATATGACGTGAAGCTGATTGTTTTTGATTGTGACGGCACCCTGGTCGACGGACAACATCTGATCCTCGACGCCATGCAGACGGCTTCGCGGGTGTGTGGTATCGCCTATCCGGGGGATGAGGCGATTCGCCAGATCGTCGGCCTGTCGCTGTTTGAAGCGATTGAAATGAGCTACCCCCATGAAAAGGAACTCAGCCATCACGCCCTGAAGGACGCCTTCATTGCCCGGTTTCAGCAGTTGCGCCAGCGCGAAGAGGATGAAGAGCCGCTGTTTGACGGGGTCAGAGAGCTGTTGCAGCAGCTCAGCCAGGCGGGGCATCTGCTGGGGATCGCCACCGGCAAATCCCGACGGGGCCTGATCAGCACCCTGAAAAACCACGATTTGAGCGACTATTTCCTGACCCTGAATACGGCGGATGACGGCCCGGGCAAGCCGGACCCTTCCATGCTGATGAACGCCATGCGGGATGTCGGCGCGGCGCCGGAAAATACCCTGATGATCGGCGACACCACCTTCGATATACAGATGGCCCTCGCGGCGAAGGTCCGGGCGGTCGGGGTGTCCTGGGGCTATCATGACCGGTCGCGGCTCGAGCAGGCCGGCGCCCATCATATTGTGGACCATATTTCCCATATTCGACATATTGTGGAGAGCTGAGTGAAACGATTTTACAAAAAGGCGGCTGTTGTGGCCGAGGAGCAAGGCTTTGCGGTGCAACTGGACGGTCGGGAGATAAAGACTCCCGAGAAACGGAAAAACCTGAGCCCGACCCGGCGGCTGGCCGAAGCGATCCGCGCCGAATGGATGGGGCAGGGCGATGAAATTGACCTGGCCGGCATGCTGTTGACGAAATTGCAGAATACCGCCATCGATCGGGTCGGGCCGCGGCGACAGGATCTGATCGATGAACTGGTCCAGTATGCCGGCACGGACCTGCTGTGTTACCGGGCCGATTTCCCGGCAGACCTGGCGGAACGGCAGGCTAAGGTCTGGCAACCTTTGCTTGACTGGGTGGCGGATCGGCACGGCATCCGCCTCAAGGTGACCCGCGGCATCATGCATGTGGAGCAGGATTCGAAGCACCTGGAAAAACTGCGGCGTCTTCTTGATCGGATTGACGATTTTCATCTGGCGGCTTTCCATAACATCACGACGCTCTGCGGGTCGGTGTCCATTGCCCTGAATGTTTTCGGCGGCCATATTTCGGCGGGTCAGGCCTGGGCGGCGGCCCAGCTGGATGAGACCTATCAGGCGGAACAATGGGGCATTGACGCGGAATCCCGGATTCGACAGGATAACATGAAGGCGGAACTGGAGGCGGCGGCGGAATTTTTGAAGCTGTGTGATGCGGCGGCATAAAATCTGATAATTACATTTCTTTTTTCTAATAATACCGGACCCGATTAGGGTTAACGCTTGCGCGGGACGGGTATTCCTTATAATAGTATGGCTGCCGTCAGGTTGCGACTGTTGTTGGGGCAATCGTTAAATGGCGAACAGGTAAAAATCCTGTGCGGCCCACGCAGCCTGGTAAAGAAAGATAAGATTTTGCATAATTCAAGCCTTCAATCCCGGAGTATTGCATTCTCATGATAAAATTCCCGATTACATTGATATTGGGCGGCGCGCGATCCGGAAAAAGCATTTTCGCGGAACAGATGGCGGAAAAATCAGACAAGAAACTTATTTATATCGCCACGGCCGAGGCGCATGATGATGAAATGGTCAACCGGATTACACTGCATCAGTCCCGGCGCTGCGATCGCTGGCGCACCATTGAGGAACCTTATAATATTGCCGATATGATCGGGGAGCATGCCGATCCTGAGGTTATTCTGCTGATTGACTGCCTGACGCTGTGGCTCAGCAATCTGATGTGCCGGTCGCGGGATTTGATGCCGCATTTTGTCTCCCTGATCAGCAGCCTTGAAAATGTCAGCGGGCCGGTGATGCTGGTCGCCAATGAAGTTGGCCTGAGCATCGTGCCGGAAAATAATCTGGCGCGCGCCTTCCGCGATGAGGCCGGCAGATTGAACAAGGCGGTGGCCAGCGCCGCCAGTGATGTGATCTTCATGGCGGCGGGCCTGCCGATGAGCCTGAAGAAGGACGGCAAAGTGATTTCCCGGCATTTATGACAACCATGTAAAGAGTATCGTAAGGAAAACAGCCAATGTCAGAAGAAATGAGTTTTAACGAGGGGGAACTGGCGTTGATTTTGTCCGAGTTGTCCGTTGCCGACGGCTCTGTCCGTGAAAAGGTTTTGAACCGGCAGGAAAATCTGACCAAGCCACGGGGATCGCTGGGCCAGATGGAGGATCTCGCGATCTGGCTTGCGGCCTGGCAGGGCCGGGAGAGGCCGGTTCTGGACAAGGCGCATTGCCTGGTCTTTGCCGGCAATCACGGCGTCACGAAAAAAGGCGTTTCGGCCTTTCCGGCGGAAGTCACGGCGCAAATGGTGGCGAATTTTGAATCTGGCGGCGCGGCGATCAATCAACTGTGCCGGGCGAGCGGCGCCCGGTTGCAGGTCATTGATCTGGAGCTTGACCAGCCGACGGCGGATTTTTCCGAACAGCCGGCGATGAGCGTGGCGGAATGCGGGCGGGCCTTTCGCGCCGGCATGACGGCGGTGCCGGAGGATGCGGATATTTTATTGCTGGGCGAAATGGGGATCGGCAATTCGACCAGCGCGGCGGCCCTGTCGGCGGCCTGTTTCGGCGGCGATGTCCGCGACTGGACCGGGCCCGGCACCGGGCTGGATGCGGCGGGAATTAATCATAAAATCCGTCTGATTGAACAGTCTCTGCGCGTGCATGACGGCCATCTGACGGGTGCTTTCGAAATCATGCGCCGCCTGGGCGGCCGGGAACTGGCGGCGATCGCCGGCGCGGCGCTGGCGGCGCGTCAGAAACGGATTCCGGTGATCCTCGACGGTTTTATCTGCACCGCGGCGGCGGCGGTGCTGACGGTTGACAATAAAAATGCGCTGGATCATTGCCAGGTCGCCCATTTGTCCGTCGAGCCGGGCCATGAGATTTTGGCCGGGGCGCTGCAGAAAACACCGATACTTGATCTGGGCATGCGCCTCGGGGAGGCCAGCGGCGCCGCGGTGGCGCTGATGATCCTGCGGGCGGCGATTGAGGTTCATAACGGCATGGCGACCTTTGCCGAAGCGGGGGTCACGAACCGCGATGGATAGTCCTCAACCCTGTAAGCCCCTGAAAGTTGTCGCGGCCTATCCTGTGGGTCCGAAGGGCGTCCTGTGCGATGTGGCGGCGGCCTTTATTCTGCTGACCCGGATTCCGCTGCCGTGGAGCAAGCTGACGAGTCTCGCGCCCGATATGAACCGCGGCCTGTGGGCTTATCCGCTGGTCGGCTTTTGCGTCTCGGCGATCGGCGCGGTGGTTTTATATGGGGCGCATCTGCTGTCCCTGCCGTCCCTGCTCGGGGCCGGCCTGGCCCTTGTCGCGATGATTTTTACCACCGGGGCCTTTCATGAGGACGGGCTGGCCGATGTGGCGGACGGCTTTGGCGGCGGCTTTGGCCGGGACCGCAAGCTGGAGATCATGCGCGACAGCCGGATCGGCGCCTATGGCACAATCGCGGTCGTCATGTCGCTGGCGCTGCGCCTGCTGGCGCTCGGCCATATGAGCCTGGTGCCGGGCATTGCCGCCCTGCTGGTCAGTGGCGCGGTCAGCCGCTTCTGGATCCTAGCGATGTTGAAAATGCTGCCGCCGGCGCGACAGGAAGGCGTCGGCACGGCAGCTGGCGTGCCGTCAGCCCGCCAGATGCTGACGGCAGGGGCGATTTGCCTTGTGGTTTTAATCCTGTTGCTGCCGCTGTCTTATGTCCTGCCGGTTGTCACGGTGGCGGCGCTGTCTTTTCTTGGGGTCGCCTTTATCAGTCACCGGCAGGTGGGCGGCTATACCGGTGACGTGCTGGGCGCGGTGCAGCAGGTCAGCGAAATCGCCATCCTGATTGGCCTGCTGTCCCTGTCATCGGGGGCGGCATGACGGTCGTTGACTGGCATTTGATCCGCCATGCGCCGGTCAGGGCGGCGCAAGAAAAACTCTATCAATCGGCCGATGAACCGGCGGACCTGTCCGACACGGCGAATCTGGACCGGCTTTGCGGCCATCTGCCGCAGGGGGCGCAGTGGTTCTCAAGCCCGCTCGCCAGAGCGCGGACGACGGCCGAGGCCCTGGCGGCCCGTATGGAAGTCAGGCCGGAGATTACGACCGATGACAGGTTGCGGGAGCAGGATTTCGGCGACTGGTTCGGCCTGTCTTTCGCGGATCTGTGGCGCGAGATAAAGGATCTTCCGCCCCATAACTGGTCGATTCTCGCCGCCGACAGCCGACCGCCGGGCGGGGAGAGTTTTCTGTCCGTCTGGAACCGGGTCGGTGGATTTATCGATCATTTCAATGCGGTTGAAAACAAAAAATCCCGGATAATCGTTAGCCATGCGGGGGTCATTCGCGCTATGATTGGTCATATATTGGCCATGTCGCCGGACCGGGCCCTGGGCTTCGCCCTCGACCCGCTGTCGCTGACGCATCTGCAATATAGCGACAGGGATTATCGCGGCGGCCAATGGCGTCTGGTGAAGATGAATGAGACTTTTGGAGAGTAGCCATGCCGGGTCCGGTTTTTGATCAGGATTTTCGCGACAAACTGTTTGATCTGTCGAAATGGCGTCGTGACGTCAGGCATTTCAAGCCCGATCCGGTGGATGAAAAAATCATCCTTGATTGCCTGGAGGAGGCAACCCATGCGCCGTCTGTCGGCAATTCCCAGCCCTGGCGCTTTGTCGTGGTCGAGGACCCGGAAAAGCGGGCCAGACTGGCGGAATATTTTGAGGCCGAAAATGACAAGGCGCTGAAAAGCTATTCCGGCGACCGGGCGGGCAAATACGCCAAACTGAAGCTGGCCGGGATCAGGGAAGCCCCGGTGCAGATTTCGGTTTTCGCCGATACCGAAACCAATGTCGGCTATCAGCTGGGCTCGCGGACCATGCCCCAGGCCAAGATCTATTCCGTTGTCGCCGCGATCCAGGTCCTGTGGTTCCTGCTCAGAAGCTACGGGGTCGGGCTCGGCTGGGTCAGCATCCTGCCGCCGGAGAAAATGGTCGCGCTGATGGAAGTCGATCCCGGCTGGACCTTCGTTGGTCATCTGTGCATCGGCTATCCCAAATTCGAGACCGACGTGCCGGACCTGGTGCAGATGAAATGGCAGGACCGGCTGGATTTCGATCAATTCTATATCCGCCGATAATCTGTTCTGGCAGGCGGCTGAAAAAAAGGTGTTTTCATCATCATTCCGGGGTTATTCCGGGCGAGCGGTGAGGAGCCGTCCGGGCAATCATCATCCGGGCAATGTCCCGGAAAACCGCGCAATTGCGGCCTTTGTTGGCGTCGGACAAGGTTGAGCGCTTGACGCTTTTCATCCCCGGATGATAGTGGTGAGCGTCATGGCCGGAAAATAAGACTTCTAGAGCAAAATCATATCAAATAGATTTATATCCTGCATGAGCGAAATAATTCCGGCATTCGTCTGGGGGAAATTCATCGAGCAGGTTGGCTATGGTCCTCCATAATCCCTCAATTGT
>Ga0070727_10000092_pt1 | contig 151539 bp, 134 predicted proteins | sample tdAd472_FD_66722 | JGI IMG/M metagenome (GOLD analysis project Ga0070727, IMG submission 66722) | Marine sediment microbial communities from the Atlantic coast under amendment with organic carbon and nitrate - tdAd47.2 | ecosystem: Environmental > Aquatic > Marine > Coastal > Sediment... | reverse complement strand
GCTAAAATGAGTTTAACTGATTTGGCGGAATGGGTAAATACATTATCAGGTCAGTTTTCTGAAAAGGAATTGATTATTGCCAACGAAATACTCAAAGAAATTACTGCAAGAATTAAGTTTTTATTAGAAGTGGGTTTAGATTATCTCACACTTAATCGTTCATCGGCAACGCTTAGCGGAGGAGAAGCTCAGCGGATAAGGCTAGCAACCCAAGTAGGTTCACAACTGGTAGGAGTGATGTATATTTTAGATGAGCCAAGTATCGGGCTGCATCAGAGAGACAATATGAAACTTATTAGCTCGCTGCAAAACCTCAGAGATATTGGTAATTCAGTTTTGGTGGTAGAGCATGATAAAGACATTATGCTTCAATCTGATTATTTAATAGACATTGGTCCCGGTGCAGGCTTGCATGGCGGAAAGATTGTAGCCGAAGGAACTCCCAAAGAATTTATGGATATGCAAACGCCTACCATAGATTACTTAAACGGTTCTAAAAAAATAGAAATTCCTGCCGAGAGGAGAAAGGGAAGCGGTAAATCCTTAAAAATAAAAGGAGCAAGCGGTAATAACTTAAAAGATGTTGATGTAGAATTTCCTCTAGGCAAATTTATTTGTGTAACAGGTGTGTCGGGTAGTGGAAAATCTTCATTAATTAATCACACGCTTTATCCTATTCTTAACCAGTTTGTGTATAACGGAGTAAAAGAACCTTTACCTTACAAAAAAATAGAAGGACTAAAAGAAATAGATAAGGTAGTAGTAATTGACCAAGCCCCAATTGGTCGTACACCAAGGTCTAATCCGGCTACTTATACCAATGTGTTTAACGATATTCGTCTGCTGTATTCAATGTTAACCGAAGCTAAGATAAGAGGATACAAGCCCGGGCGTTTTTCTTTTAACGTAAAAGGCGGAAGATGCGAAACTTGTCAGGGAGCAGGCGTAAAAACCATTGAAATGAACTTTTTACCCGATGTAATGGTAGAATGTTCAGAATGTAATGGTAAAAGATACAACAGAGAAACCCTTGAAGTAAGGTTTAAAGGCAAATCTATTTCAGATGTGTTGGCAATGCCCATAGCAGATGCGTTGGAGTTTTTTGAAAACCAACCTCAAATAAAATTACGCATACAAACGTTAAACGATGTAGGCTTGGGTTACGTAAAACTTGGACAACCCGCTCCAACATTAAGTGGTGGAGAGGCGCAGCGTATAAAACTAGCCACTGAATTATCTAAAAAACAAACCGGTAAAACGGTATATATTTTAGACGAGCCTACTACGGGTTTGCATTTTGATGACATAAAAATGTTGTTGAAAGTGTTGAATGATTTAGTAGATTTGGGCAATACGGTAATTGTTATAGAACACAATATGGATGTGGTAAAGTCAGCTGATTATATTATTGATATTGGTCCCGAAGGAGGTGAGGGAGGCGGAGAAATTGTAGCCGTTGGAGCTCCTGAAGAAATTATAAAATCGAAAAAAAGTTATACTGCAAAATTTTTAAAAGATGAGCTCAATGGATAACGAAGAAGACAGAATTAGAGACAAGTTTGAAAACAAAGAATGGAACGAGATAAAAGCCAACGATTCCTGGGCGGTTTTTAAAATGATGAGTGAGATGGTAGAAGGCTTTGAAAAGCTTTCCAGAATCGGGCCATGCGTTTCTATCTTTGGTTCGGCACGTACCAAGCCCGACAATAAATACTACCAACTGGCGGTAGAGATAGGAAACAAACTCACGCAACATGGTTACGGTGTAATTACAGGTGGCGGGCCCGGTATTATGGAGGCCGGTAACAAAGGTGCAAGTGAAGGCAAAGGAAGATCGGTAGGGATTAATATTGATTTACCGTTTGAACAGCGAGCCAATTCATATGTTGACTCTGATAAGCTACTTTCACTAGATTATTTCTTTGTAAGAAAAGTAATGTTTATGAAGTACTCACAGGGCTTTATTATTTTGCCCGGAGGCTTTGGTACGTTAGATGAATTGTTTGAAGCTATTACCCTAATCCAAACCAAAAAGATTGGTAAATTTCCGATTATACTTATCGGAAAAAATTATTGGGAAGGTTTGTTTGATTGGGTAAAAAAACAGTTGCTAGAAGCAGAAAATAACATTTCGCCCGAAGACTTAGACTTGTTTAGGTTGGTAGAAACTGCCGATGAGGCCGTACAAATCATTGACGATTTCTACAAAAAGTACACACTCAAGCCAAACTTCTAGTCATTTTCATTTATGAAGCTCGTTGCACAAGCTATTTACTTCGTTAGCGAACTTAATTTCTTGGCAGAGCAAGCAAATAAGTAAAAAAAGCTAGTTAATAAGTTGAAAGAGCAAGAAAATAAGTTGGATTTCCTGGTTCTGAGGTTAAAAGGGCTAGTTAATTTCTTGCTAAGGCTAGCTCAGAAGTAAAAGAGGCTAGAAAATAAGTTAAAAAGGCTAGCAAATAAGTAGCGCTTCCAACAAAATAAGTAGGAGCTTGAAGATAAATAGTTAAACGGCAAAAATTGGGTGAATAATTCTTAATTCTGCATTCATCATTTTGCATTATAACCCCTCTTTTCAACATTTTTCCGTTAATAATTGAATTATAGTGGCTTAACATACGTAGCTATTTCCATTAGATTTGTTTCTGTTATAGAGGCAACTTGCTGTAAATTACCAACAAATGTTGTATATTTCCGACTTGTTTAATCTATAATTCTCAAATTATGAAGCAATTTAAATTATTATTTGCGTCAGTATTATTGGTTGCCATTAGTGCAGCTGCTACTGCTCAGGTGGGTAAATACTTACCTTCTATAGGCGTTCACGGTGGTTCACTAAACTACATTGGTGATGTGGGTAAAAACTCCGGTAGCTTACTTAGTAATATGAAAGTAGGTTATGGTGCCTACCTTGAAAAACGTTTCGGTAATGCGCTTAGTGTTAGAGGAAACTTTATGATGGGTTCAGTGGCAAAAAACCAATTAGACACTTCGGGTTACTGGTCGTTTAAATCTAATCTTACGCAGTTTGACTTATCTATTGTGTTAGATTTCGACAATAATTTATTGATTAACAATACCACAGGCTTTACGCCATACCTACAAATAGGTTTTGGGTATTTACAGTTCGACCCTTACGGAGATTTAAAAGATGCTAATCAAAATTCTTACTATCACTGGAGTGACGGTTCGTTAAGAGATATGCCTGAAGCCGATTCTACCATTGCTAATGCGGTAAGGTTAAAAAGAGATTATACATACGAAACACAATTAACGGATAGTGCCGTAAGTTATGACAGAAACGCATTTGTTATTCCGTTAACCTTCGGGTTAAAGTTTGCCTTGAGTGAATCTCTTAATGCAAGAATAGCCGCTACTTATACCATGACCATGACGGATTATCTGGATAATTATGCAGCTAACAATAACAATGATGCATTTTTCTATACAAGCTTCTCTTTACAATACAATTTTGGTAAAGCTCCTGAAAAGAAAGCAAAACCAGTAGATAAATCAAAAGACGTAGATTTTAAAGCTCTTGAAAATGCCGATGCTGATGGTGACGGTGTAAAAGATATGGAAGATAATTGTCAGGATACGCCTGCTGGTGTTAAAGTAGATAGTAAAGGTTGTCCGCTTGATGATGATAAAGATGGCGTGCCTAATCATTTAGATAAAGAGCCTAATACTAAAAAAGGCGCAAAAGTAAATGCAGAAGGAGTAGAGATTACGGATGAAATGATGCAGAAAGAGCAAGAGGAAAAAGAAACGATTGAGAAAGAGGAGAAAAACTTCAAGAGTAACGAGAAGAAAGAAGATACTTCTAAAAAAGAAACAACTACCAACGTTACAGCTACCAAAACAGATAAAGGAATTGATGTAACTACACTTGAGCCTAAGTATAAGTCATTAGATGGCGACAATAACGGTTATATCAGTTTAGAGGAGTTGAATAAAGGAGTTGACTTATATTTTGAAGGTAAAACGGACATTAATTTAGAAGAATTAAATAACCTGGTCGATACCTACTTTAAGTAGCATTGTATAGCTGCAACGGTAGTCGACCATAATTTTTATGTATGATAAAGACTGCTGTTGTAGCTATTAACTTAGCTAGCTTATTCTTGCTTAATTTATATTTTGGTCAAAATGTTGACGCTACTTCCGACTTTCCCACTGAAGTAACACCATCAACTGAATACACCGTTTCAATTAAAATTACAAAAGAAGACATTGATGGCTTTGCAAAAGTAGAGCAGGAATTGCCTGTTGGTTTTGAAAGTGCCGAACCCATAGAAACACAAGGCGCTACTTTTACTTTTAAAGACCAGAAAGTAAAGTTTATCTGGATGGCATTGCCTCCGGCTAGTGAAATTACGGTAAAGTACAAAGTAAAAACTTCGGCTAATATATCAGGAACCTATAATGTTACAGGTAGATTTTCATACATCCACAATAATGAAAGAACCAATTTAGATATACCCGAAACCAACGGAAAAGTGCAAGAAGAAATAGTGGAAAATAATACCACTACAACCACTGACCCTGAAAAAACGGAAGAACCTGAAGTAAAGACACCAAGCTTCACAGCTGAAAGAAGTATTAAGAAAATAGAGGGAAAGCAATATGAAGTATCAATTACTATAAATGCTGAAAACGTTGGCAACTTTGCAAAAATGGAGGAAGTTATTCCCGAAGGCTTTTCAGCTTCTGAGTTAAATTCAAACGGAGGCATGTTTTCATTTTTAGACGGTAAGGTAAAAATTACTTGGATGAGTTTTGTTACAGGCAACTCTACAGTTTCATATCGATTAACTGCAAATGAAAATACCTATGGAACTTTTTCGGTTAGCGGTAAAGTTAATTACATCGCAAATAAAGAAAACGCTACGTATGTTATTAATCCTACATCTATCACAATAGAAAAACCAAAAGAAGAAATAGTTGAAAATACTACCCCTAGTAATAATGAAAATACGACAACATCAGATAACAACAATAATTCAGGGGATAACAATAAAGTAACTAATACACCTAATCCTGAAACAGGTATTTCTTACAAAGTACAAGTGGCCGCCATTAAATCAACTTTTGAGGTAAGTAAATTTAAAACTTACTATAACCTATATGATAAGGTAGATATGGAACTTCACGAAGGCTGGACCAAATATACTGTTGGTAAATTCCCTACTTACAAAAACGCAAGAGATAAGAGAAATGCCGTTTGGTCAGGCACTAAAATAAAAGATGCTTTTGTTACGGCCTACAATCAAGGTACCAGAATTACGGTGCAAGAGGCATTAATGATTTCAAAACAACAGTGGGTTAAGTAATATTTTTACCATATTTGTATCTTAATCTTTAAAATGTCGTATATTTAATCGTGTTTTTAAGAGGTTTAAACATCTTAACATTAGTAACTGCATTAACTTTATGCAGTGTTTTTGCTTATGCGCAATCTGATACCACTTCTTTAGACTCTATTCCAAAAGAGCAATTAAAAGGTCCATCAAAACCATCCATATCATTAGGAATAGGTATGTTGGCGTTTAGAGGAGATATAAGAGATTACGGCTATGGTAATCCTTTAGTAAGTAGGGTAGGGTATGAGTTAATGATGACACAACGTCTTAACGACTTTTTCTTCTTTAAATTTAGAATGATGCATGGTAAGGTTGGTATCAGTGAATCAACTGTAAACCGAAACCTAAACTTTGAATCAAAGCTAACTACAGGTGAGTTAGGCTTGCTTTATAACTTTGATAATTTGTTGCCAAAGAAAAGAAGTGTCAGCCCTTACTTGTCTTTTGGGGTTGCTGCAATTGAGTTCCATTCTAAAACCGATATGGTAGATGCATTTGGAAACACTTATTATTATTGGTCAGACGGTTCTATTATGAATATGGATGAAAACGACCCTGACGCTGCTAATGCCAAAAGAATTCAAAGAGATTATGTATATGAAACAGATTTACGAGAGCAAGATTTTGACGGTAAGGGCAAATATCCCGAAAGAACCTGGGGATTTCCGGTAACGGGAGGTATTACTTTTCACTTGAATAAGCGGATGGACTTTAATGTAACCACAACATACACATACACCTTAACTGATTTAATTGATAATGTGAGTAAGGCTAGCACAGGAGAGTGGGTAAGTGATGTGCCCGGAAATAAAAAGAATGATGCTTATTGGTTTAATTCCGTATCACTTTCTTATGACTTTACCAGAGAATCTAAATCTTCAATCCCTGACGGAGAAAATGAATTCTTTGATTTGCTTGCTTATGACCAAGACGATTATGATGGAGATGGTGTAATAGACTGGTTTGATAAATGTCCTCAAACACCACCCGGAGTTGAGGTAGATGAAAACGGTTGTCCGTTAGATGAGGATAAAGACTTAGTAGCCAATTACAAAGATGATGAGTTGGGAACACCAGCCGGAGTTCCGGTAACTCCAAAGGGTGTTGAGCTAACCGATGAAATGATACTACAACAGTATTTGCAATACTTAGACAGTGCAGCACAATATCAAATGGCTGAAAATACCGAAAGAATTGAACGTAAATTCAACATTAGTGAACAGTTTAAAGCTAAAAATGTAGTAAGATTTGTGGTTAAAGTTGGAGGAGAAAACGGATTGACACCGGAGGAAATGGAAAAATTATTATCTATTCCTGATGTTTCTATTTCTACACAAGATGGTAAAAATTATGTAACGGTTGGAGATTATAATAATGTACCTGATGCCGTTAAGCGTAAAATTGAGTTAACTAAACAAGGTATTAATGAAACAGAGGTTGTGAAGAAAGATAATGAAGGTAATTTAACTTCATTGGGCGATGAAACCAATAATATGATGGTAGATGCGGGCTCAACAAGCTCTTCAAACGAAGATACCGAAAAAGTAATTTACAGAGTTCAAATAGGAGCGTTTTCATCTAAACGACCTAAGGGGACCTTTAAAGGACAAGATGTGCTGGAGTTCTATACTAATGATAATTTGTATAAATATGTTACAGGTTCTTCGAGTACCTATGAAGAAGCTGCTGCCAACAGAGATAAATTAAGAGCGATGGGGTATGAAGGAGCATTTGTTGTGGCCTATAAATCGGGTTCAAGAGCAAAATTATCTGAGTTGGGAGTTACCAGTAATGTTAAGAGTGAAATCGTAAATGAGAATGTCGAAGATCTAAATCCTGATTTAATTGACTTTAAAGTGCAGGTGGGGATATATAAAAATCAATTACCTACCGAAGTGCTGGAGATGTTTCTGTCATTAGAAGATATTAGTCAAACGACATTAGAAAGTGGTGCTACCAGATATACTTCGGGTGAGTTTAAGAGTTACGGTGAAGCTGAAAAATATAAAAACTCTCTAGTTGAAAGAGGCTTGACAAACGCCTTTATTATTTCTTCTTATGAAGGTCAATTAATTTCTGTTGACAAGGCTAAAAAACTAAAACCATAATTTAGGTTTGTTAAGTTTTTGGGAAAAACAATCATTTACACATTACGATATCATTATAATTGGTAGTGGAATAGTTGGTTTGTCAACTGCTGCATCAATTCTTGAGAAGAATCCTAATACTAAAATCCTTGTTCTTGAAAGAGGTGTTTTTCCGACAGGTGCTAGCACAAAAAATGCAGGATTTGCTTGTTTTGGCAGTTTATCTGAAATAGTTTCTGATTTAAAAAAAGCCTCTGAGGAGGAAGTAGTCAATTTAGTGGAAAGACGTTGGAAAGGCTTGCAATTACTTAGGAAAAGACTTGGTGATGAAAAAATTAGCTATCTCAATTATGGCGGCTATGAGTTAATGTTTGAAGAAAATTTACACCTGTTAGACAAAATAGATGAGGTAAACAAACTGTTAAAGCCTATTTTTCAAGATGATGTATATAAAGTCAATGATAAAAAAATAACTCAATTTAGCTTTAATGCTGATAAAGTAAAGAGTATTGTATTTAACAAATTTGAAGCGCAAATTGATACCGGAAAAATGATGAGTAACTTATTACATTATGTTACTTCACTAGGCGCTTCTCTGCTTACGGGTGCTGAGGTGAAAGAAGTTGATAAACACTCATCTAAAGTAATTTTAGTTAATGGAATAGAATTTTTTTCAGATAAAGTTGTACTCTGCACAAATGCTTTTTCTAAACAGTTTTTATCGGATGAATATATAGAGCCGGGTAGAGGGCAAGTATTAGTTACAAAACCTATAAAAGGCCTTAAATTCAAAGGTGTTTTTCACTTTGATGAAGGCTTCTATTATTTTAGAAACTTTGAAGACAGAGTTATTTTTGGCGGAGGAAGAAATTTAGATTTACACAATGAAGCAACTACTGATTTTGGAAATACATCTTTGATATTAGATGATTTGAATGAAAAAATGCGTACAATAATACTTCCAAACCAAGAGTTTGAAGTTGACCAAACCTGGAGTGGGATTATGGCCTTTGGTGAAACAAAAAAACCAATTCTTAAGAAAATTAATGAAAATATTTATGTGGGAGTTAGGTTGGGCGGAATGGGTGTAGCCTTAGGTAGTTTGTTAGGAGAAGAATTAAGTGAAATGATAAAGAATAATTAAATGGCAACAACAGAGATAGCAACAGCAGTAGTAAATAAAATGTATGAAAATGATTTGTTTTCGCAATGGCTGGGAATAGAAAGAGTAATTGTGGAGCCAGGGAGGTGTGTGTTAAGAATGTTGGTTAAAAAAGAAATGACTAATGGTTTTGGTATTGCGCATGGCGGAATTACTTATTCCTTAGCCGACAGCGCATTAGCTTTTGCATCCAATTCACATGGTAAGAAAAGTGTATCGGTGGAAACATCTATTTCTCATATCAAACCTTTAAAAGCAGGTGATTTAATTATTGCCGAAGCAGAGGAAATTAGTGTGACCAATAAAATAGGCATTTACCATATTAAAATAAAAAATCAGAATACAGAATTGGTAGCTAGTTTTAAAGGAACTGTTTACCGAACATCTAAAGATTGGGAGCTATAAGCTACATCTTACAATTCTATCTTTTCCTTGTAGGTCTTTTATAATAGAAATGCTTTGGTAGTTGTGTTTTTCAAATATAGCTGCAGTTTCTTTTCCCAGATTTTCGTTTATCTCAACAAATACTTTACCATCAGTGGTTAAAACATCTTTACCTATTTCCGCTATTCTTTTATAAAAAACCAATGAATCATCTGTTGGAGTGAACAAAGCTAAATGAGGTTCATAATCCAACACATTTCTTTTCATGTTGTTCTTTTCATCAGGATGTATGTATGGCGGATTACTTACAATTACATCTACCTTAATAGCAAGAGGTGTAAATATATCGTGATGAATAAAGTTAATCTCAACACTATTCAGTTCAGCGTTTTGCTGAGCTAAATTCAGAGCTTCTTCAGATATATCTGTTGCGTAAACTTTAGAATTAGGAAGATGTTTTTTTAGTGTTATGGGAATGCACCCACTACCGGTACCAATATCAACAATACTTACACTTTTTGATTTACTTTCATTGATAATTATATCCACAATCTCCTCTGTTTCCGGTCTGGGGATTAATACGTTTTCGTTTATTTTAAAACGTAAACCATAAAATTCCCATTCACCCAATATTTGAGCCAATGGTTTTTCTTTAGCTAATTCTTTGTGCAGATTTACAAACTTTAAAATATCCGATTCTGAAATTTTTTGATTTGGATGGCTTATATAATCTGCCCTATTTATCTTAAGATAATGATGTAGCGCAATAAAAAACATATTCTCTAGCTCTCTTTTTTCATAAATAGAACTGAGTTTTTCAAAAAAATAATTTCTTAGAGAAAATAAGGTGTTGTCTTTTAGATTCAAGCGCTAAATTTATGCCACTAAGGTAAAAAGATTCAACTTTCAACTAAAACATATCTTTGCAAAGTGAATCCACATGAAAAATATATGTCTCGTTGCCTTGAGCTAGCAGAAAACGGCTTAGGTAAAGTTTCTCCCAACCCTTTAGTAGGTGCTGTAATTGTTTATCAAGATAAAATAATTGGAGAAGGTTTTCATGCTGTTTATGGTGGTGCACATGCCGAAGTAAATGCGGTAAATAGCGTCATTGATAAAAGTTTATTAAAAGAAGCTACGCTATATGTAAACCTTGAACCTTGCTGCCATCATGGAAAAACTCCTCCATGTACCAGTTTAATTCTAGAACATCAGATTAAAAAAGTAGTTGTTGGCTCCAGAGATCCAAATGAATTGGTTAGTGGAAAAGGTATACAATTACTAAAAGAGAATGGGGTTGAGATTATCGAAGGAGTGTTAAAAGAGAAGTGTGATTTTTTGAATAGACGGTTTTTTACTTTTCATCAAAATAAAAGACCTTATATTATATTAAAGTGGGCAGAGTCGGCTGATGGTTTTATGGATATTGACAGGAGTAATGGGGAAGTGGGGCAGTATCAACTATCAGGCAAAGAATCAAAACGATTTGTTCATCAGTTAAGGGCTCATGAAGATGCAATTTTAGTTGGGGTTAATACTGTTATTAATGATAACCCAAGTTTAACTGTCAGAGAAGTAATCGGAAAAAACCCGTTAAGAATAGTAATTGATAGGGATTTGAAAATCCCTAGAGATTCTACGCTGCTAACCGATGGAAATAAAACTATTGTCGTTACTACTAAGGAGTTAAATAATTTACCTGCTTCCGTAAACATAATTCAGATTCCTTTTATTAATCCTATTTCTGAAATGCTTAATCATTTATATGAAATGGGAATCTCCTCTCTTATAGTTGAAGGCGGTCAAAAAACCTTACAATCGTTTATTGATTGTAAGGTTTATGATGAAGTAATTACAATTGTATCTAAAGATAAATATCTAGTTAGTGGTAAGTTATCTCCTAAAATACAAAATTTAAGAATCCAAGAGTTGGTTAATATTGATTTAAAAAATATAAATTCATATATTGTTGAAAAAGAGAGTGATATAATTTTAAAATTACTTAATTATAATATTGTAAGATAGTTATATAAATTATTTATTAAAACTAAATTAAAAGTACTACATTTTAGGATTTTAAGTCAAATTTTGTCATTTTTTTGAACAAATATTCTACATTATTTGTTTGGATAAAATAACATAGATACTTTTGTACTCAAATTAAAATCCAATGATGATGAAAAAAATATTACTTTCTTTATTAACTGTTTTTGCATTTTCTATTCAGGCTCAAGTAGTTAGTACGTTTCCTTTAATAGAAAATTTTGACGGAATGGCAACCTGTGGTACAGGTTGTGGTACAGCTTGTCCTTTGTCTAATGGCTGGACAAATGAGTTAAATGATGACATTGACTGGACGGTAGATGCTGGTGGAACAGGATCCTCAAATACAGGCCCTTCTTTTGATAATACTCAAGGTGCGACAGGGAATGGTAACTATGTTTACACAGAGGCTTCTGGCTGTGTTACCGATACTGCTCTTATGACATCCCCATTCTTGAACTTAGTTGGACAACCTAACTTTTTCCTTGAATACTATCACCATTCTTATGGCTCTCAAATTAATAACCTATATGTTGAAGTTTCTAATGATGGAGGGGTTACTTGGACTTTTGTAGATTCGGCAATTGGCGTGCCTCCTGGTATTAATGCATGGCAGTTTCGTCAGGTAAATCTTTCTTCTTATGTTAACGATACAATTAAGGTTAGATTTAGGGGTATATCTGGTACTTCTTTTGGAAGTGATTTAGCTTTAGATGATATAAAGCTATACTCTTTATTTCAAATTGATGCCGGCATTACTTCTTTAGATGCTCCAACAAACCCAATCACTCCGGGATTAAATTTATTTAGTGCTACTATTAGAAATTTTGGCGTAGATACTTTAGTTAAAGATTCAATTGGTTGGAGTGTTAATGGAGTTATTCAACCTTCTGCAGTTTGGTCTGGAAATCTTGCTATAAATCAATCTTCTATCAATAATTTTGTTGGTTCGGCTAACTTACCTACAGGGCTTTCTAAAGTTAAGTTATGGAACAAGCTACCTAATGATAGTGTAGATCAAAATCATGCTAATGACACTATAGAGGTCTTCTTGTGTACTTCTTTAAACGGAATATATACTGTTGGAGGTGTTAATCCTGATTTTACTGATATTCCTGATGCTGTAAATGCGCTGATTCAGTGTGGAATTTCTGGTCCGGTAATTTTTGATATTGCTCCTGGTAATTATACTGCTGATGTTACTATTCCTCCTATTTTCGGTTCTAGTGCTACAAATACCGTTACATTTTTAGGTGACGATACTTCTACTACTTATGTATCGTCAAGTACTATAAGTTTTGATATAGTGGGTGCAGATAATATTACCTTTAAGAAATTCACCTTAAATAATTCAGGAAGTGTTGATGCTTATGGTTTTAGATTAAGTGATACTGCTGAATTTATTACCATAGATTCTTGTAGAATTTCTATGTTTTATACACCTGGCATTTCTGATGTTGTTGCTGTAGGAGCATCTTCAAGTACTACTTCAACTTTTGGAGAAGGGCAAAATGCTAATTGGACAACTGTCTCAAATTGCCATATTACTGGTGGAGAAAAAGGAATTCATTTTGAAGGCCAAAATGCCTTAAATAATATAGGAAATAGATTTATTAATAACCTAATTGATAATGTTGATGATTATGGATTTTATATAGATGATCAGGATTCATTAATGATTTATGGAAATACAATTTCAAATTTAAGAACAGCTAATGGTGCAGATGCTATTTATTGTTTTGACATTCAGACGTTTGATATTTCATATAATACTGCGTATAATGTTCCTGATTGGGGTATTTACATTGCTGATGGAAACTTTTCTTTAGACAAAGTTCCTACAAGCAGAGCTAGAATTGTAAATAACATGATGTCCAGTGTTTCAGATTATGCATTTTATGCAGATGATTTTGAAACAACAGATGTATACCACAATACTTTCCATTCTTCTACTACAGGTAGAACAGCATATTTTAATGATTTAGCCGATATTGATATGAGAAATAACATTTTCTCAAATGATGCAAGTGGTTACGCATTTTATTCTTTAGATCCTATTACTGGAATTACAAATCTTACTTTAGATTACAATCTGTATTTTGGTGCTACAGCCGTAAATAAAATATATGACGGTGGAACCAATCATCCAAATCTTGCTTCATGGCAAACAGCTGTAACTACTCAAAATCAAAATTCTACGGAAACTGATCCGGTTTATTTAAACGGTGGTTCTGACATGCATGTTTTATCTCCTATAGCTAATGATTTAGGAGATAATTCTGTAGGTATTGTAGATGACTTTGAAGGTGATACAAGGCCACTAGGGTTAAATGTGGATATGGGGGCGGATGAATTTACGCCAGATACCGCTAATGCAGCCTTTGTATCTTTTATAAAACCTGATGCAATAATTTGCGGAGATAGTGTTACACCTATTATTGTTGTTGTTAGAAATTTAGCAGATACAATTTTTGGGATGAATATCACTGTTGACGTAACAGGTGATTTAGTCCAAACCTTAAACTACTCATACAACGATACATTAGCATTCAATAACTATGATACTGTAACCGTAGGTACAATAAACACTTATTGGGGTACAAATTATAATTTAACCGCTTATGTTTCATTATTGGGTGATCAAAACCTTTTAAATGATACTGGAAGAATGTCATTTCTTGCGAGACCTTACGAACCTCAGGGCTTAGGTGGTTATTTATGTGATAGTGATACAAGTTATGCTTTATATGCACCATCTCTTCCTGGAACTATGTATGGATGGTATGATACTATTGTTGGTGGTACTTTATTAGGTATGGGCGATAGCATATTTATTCCTAATTATAATAATGTTAATGACACCCTTTATCTTGAGTATTTGAATAATGCGGATAGTTTAACAACTGGTTTCCCTGGTGGAAATGGACAAGTTGGTAATATGTTTGATGTTGTAGCTTTAAATACCGTTACTATTCAAAGTTTTGATGGAAATCTAAATGCGGGTACTCACGCCACCATAAATATTTGGTATAGAACTGGAAGTCATGTTGGTTTTGAAAATAGTTCAGCAGGTTGGACTTTAATAGGAACTGCAACCAATGTTGTTAGTGCTGGAAATGGTGTAGGCACTCCAATCCCACTTCCAATAAATCTGACAATTCCAGCTGGTCAAACCTATGCTTTTTATGTTGAAGCTTCTAATAGTGTAGCTTATACAAATGGAACTGCAGTTGGTAATGTATGGGCTTCAAACTCTGACCTTCAAATATTAGAAGGTGTAGGTAAGGGAGCTAATTTTGTAAGTACCTTTACTCCTAGAAATTGGAATGGAACTATTCACTATGGTTCTACTGGTTGTTCAACTATTCGAACTCCTGTGACCTATACCAAAGATACTAGTGCTACGGCTGCATTTACCTATTCTAGTAGTAGTAATACTGTGACCTTTAATTCTGCTCCTTCAATGCATGAAGATTCAGTATGGTGGGATTTTGGTGATGGTAATTTTAGTAATATGCCTAATCCAATGCATACATTCTTAATAGATTCAACTTATATTGTTTGTATGACAGCGTTTTCTCCATGTGCAAATGATACTGTTTGTGATACGTTAGATGTTTGTGAAACATTAACTCCAAACTTTACCACTACTCCTATGGGGCAAACTATCACATTTAATGATGTTTCTGGTGGACAACCAATTGGATGGCACTGGGATTTTGGTGATGGAAATGACACTACAGGTGTTCAAAATCCAACTCATAAATATGAGTTTGACGGAAGTTATAATGTAACACTTACTGTTTGGAATTATTGCGGTGACAGTGTTTCTTATAATAGCAACACTACTATTGCCACTAAAATTGATGAATTTGCATTTAGTAATGGAGTTAAAGTTTCTCCAAATCCAAATAATGGACAATTTAATATTAGCTTAATATTAATTGACAACGAATCAGTTAAACTTGATGTGATTGACATCACCGGTAGAATAGTTTACACAGAAAATGTATCAGGCAAAGAAGGTCAAAATACAGTGAATGTAAACTTAGCAAATGCTAAAGGCGTTTACTTTATTAAACTGACATCAAAACTTGGAACTGCTGTTGAAAGAGTGGTGATTAAGTAAATAATTAAAATTTATATACTTGATAAAAAAGGTCGCCATTTTGGCGACCTTTTTTTATGTGAGTAGTTTTTTTTCTGTAAATCAATAACTTATTAACAATTTCAAAATATTATTTGTATTAGAAGGGTAAACGGGAGTATCTTCGTACCCTAATTCAAAAAATATCTCATGAAAAAAATTTATTGTTTAGTTATTACTCTGTTGAGCGCAGTGGTATTTTCTAATGCTCAAATAATTCAAAGCTTTCCTCATATTGAGGACTTTGAAGCACAAGCAAACTGTCCTGGTAGTTGTAACGCTGCTTGTAATTTTACCAATGGTTGGTTAAATGAAACTGGTGATGATGGAAATTGGATTACTGATAATGGAGGTACATCATCAGGATCAACAGGTCCTTCTATTGACCATACATTAAAAACTACAACTGGTAAATACCTTTATTTTGAAACCTCATCTCCATGTTACCCTAATAGAGTTGCTAACTTAAGAACACCTCAAATTGATTTAAGCGGAACTAATGCTGTTCAGTTTGAGTTTTGGTGGCATATGTATGGTGCTACTCAAGGTACTTTAGGAGTTTGGGTATCAAATAATAATGGCGCAACTTATACTCAAGTTTGGGGAGATACTACGGATAATCAAGACTTATGGCAAAAAGGTACTGTTGATTTATCATCTTATACAGGAGATACTATTTATGTAAGATTTAGAGGAGTAAGTACTTCTAGCCATACTTCTGATATGGCAATTGATGATATTAGAATTTATGATTTACTTCCTATTGATGCTGGGGTAACTTCTATTGATACTCCATCAACTCCATATTGTACTTTGCCGCCTTCTAGTAATGTGCATGCAACTATTCAGAATTTTGGTACAGATACTTTATTTTCTACTGATATTGCATGGGAAGTTAATGGAACGCCACAAACAACATACAGTTGGTCAGGAATGTTGCTTCAAAACCAAAAAGTTTCTGTAAATATTGGTTCCGCAGCAATAGTTCCAAATGATATAATCAAAGCTTGGACGACTAATCCTAACATGACTAATGAATTTGCGTCAGGTGCAGGTAATGATACAATTTCTCAAAATGTAGGTGCTCCTGCTCTAAATGGTACATATACATTAGGTGGTGGACTAGCTAATTTTCCTACGTTTGATTCTGCTATAACAGCCTTAAATACTTATGGTGTTTGTGGTCCGGTTGTAATTAATGTAAACCCAGGTCAATATAATGAAAGAGTTTCAATAGGTAATATTGCCGGATCAAGTGCTACAAATACAGTTACATTTGATGGCTTAAATAGAGATAGTGTTTTGCTATGGGATGGAACAAGCACAAGTGTTGCAAATTATGTAGTTGAATTAAATGGAGCAACCTATATCACTTTTCGAAATATGGGTATAAGAAATACTTCTCCTACCTACAAATATGTTGTTCATTTTTCCGGTCCTTCTGACTTTATTACATTTGATAATAACTATTTATATAATGATAGTACATATACAACAACTTCTACTAACTCATGTATAGTTTATTCTGGTACTAGTAGTGAAAATACTCGCTTAACTTTTACAAACAATGTTTTAGTTGGTGGATCATATGGTTTTTATATGTATGGAACATCTACAACTTCTTTGTCAGATTTTCTTCGTATTGAAGGTAATACTATTAAGCCCGGGTACTATGGAATGAGATTATATTATCAAAATGCACCCAAGGTTAGAAATAATGTAATTGATATGTCATACTCTTCTTACACTGGTACTATGTATGCTATTTATGAGCAATATTGTGATAATGCATCAGAAATTACAGGAAATATAATTAATAGCTTAAGATCTCAAGCCTCTTATGGAATTTATCTTGGTAATAATGATGGAACCTCTATTAATAAAGGTTTGATTGCTAATAATATGATAGCTGTTGGAGATACAAACTCTACTTCAACTAACTATGGTATTTATCTAACTAATACTGGTCATCAAAATATATACAATAACAGTATTAATGATTTAAATAATGGAACAAACTCAAGAGGTGTTTATATCACAGGTGGTGGTTTAATTAATTTTGTGAACAATAACATTAGTGGTTTTAATGGATATAATTTTTATTTAAACTCATCATTTGCAATTACTGAGTCTGATCACAACAATTTTTATAATAAAAATGGCAATGTTGGTTATTTTAATGCCAATCAAGCCACTTTAGCTGCTTGGCAGTCTGCATCTGGATTTGATGCGAACTCTTTAAGTGCAGATCCTCAATTTTATGCTCCAAATGATTTGCATACTTGTGCAGCGGCATTAGACGGAGCAGGAAAAGTTTTGTCATTAGTTACAATGGATATAGATGGAAACACAAGAAACACATCTACGCCTGATATAGGAGCTGATGAGTTTGCAGCAATGGTAGGATCATTCTTAGGGCCAGACACAGCTATTTGTGCAGGCGATAGCATTACAATTGGAGTGTTTGTACCTGGAACCTATTTATGGACACCAACTGGTGATACAACTGGAACAATAACAGTAGGACCTGGAACTTATTCTGTTATTTCTAGTACAGTTTGTGGTAGTGGTACTGATGCAATTACAATTAATACATTACCTAGCCCTACAGCATCTTTTAATGCTGCTCAGTCTTTCTTAACATATACGTTTACTAATACATCAACCAATGCTACTTCGTATTATTGGGATTTTGGTGATGGAACGAATAGCACAGCAACCAATCCATTGCCTCATGTTTACCCAACAGATAGTACATATACTGTTACCTTAATAGCTTATGGAGATTGTGGAAATGATACTACAACAATGCAGGTAACACCTAATACAGTTGGTTTAGACGAGTTTGCTTTTACAAACGGAGTGGTAATATCACCAAATCCAAATAATGGACAATTTGCAGTTAGTTTAACATTAACTGATAATGAGTCTGTGAAAATGGAAGTGATTGATATAGCAGGTAAATTGGTATATACAGAAAATTTATCAGGTAAAGAAGGTCAAAATACGGTGAATGTTAACTTAGCAAATGCTAAAGGCGTTTACTTTGTTAAACTGACATCAAAACTTGGTACTGCCATAGAAAGAGTAGTTATTAAATAATAAAAATCAATTCAATGATGAGGGTTAGTTAAGTTAACCCTCATTTTAAATAAATAAATCATGAAAAAATCTTTACTCCTTGTTGTTGTTTTATTCATTACAACAATTGTTTTCGGACAAACAGTTCCCGAAATATTATATTATAAATTTGATGGAACTGGTACTAGTGTACCAAATTTAGCATCTTCTCCTCCTGCTGGTACCGCAACTGCAACTATAGTTGGTGGATTGACCCAAAGCGGAACTAACAATGGTCTTTGTGGGGGTGCTTTAGTTGGTGTTGGTGGCTCTAGTAGTACTAATTATGTAAATACAGGATGGAATACAGCTTTAGGTACTGGAGCATGGACGATAATGTTTTGGACAAACAATATTCCAAATAACACAACCTTGCATTATCAATTTGGTGATGCAAGTGCAAGTTCATTTAGATGTTTTAATAATGGTGTAGCTGGGGCTGGAAACTGGATGTTAAGGGGACCTGTAACGGACGTATTATGTACAGGATGCGCTCCTGTTGGAGCTGTTCCTTCAGTTACAGCATTTGTTTACGACCCTGTTGCTGGAAACATCAAAGCTTATCACAATGGAGTGTTAAATAACACAGTAGCTCAAGGTGCATTGAATATAAATGGTGCAAATTTTACAGTTGGTGCTCAAGGAGGATCAACTGGAATGGGAGCTGGACAATTAATGGATGAATTTAGATTTTATAACAGAGCATTACCACCAGCTGAAATTTTAGCAGTAACAGGTGGGTGTTATCCTTTTATTTCTGTACCCAATGATGCTGGTGTTGCAAGTGTAGATTCACCGGATGTATTTTGTGCTGGACCTCAGGATGTTTGGGCAACCGTTCAAAACTTTGGTAACAATCAAATAGATACAGTTACTGTAAATTGGTCATATAACGGAGTTATTCAAACACCTGTTAATGTGTATCAATTAATTGATACTGCAAATGGTACCAATCCTGATAAAATCCAAGTATTATTAGGTAGTAAAACAATTACTACAGTTGATACTATTATAGCTTGGACGAGTATGCCAAATAATCAGATAGATACTGTAACTTCAAATGATACTTCATCTGTTAAAATAGTAGGACCTTCTATGTCCGGTACTTTTACTATTGGTGGTGTTTCCCCTAATTATCCAAACTTTACTTCAGCTGTGGCAGATTTAAATACATTTGGTGTTTGCGGGCCTGTAGTATTTAATGTTAGAACAGGAAATTATAACGAACAGATATCATTAGGTACTATTAATGGTACTAGCTCTACAAATACCATTACTTTTAATGGCTCCGGACGAGATAGTGTGATTTTAAACTTTTCATCAACACTATCAACTGCTAATTATACCATTGATTTAAACGGAGCAAGTTTTGTTACCTTCCAAAATATAGGTATCTATGCATATGGTCAAACCTACGGAAGAGTTATAAATTATTCAGCTACCTCAGATAATATCACATTTGATAACAACTATATAGTAGGAGACACAACTCCAACAACTACTTCTACTAATATGACATTGGTTTACTGTAGTAATGGAAATAACTCTAATAATTCAGTATTTACAGATAACATTTTCAAAGGTGGTTCTTATGCTATGTATATGTACGGAAGCAGTACAACTAGTTTAGCACAAGGATTAGTGGTTGATAATAATTCTTTTTCAGGTCATTATTATTATGGAATCAGAGCGTATTATCAAGATGCTCCTCAAATCAACAATAATATGATTGATTTATCACTTTCACCTTATACAGGAACCATGTATGGAATTTATGAGCAATATTGTGATAACGCATCAGAAGTTACAGGTAACATAATAAATATGTTGAGATCACAATCTTCTTATGGTATTTATCTTGGTAATAATGATGGAACTTCTACTAATAAAGGGTTAGTTTCTAACAATATGGTTGCATTAGGCGATACTAATAACACTTCTAGTACTAATTATGGAATGTACGTTACTAACAGCGGTAATCAAGATATTTATAACAATAGTATAAATGATTTAGGAAATGGAACTAACACAAGGGGAGTATATATCACAGGTGGTGGTTTAATCAATTTTGTGAACAATAACATCAGTGGGTTTAACGGATATAATATTTATCTTACTTCTTCATTTAGTTTAACTGCATCAGATAACAATAATTTTTACAATAAGAATGGAAATGTAGGATATGATGGATCTATTGCACAAGCCACATTAGCTGCATGGCAGTCAGCTACTGGAGGTGACGGAAACTCTGTAAGTGCCGATCCTCAATTTTATGCTCAAAATGACTTACACACTTGTGCCCAAGCATTAGATGGAGCTGGAATGTCTTTATCTTCTATTACAACTGACATTGATGGTGATATTAGAAACGCATCTACACCTGATATAGGAGCAGATGAATTCGCAGCTTTAGTTGGCTCATTCTTAGGGCCAGATACTTCTATCTGTGCTAACGATAGTATTATGATTGGAGTTAGTGTGCCGGGAACATATTTATGGACACCAACTGGAGATACAACTGGAACAGTATGGGTAAGCCCTGGTAGTTATTCTGTAATTGCAAGCACTGTTTGTGGTAGTGGGAATGATGCAATTGTTATTGGTACTTTACCAAGTGCTACTGCTTCATTTACTTCAAGTATTTCTTTCTTAACACACACGTTTACAAATACATCAACCAATGCTACTTCGTACTATTGGGATTTTGGTGATGGAAATAACAGTACATTAACCAATCCTGTACATGTTTATGCTATGGCAGATACCTTTACGGTAACCTTAATAGCTTTTGGAGATTGTGGAAATGACACAACCACTCAACAAGTTACGCCTAATACAGTTGGATTAGATGAATATAACTTTACTAATGGATTAGTAGTATCACCAAATCCAAACAATGGACAATTTGCGGTTAGTATAACATTAGCTGATAATGAGTCTGTAAAAATGGAAGTGATAGACATAACAGGTAGAGTTGTTTACACAGAAAATGTATCTGGTAAAGAAGGTCAAAATACAGTTAATGTTAACTTAGCCAATGCTAAAGGAGTTTACTTTATTAAACTGACATCAAAACTAGGCACTGCTGTTGAAAGAGTGGTGATTAAATAAATAATTTAACAAATCATTATAAAGGGGCTAGCACTGTTAGCCCCTTTTTTTATGATAAGATTTTTATCTTTGTACTAATAAAACTGTTATAATGAAAAATCTTTTATACATCATCCTTTCAATTACTATTATTTCTTGTGGAAATTCTACTGATTCTGAATCAGAAAATGCGTCTATTGATGAATTTAACTCAGAACATACGGCAGTTAAGGAAATTCAGGAGGAGTATAAAGTCTTAAGTGATGAAGTAAAATCTCAACATGAAGAGTGGGCAAGCAATCACAGGCAAAAAATAGCTGATGATGATGTAAGATATATCGAAATGGAAAAGTTACATCAAGAAGTATTGAAGAGTATTGAGGAAAAAATTTCTGAAAATGCTAAGCTAATTTCTTCTAATGAAGAAGCCCTGCTGAAATATCAAAATGGAGAAATTTCTGGAGATGAACTGAATAAAATGCTTACTGATATTAAGACCAGACATGATCAAATAAAGGCAGATATTGAGCAGATAGCAAAAGATAAGGAGCGTTTAACCACTGAACACATGCAAGCTTTAGGCGAGCTTGAAGATGATGGATTTGAAGATGATATTTAACCTGCCATAAATTATGACAGGAAACTCTTTTGGCAAAGCTTTTACACTTACAACATTTGGAGAATCTCATGGAGGCGCTATTGGTGGAATCATTGATGGCTGTCCTGCCGGTTTGGAAATTGATTTTGATTTTATTCAATCAGAATTAGATAGACGTAAACCAGGCCAATCTAAATTAACAACTCAGCGTAAGGAATCTGATAAAGTAGAGTTTTTATCTGGCATATTTGAGGGTAAATCACTAGGTACCCCCATTGGGTTTATTATACTAAATACAGACGCAAAATCTAAAGACTATTCTCATTTAGAAAAAGCTTTTAGACCGTCTCATGCCGATTTTACTTTTTCAGAAAAGTTTGGAATAAGAGATTATAGGGGTGGAGGCAGATCTTCTGCTAGAGAAACTGCTTGTAGAGTAGTTGGAGGCACAATTGCTAAATTACTTCTTCTTAATTATGGAATTAAAATTAATGCTTTTGTAAAAGCGGTTGCATCAATTTCTTTAGATAAAAATTATAAAGAAATTGATGTTACATTGATTGAATCTAATGAGGTTAGATGCCCTGATAATGTTGTGGCAAATCAGATGATAGAGGCAATTAAAAAAGCAAAAAAAGAAGGGAATTCTCTTGGCGGAATAGTAAGTTGTGTTATTCAAAATACACCTATTGGTTTAGGAGAACCTGTTTTTGATAAACTGCATGCAGACTTGGCAAAAGCAATGGTAAGTATAAATGCTGTAAAAGGATTTGAAATAGGATCAGGTTTTGAAGGAACAAAGCTAAAGGGTTCGGAACATAATGATGAGTTCTATAGAAATGATTTAGGAAAAATAGCTACAAAAACTAATAATTCCGGAGGAATACAAGGTGGAATTTCTAATGGTGAAGATATTTATTTTAACGTAGCATTTAAGCCAACAGCTACTATCATAAAAGCTCAAAAAAGTATAGATAATGAGGGTAATGAAATCAATCTTGAAGGTAAAGGAAGACACGACCCTTGTGTTTTACCAAGAGCTGTTCCAATAGTTGAAGCAATGAGTGCGCTGGTAATAGCCGACCATTTATTACGAAACAAAACATCTAAACTATAATTATGAAATGAGCTATCACAAAAAAATAATATCAACTTATATTATAAATAGCGAATTCCATCTAACCTTTAGAAAACAATAAAATATATACAGATGAAAAAGATAGCACTTCATTGGCAAATTATTATTGGCTTGTTATTAGGTGTTGTTTGGGCTGTTTTGTCAGGATATTTCAAGTTTAGTCAATTTACTATTGATTGGATATATCCCTTTGGCGAAATTTTTATTCGATTGCTTAAGCTAATTGCCGTTCCAATGGTTCTTTTTTCCATCATAAAAGGAATTACAGATTTAGGAGATATAAAAAGGCTTGGTTCAATTGGTTTTAAAACCTTAGGAACTTATTTATTAACTACAATTATAGCTGTTACCATTGGTCTAATGGTGGTAAATATAGTTCAACCGGGTAAATTCATTGACCAAAATCAGCGAGTAGAGAATAGAGTAAAATACGAAAAATGGGTGGAGTCAAATCCTAATGTACCAAGACCCGTTGATGGGCAATGTTTTTCGTGCGACGCTAAAAACGCATCAACTATAGCTGATGAAGAAACTGAAATCGATCCAAGCCTTAAGACCAAAATTAGCATAGCAGAAGAAACCAAGGAAAAAGGACCATTGCAGTTTTTAGTAGATATGGTTCCCCAAAACATAATTCTTTCTTTATCTGACAATGGATTAATGCTTCAAATTATCTTTTTTGCCTTGTTTTTCGGAATAGCCTTGGTGCTTATTTCTCCTGATAAATCTAAAATCGTCATTCAATTTGTAGATGGAGCTAACGAAGCTTTTGTTACTATGGTAAACCTGATAATGAAGGCTGCACCATTCTTTGTTTTTTCATTGTTAGCAGGAGTCATTTCTAAAATGGCTGGAGATAATCCAACTAAAATTATTGAGATATTTAAAGGTTTAAGTTTTTATTCACTAACAGTCGTTTTAGGATTAGGGTTAATGTTATTCTTGTTTTATCCTTTAATGGTAAAACTATTATCAGGAATGGGGTATAAGAAGTTTTTTAGCGGAATTGGTCCGGCTCAATTACTCGCTTTTTCTACTAGTTCAAGCGTTGCCACTCTTCCTGTAACTATTGAGTGTGTTCAAGATAGATTGGGAGTTTCTAAAGAAGTCAGTAGTTTTGTTTTACCTATCGGAGCTACCGTAAACATGGATGGTACAAGTCTTTATCAAGCCGTTGCGGTTGTTTTTTTAGCTCAGTTTCACTATATTGACCTGACTTTTGTTCAGCAATTAACAATTGTACTTACTGCAACACTCGCGTCAATAGGTTCTGCCGCAGTACCCAGTGCGGGATTAATCATGATGATGTTAGTGTTGGAATCTGTTGGATTAAATCCGGCCTGGATTGCGATTATTTTTCCGGTAGATAGAATTTTAGATATGTGTCGTACAGTTGTAAATGTTACAGGAGATGCCTCTGTATCAACTATTATTGCTAAATTTGAGGGTAAATTAACCAAAAATTAAAAAAGAAAATCACATGAAGAAAGTTGTCAAAATTGTAGTTGGAATTTTCATAGCACTATTGCTATTAATAGGAATTTTACCTTTCCTTTTTAAAGATAAAATCATACAATTTGTAAAGGATGAGGCTAACAACAATCTTAATGCTGTAGTTGATTTTGGTGAGTTTAATCTTGACTTAATTCATTCATTTCCTGACTTTAGCTTACATATAGAAAATGTAAGTGTAAAAAATGTTGGAGATTTTGAAGGAAAAACACTTGCAAACATTCCTGATTTGAGAGTAAAACTAGACTTAATGAGTGTTATTTCCGGTGATGAAATTCAGATAAAAAGAATTGCCTTAACAAATCCTACCTTTGGGGTATATGTCTTGGAGGATGGTAGAGCTAACTGGGATATTGCAAAACCTTCTACCGATTCAACTTCCACCGAAGAAGAGGAAAGTTCAGGTTCATTTAAACTCGCATTACAAGAGTTCTCTTTAGAAAATTGTGATTTGATATATGATGATAAATCTTTAGCATTTTATATGGATGCCGTTGGACTTGACTATACTCTTTCCGGAGATTTTACGGCTGATTTTACGGCATTAAAAAATACACTTCAAATTGATACCATGAATATGGTGTACGATAATGTTAAGTACCTAAACCAAGTTTTAATTGATGTTAAAGCAGATTTAGATGCTGACCTAAAAAACAGCAGATATACCTTTAAAGAAAATGAATTTAAGCTAAATGAATTGCTGTTTGGTTTAAATGGATGGGTAGATATGTCTCATGAATCAGACATTTCAATGGATTTAGCATTTAGTGCAGAAAAATCTGATTTCAAAAACTTTCTTTCTCTTGTGCCTGCTATTTATGCTAATGATTTTGCAAGTGTAAGCGTAAAAGGAAACTTTGCTTTTAACGGAACTGCTTCAGGTAAATATACCGAAACGGCTTACCCTGCATTTGATTTAAACTTTTTGGTTGAAAATGGACTTATTAATTATCCTGATTTACCAAAGTCTATAGCTAAATTAAATATTGACTTAAACGTTTCAAACCCTGGGGGAACAGATGACCAAACCATTATTGATTTGAAAAAAATGCACATGGAAATGGCAGGAAATCCATTTGATATGAAAATGAGATTAACTACCCCTATTTCTGACCCTAATATTGACGCACACTTTAAAGGAATTATTGATTTGGCAACGGTAAAAGAAGTAGTGCCACTTGAAGAAGGAGAAGAGATGAATGGCGTGATTAATTCTGATATTACCATGGCGGGTAGGTTAAGCTCTATAGAAAAAGAAGAATACGAAAAGTTCAACTGTACAGGAAAATTAATCATAACGGCTCTTGATTATAAAGCAAAAGATTTACCATATACAGTTGCCTTAAATAAAATGAGCTTAGAGTTTTCACCAAAGTTTGTCCAAATGGATGAGTTTGATGCAAAAGTGGGTAAGTCTGATTTTAAAGCCAGCGGTCGATTAGAAAATTTTATTGCTTATGCTTTAAAAGATGAAGAAACGCTTTATGGTAAATTAGACTTTAACTCTTCATTTATGGATGTAAATGAGTTTATGACAGAGGAAGAAGGTGAAGCGACTACTACAGAAGGAGTTGAGGAAGAGCCGCTAACAGTGGTTGAAATTCCTAAGTACATTGACTTTACAATGAACTCTAAAATAGACAGACTTCTTTATGATAATATGGATATTACTAATATGGGTGGAAAAATCATTATAAAGAATCAACAAATGGTAATGGAAAATGTTGGAATGAACCTATTGGACGGTAAATTCACAATGGATGGATATTACGAAACAACCAACCCTGCTGAACCAACTGTAAACTTTAAAATAGGTATGGCAGATTTTGATTTCCAAAAAACTGCTCAAACATTCAATACTATGGTTGAAGCAGCACCAATGTTAGAATATTGTAAAGGAATGTTTTCTACTAAATTAAACTTTTCAGGTAAGTTAGACCAAAACATGGAAATTGTAATGAACTCACTTACAGGAGATGGAGACCTTAAAACAAAAGACATGATAGTGGAAGGTTTTAAACCAATGGTAAAAGTTTCGGAAGTGCTTAAAAACAATGAGTTGAGCAGAATGATTATTGGTAATTCAAATATGTCTTATGAGTTTAAAGACGGTAGATTCTATTTAGACCCATTTGACATGAAGCTAGGAAAAGGTAAGGCAACTATGGATGGCTCTAATGGTTTCGACCAAACCATGGATTACAAAATGAAAGTTGAAATACCAAGATCTGAACTAGGAGCTTTATTTAATGATGCAGCAAACAACGCAAGTAATGCTTTGGCTGGTGCTACAGGAGTTAAAGTGAATTTAAAAGAAGTAATTAAATTTAATGTAGGTATTGGAGGAACCAATACGGAACCTAAAATTACTACTGACTTAAAAGAGGCTCAAAAAGATTTAACGGAAGATATTAAAGAGCAAGTAAAGGAACAAGTAAAAGAGAAAGTAGATTCTGTTAAGAAGGAAATTAAAGAAGATGTAAATAAAGAGATAGATAAAATAATGGCAGATGCAAGGGCTCAGGCAGATAAAATTAGAGCGGAGGGAAAAAATGCCGCAGATGCTATTAGAAAGGAAGGTTATGCTAATGCTGATAAGTTAGTTGCAGATGCTAAAAATCCAATTGCTAAAAAAGCTGCTGAAATTGCTGCGGATAAACTTAGAAAGGAAACTGATGCAAAAGCACAGAAAGTAGAAGATGAAGCAAATAAAAAAGCTGATCAGTTAGTTGCTGACGCACAGACTAGGGCTGATGCTTTAAAGAATAAATAAAGTTTGGCAGAATAATTGAATAATTATCAACATTAAACGTTGAAGCTTAAACTTATTTTACCTTTGCATTGCATGAAACGAATTTGGGTTTACATCTTATTTTTTGGTGCTGTTAATTCTTTGTTTTCTCAAGAAAATCCTTGCTGGGAACCATCTAAGAAAGCTTTAAAAGCTTACGATAAGTATAGGCTACAAAATGGAGATTTGAATTCTAAAATTACACAGTTAGAGCAAATTTATAAAGATTACCCTGATTATGTTGAAGTTCTAGATGAGTTATCATCTCTTTACATTAAAAAAGCTGAGGATGCATATAAATCCCCAAGCGGATTCAGACAAGGTCTTAGTTACGAGAAAACTAGTATTCAAAAAGTTATCAAAATTACTGAGGTTTGCCCCAAATATGCCGGAGCTATTATGTCTTATAAATTAGGCGAGTATTATTACGACCAAAAAAAATATGCAGAAGCAAAAAACTACTTTAAACAATTCTTGGCAAATAATGATTCATATCAGAAAGAGATTGCTGCTGTAAAAAAATATCTCAATAACATCAGTGCCTATGAATTCTTAATCAATAATAAAGTTCCTTTTGAACCGGTTAAAGTAAAAGGCGGAGTTAATACTAAATGGAACGAATATTTGCCAATGCTTTCCCCAGATAACCGATATTTATACTTTACTCGTGAAAAAGAAATTGATACCAAAGCAACATTTGACCGATATCAAAAAGTAGAATTGCTTACAGAAAGCAGAAGAGTAGGAACAAATACGTTCTCTTCCGGGATTGATATGCCGGAAAGATTAAACATTGGTCAGTATCAGGGAGGAACCTCTGTTTCAGTTGATAATAGCTTATTGTTTATCACGGTTGTTAATCTCGAACCTATGAAAGATGGACGTCTCTACGACAATGCAGACATTTACTATTCTGAAAGAAAACAGGGGCAATGGAGTGAATTAAAATCAATCGGTGACCATATTAATGGACGTTTAACCTGGGAAGGTCAACCTTGTATTTCTTCTGACAACCAAACGCTTTATTTCACAAGTGCTCGAGAACAAGATAACTTTGGAGGTATGGATATCTATAAAGTAGAAAGATTACCAAATGGTAAATGGGGAAATCCAATAAATCTTGGAGATTCTATAAATACTACAGGTAACGACAAATCTCCTTTTATGCATGCTGATAGTTATACATTGTATTTTTCCTCTGATGGTCATATTGGTATGGGTGGATTTGATATCTTTTATTCTAAAATGGATGATAAAGGGATTTTTTATTCTCCAAAAAATTTAGGAAACCCTATTAATACAGACAAAGATGAACATGGTTTTATAGTTAGTACAGACGGTAAATATGGCTACTTTGCCTCTAATTTAGATGGAACCAGTTTAGATATTTATTCCTTTGAATTGTATGAATCCGCAAGACCTAAAAAAGTGGTTTTTGTAGAAGGAAGTATTAAATCAGAATCTGGTAAAGTACCCGAAAATGTTGAAATTGAGTTGAAAACCGTTGATTCTGAGCGAACCCAAAAAGGTGTAATAAATGAGGAGACAGGTAGTTATGTCGCAGTAGTAGCGGTAGAAGAAGAGGAAGATGTCTTATTAACTGCTAAAAAGGAAGGCTATGCCTTTACTTCTCAGCTCATTTCTTCTAACGAAAAGGTGATTGGAAAGCCTGTTAAGCAGGAGCAAATGGAGATAAAAGAAATAAAGCCTGAAGAAAAGTACACTATAAACGATATCAATTTTGCTACCAACTCTTATGAGTTGAATAAACAATCTAAGTTCATCTTAAATGGGTTTGTGGAGTTTTTAGAAATCAATCCAACAGTTAAAATAGCTATATACGGACATACCGATAATGTGGGTGATAATAATGATAATCTAATGCTTTCAAAAAACAGAGCCCGTGAAGTTCAAAACTATTTAATAGCTAAAGGAATAAACGAGAGCCGACTTTCTTATGATGGTTTTGGTGAAACCGAACCAATAGCAAGTAATGAAACTGAAGAGGGTAGAGCAAAAAATAGAAGAACAGAATTTTTAATTTTATCTAAATAAAAACCAATTCATTAATATGAAAACTAAATTATTACTAGTAAGTGCAATTACAATAAGTTTAATTTCTTGTAATGACAGTGCTAAAGAAGGAGATGTAGAGTCAAAAAGCGATACCTTGACTGTTGAAACAGAAGTAGATTCATCAATTTTATACATGGGAGAAAAGTTTGATGAGACAAATATTCTTGCCATGGATCAATTTGTTAGCCAAATAGCCGGTCAAGATTCTTTAGAAGCCACCATTAAAGGTAAAATTACAAGCTGTTGTCAGAAAAAAGGTTGTTGGATGACCCTTTCATTAGAAAATGGCGAAGATATGATGGTTCGATTTAAAGATTATGGATTCTTTGTGCCTTTAGATTCTGAAGGTAAAGAAGTAATCATTCACGGAATGGCTAAAAAAGAAACGGTTCCTGTTGATGAACTTAAGCATTATGCCGAAGATGCAGGGAAGAGCCAAGAAGAAATCGATAAAATAACCACTCCAAAAGAAGAAGTTAGATTTTTAGCAGATGGGGTAGTTTTAATGAATAATAAGTAGAACTACGTATTTTTTGTTAAAAATTTGTTTGTTCTAAAAAAAAAGGCATACATTTGCCGCACTTTAAAATTTTAAAAACCAAAAAAAATGAAAAAAGTATTATTATCAATTACAGCTTTAGCACTTGTTGCTGGCTCTATGACTTTCACATCATGTAAAAAAGGTGAAAATGATCCTGCTATATCTTTCAAATCAAGAAAAGGTAGATTAGCTGGTGAGTGGACTGTTTCTTCAATGGAAACGTCTGGAACTGATTCACAAACTTCTGGTAGTACAACTACTACATCTACTAATTCTATGAATTATGATGGAACAACTTTAACAATGGTTGATGCTTCAGGTGGTAACACTACAACTACTAAGAATTCAGTTTCTGATTGGTCTTTCACTTTTGAAAAAGACGGTACTTGGTCTTCAAACATGGCTTGGACTACTACTGAAGTAACTTATGCTGGTTCTTCTGGTTCAGTTACTACTGCAATTACTACTTGTAATGCTTATACTGAAATGTCTTCAGGTAACTGGTCTTTCGTTGGTAAAGATAAAGCAGGTGATTACAAAGGAAAAGAAAGAGTTGTTTTAAACACAACTTCTTCAACTTCTACTTCTCCAGCTTGGAATTGTACAGGTTCTGAGAAAGATTCTCAAACTTCTACTTATGCTAATGGTGAGAATTCTGAGATTTGGGATATCGACCAATTAAAGTCTAAAGAAATCATCGTAATGATGGAGTCTAATATGACATGGTCATCTACACCAAACGGTGGTGGTGGTTCATCTCAGTCTAGTACTTCAACTGGTTCTATGACTTTAACTGCTAAATAGTAGTAATAAATTATAATATTAAAAAAGGCTACTCATTGAGTAGTCTTTTTTATTTATAGGCGTTTCATTACTTTTAGCAAAATTTTAAAATGGAATTAAAAGGTAGTAAAGTTCTAGTTATTGGCGGAGCAGGATTTATAGGTGGCTTTGTAGTAAGAGAACTATTAAAAGAAGAAGTCAAAGAGGTTATTATTTATGACAACTTTGCAAGAGGAAAACATGAAAATATAGAGGAATCACTAAAAGACCCAAGATGTTCAATATTTCCACTAGGCGGTGATGTGAGAGAGACTGATATACTTGATGCTGCAATGAAAGATGTAGATTATGTTTTTCATTTAGCAGCAATGTGGTTACTGCATTGTAAAGACTTTCCGAGAACAGCTTTTGAAGTAAATATAGCCGGCACATTTAATGTGTTAGAGGCCTGTGTTAAGAATAAAATTAAAAAGCTGATTTATTCTTCATCTGCTTCAGTTTATGGTGATGCGGTTCAAGTCCCAATGACAGAAGAACACCCATTTAATAATAAGAATTTCTATGGCTCTACTAAAATAGCAGGAGAAGCTATGTGTACGGCTTATAACGATAGGTATGGATTACCTGTGATTGGTTTGAGATACATGAATGTTTACGGACCGGGACAGGATCAACATGCTGTATATAGTGGTGTAGTTCCAATTATGCTTAACAAAATAGAAGCTAATGAGGCTCCAACCATCAATGGAGATGGAAGTCAAGCCTATGACTTTATATATGTGGAAGACGTAGCAAGATGTAATGTTGAAGCATTAAAAAGTGACGTTAACCTGGGTTTTTATAACGTAGGTACTGAAGTTCAGACAACAATAAAACAATTGTGTGATACAATTTTGGAATTAAAAAAATCAGACTTAAAGGTTATTTATAAACCTTATGCTGAAGATGATGCAAGGCAGTTTGTGAAAAACAGAATTGGTTCAAAACAAAAGGCAAAGCAAGAAATTAATTTTGAATACAATTATTCGTTAGAGCAAGGGTTACAAAAGCTAATAGACTGGAGAATTGCTAAAGGAATTGATAAGGCTTAAAAATGTGTGGAATAGCCGGAGCATATCATTTTTCAGGAAGTAATATTGATAAAGAAGACCTGAATAGGGTTGTAAAAACTTTACATCACAGAGGTCCTGACGGAAATGGGTGTTATTTAGATAATAATATTGGCTTTACTCATAATCGACTTTCTATCATCGATTTATCAGATAATGCTTCTCAACCAATGTTATCCAAAGATGACAATTATGTAATAACCTTTAATGGAGAAATCTATAATTTCAAGGAGTTAAAAACAGAGCTTGAAACAAAAGGATATTCTTTTAAATCCAACTCTGATACAGAAGTTGTTCTAGTTGGTTACCAAGAATGGAAGGATAAGCTTTTAGATAAGCTAAACGGAATGTTTGCATTTTCTATTTATGATAAATCAACTAAGCAATTCTTTTTAGCAAGAGATAGATATGGCATAAAACCGCTTTATTATTTTAACGAAGAAGGAAAGTTTGTTTTTTCAAGTGAAATAAAAGGAATTACATCATACCTTAATTTTAAACCGGAAATAGACAAAGAAGCTGTTTTAGAGTATTTTACCTTTCAAAATCTATTTACTGATAAAACATTTCTTAAAAATATAAAGCTTTTTCCGGCCGGACATTATATGTACGTTAATGCAACTGGAGAAACTAATTTAAATCAATTTTGGGATTATAATTTTTCAGAACAAGAAGAATATAGTTCTTATGATGAATATCTTGAAGCTTTTAACCATCATTTTACTAAGGCAGTCAAACGTCAATTGTTAAGTGATGTAGAGATTGGAACCTATTTAAGTGGAGGAATGGACTCAGGTTCCATAACTGCAATATCTGCAATGGAAAATCCTTATATTAAATCATTTACCTGCGGATTTGATTTAAACTCTGCTTCCGGTATTGAAATTAATTATGATGAACGTCAAAGAGCTGAATACATGTCTTATCTTTTTAAGACCGAACATTATGAAATGGTTTTAAAATCAGGTGATATGGAAAGAGTTATGCCGGCTATGGCTTATCATCTTGAGGAGCCAAGAGTAGGGCAGTCTTATCCCAACTATTATGCAGCTAAATTGGCAGGTAAGTTTGTAAAGGTTGTGCTTGGTGGTACAGGTGGTGATGAGTTATTTGGTGGCTATCCTTGGAGATACTACCGAGCAGTAGTAAACGATGATTTTGAAAATTACATCGACAAATATTATCTCTTTTGGCAACGATTAATCCCTAACAAAACCATACATGAAGTATTTGCTCCGATTTGGAATGAAGTTTCTCACGTATGGACAAGAGATATTTTTAGAGATGTTTTTAAAGGATTAGATATTTCAGAAATTTCCAGCCCTGAACAATATGTGAATCTATCCATGTATTTGGAAACTAAAACATTTTTGCATGGCCTCTTAATTGTAGAAGATAAGTTGAGCATGGCTCATAGCCTTGAGTCCAGAGTTCCGTTTTTGGATAATGATTTGGTAGACTTTGCTTTAAAAGTTCCTGTGAAATATAAATTAGGCAATTTAAAAGAGGTTGTAAGACTTAATGAAAATGAGCCCGGCCATAAACTAGAACAGTATTTTAATAAAACCAAGGACGGTAAACTTTTGATGCGTAAAGCAATGGAAAAATATATTCCAACAGAGGTTACCAGTAACGCAAAGCAAGGGTTTTCTGCACCGGATGCCAGTTGGTTTAAAGGAGAGAGCATTGAATATGTGAAGTCACTTATCGGACATCCTAAAGCATTTATTTATGAGTTTATGGATTATAATGCCGTGAAAAAATTAGTAGATGAACACATGGAGGGAAAACAAAACAGGCGTTTGTTTATTTGGTCTTTATTATATTTTGAAAACTGGCTAAAAGAATATTATCAATGAAAATTTTAGTTACAGGTTCTAGTGGTTTTGTGGCAAAGCATCTGATCAATCGCTTAGTAGATGAAGGCCACTTTGTATATGCTTTACAAAGAAGTGCTGCTTCAAATATTGCAGAAAATGTTCATGTAATAGCAGCAGATTTATCTAAAGATGACTTTATACAACAATTATCTTCTGACATAGATGTAGTATATCATTTAGCACAATCGAAGCAATATAGAAGTTTTCCTGATGGTGCTAACGATATGTTTAATGTAAATATCAAAAGCACTCAGCTTTTATTGGAGTGGTCCAGATTAAATGGCGTAAAAAAGTTTTTTTATGCGTCAACGGGTAATGTTTATGAGCCTTCTAATAAAATACTGTCCATTGATGATAAGTTGAATGCAAATTCATACTATGCTGCTTCTAAACTTTCTGCTGAACAATTGGTAAAACAGTATGCTATTTTTTTTGAAGTATTTATAGGTAGAATATTTACTGTGTTTGGTAAAGGGCAAGAAAATATGTTGATTCCTAATATCATTAATTCTGTAAAAGAACGTAAAGAAATTACGCTAAATGGCGGAGATGGATTATGGATGACACCAATACATGTAGATAATATTTGTGATTTACTGATAGGTTTTTTAATTAATAAAAATATTGAGAATTCTTTAATAACAAATATTTCAGGTGTAGAAAAAGTCTCGCTTAAGCAAGTAGTTCAAAAAATTGCTCAAACTTTATCAATTGAGCTAAACATTATTGAAAATGAAGGTGTTGCAGGTAGTCTCTGTGGCTTAAATTATAACCCATTTAATTTAAACATTCAATATAAAAGCATTCTAGATACAAGTCATTATATTTAGAGCTTGAAATGGAAAAGCTAAGAGAACCGGATTTTTTTATTATTGGTGCCCCTAAGTGTGGAACAACTGCACTAGCTACGTATCTAAATTCAAATAGAGATATATTAATTTCTGAACCAAAAGAACCTAATTTTTTTAATACTGATTTTTCAGATGATTTTGGGTTGTTTAATTCTTACGAAGATTATTTAAAAACTTGCTTCAGAAATAATCATAAAATTAAAATGGCAGGAGAGGCTTCTATTTGGTATTTGTTTTCTGAAGTGGCAGTTAGTAATATTTTAAAAAGATTCCCGGATGCTAAGTTTATAGTTATTCTTAGAAATCCTGTAGACATGATTTATTCATTATACTCGGAATTACTTTATCAGGGGGTTGAGGATGCCAAAACCTTTAAGGAAGCCTGGAATTTAAGGAAGCTGAGATGGGAAGATGAAAGAGTGCCTGATGAATGTGTTGACCCTAAAGTTTTATGGTATGGTAGGGTAGCAAGTTTTGGAGAGCAATTAGAACGGCTATATTCAGAAGTTGACCCTGATAATGTAAAAGTTATTTTGAATACCGAGTTAAATAAAAAGACATTAGAAACTTATAAATCTACCCTTAAGTTTTTAGGCGTAAAATATTATGGCTTTAAAGATTTCTCAAAAGTAAATGCAAACAAAAGGGTTAAATCTCCTTTATTACTAAAAATTAGTAGAAAGCTGAGTAGTAAAAAACTTACCAGAGTTAAGAGAAAGCTTGGTATTTCAGCAAATTACAGCTTATTAAACATGGTTAAAAATGCAAATACTAAATTTGAAAAACGAAAACCACTTTCTGTAGAATTTAGAAAAGAGTTAGTGGACTTTTTTATTAGTGATATAGAAAAAACTGAAAAAATATTAAACAGAGATTTATCTCATTGGAAACGATAAAGTATGCTTAAAAAATTAGTTAGAATATACAGAGACATCAAAAGAAGACTTAAATCACAGCGACAGCAAACTGATAATTTATATAAGTTGCTTTACAATATGGTTCATGATTTAGAGGAGTCTGTAAACTTAACTGCTGCACAAACTGCTGTATCATTTTCTGACCAATGGAAGAAGTTCCCTGATGGTGATTTTTTACTTAGCGATCCATGGTTTAAGTCTAATGTAGCAGATATTATTGAGAAAGAGGAGTTACAAATTTCAAGAGATTGGATAAAAGGTAAAAAAGTGCTTGATGCCGGCTGTGGTAACGGGAGATGGAGCTACGGTTTAGCCCAACTTGGTGGAAATATGACTTGTGTTGATATTAATCAGTCGGCAATAGATGCTACCAAAGAAGCGCTGAAGGAATGTAATGTAGAAACCCAATTTCAACTTTCTCCTTTAGAAACAATTACTGAAAAATTAAGCGGGCAAAAATTTGATTTAGTCTATTCTTGGGGAGTGGTTCATCATTGTCAAAGCTTTAATAAATCATTAAATCAGTTATGTAGTTTAGTGAAAGATGATGGAGTGCTGTTTCTGTATTTGTATGGTAGAGAAAGGCTTAATATGACGGATGATATAGAGCTTTTTAAAGAGCGAATAGCTTATAATTTATTGGATACAGAGGCAGAAAAACTAAAATTCTTGATGAAAAAAGCTAAAGGCGATAAAAAGAAATTAAATATGTTGCATGATTATTATTCACCTTTAATTAATAGAAGGTTAGATTATAACTATGTAAAAGAATTTTTAGAAAATAGAGGATTTGAATTAGTAGAGCGGAATAAGAAACATCCGGAACTATTTATTAGAGCGGTAAAGTCTGAAAAATCAGATGTAATAAATCATTTTCTACCTGAGCCTCAAGCACCGTTTTGGTTTCAAAGAGACTTAGGTTCACTAAAGAAAATTTACGTTAAATAAACTTGCTTGAAATCTCAACTTAGAATATTTCATGGTCCATACAATGTTGCCGGAATTGGCGGGCACCTGGCTGAGGCGGAGCGGGAGAGAGGATATGCGTCAAAGTTTATTGTTTACAAAGCAAATAAACTGATACATAATCATGATGATAATATTGATTTTACAAATAATCATCTTTTTAAAAGATTCATTCATGTACCTTTTTATTTCTTTTGGAAGTGTGTTTTCAATTTCGACCTATTTCATTTTTACTTTGGTAAAAGTCTGTTGATGTTTAATCTGGACTTACCTATCCTTCGGCTATTTGGTAAGAAAATTATTATGACGTATTGTGGTTCTGAAGTTAGATTAGTGGGAAAAGTAGAAAGCAAACGAAATCCTTATGTAAAACATATACAATTTTCTACATCCTCTACCACCAAAAAAATATGGGCAAGTAATTTTTTTCTAATCCAATGGATTAAATGGATTTTCTTGTTTCAATATGATATACCTAAATACGATACTCGTAAGCAAATGATGATGTGGTGGCAGAATTTATTTATTCATAAATTCTTTGCTTATAGAGACTTGTATGCAAGTGTATTAACAGTTATTCCCAAAGAAAAAGTAATCAAAGATGTATTTATAAATAATATAGGTATCGCTTCTTCAGAAAAACTGAAATTTGAAGAACCCAAGCAAAATGAAAAAGTTGTTATTGTTCATGCTCCAACAAATAAACTTGGAAAGGGTACAGCATTTATTGAAAAGTCATTAGAAGAATTGAAAAAAAGAGGAGTTGAATTTGAATATCTTGAAATATATAGAATGTCTCACCCAGAAGTATTAGGATTACTAAAAGATAAAGCAGATATTGTTATAGACCAGGTTTTGGTAGGAAGTTTTGCTTCTTTGGCAATTGAGGCTATGTATTTTGGGAAACCAGTGGTTTGTTACATACTTAAAGATATTGAAAATGAGTTTCATGGTGATTTACCAATTTATAATTCAAATTTGGATAATTTAACCGACAATCTGCAGGAGCTTGTTGTTAATCGAGACCTTAGGATTAGTATCGGGAAAAAAGGAATTAAGTACTTAAATAAATACTATAATAAAGGTAAGATAATAGATGAAACAATAAATATTTACAAATCGCTTTATTATTAATTGTCTTTAAGATATTTTGCTGGTACGCCTACCCATAACTGATTATCAGGAATGTTTTTGGTTACTACGGCTCCCATCCCAATCATTACATTATTTCCAATCGACAGAGTGTCTAAAATAGAAACAGAAGGAGCTATCCATGAGTTTGATCCAATTTTGACACTTCCTCCTATCATGCTTTTGGCAATAATCATTGAATTTTCACCAATTTCTACATTATGGGCAATATGTACTAAATTATCTATTTTAACTCCATCTTTAATAATTGTATTTCCTAATCCACCCCTATCTATACAAGTATTAGAGCCAATATGTACATTTTTTCCAATTTCTACTCCACCAATGTGAGGAAATAGTTCCCATTCATTATCTTCATTTTTTGAGTATCCATATCCTTCTCCTCCAATTGTTGAATTGGCTTTTATAATAGTATTGTCTCCTATAATAGTATTGTCATAAATAACTGCGTTATGTTCAATAGTTACATTGTCTCCAATTTTACAATTACCTATCAATACATTTTCACCAATAGAACAGTTTTTTCCAATAGTTGCGTCTAGACTAATCTTAGCACTTGAAGATATTTTTCTTGTAACTGATTGTTTGATTAGGAAATTAATTATTCTTAAAAAGGTAAGCTTTGGATTATCTACAATTATGAATGTTTTGTCAGAATGATTTGATTTATCAATATCACCATCAGTTATTATTAGCTTCGCTTTAGTTTGATTAAGAATTTCTTGCTTGTCACTTCTTTTAGGGTTAAGCCATACCAAGCTCTTTTCATTAGCTTCAAAAATTGATAGATAATTATCAAAATTCCTACTTTTCCCTTCCAAAATGTAGTTCTTTGGAAGAAGGTTTATAATATCTTTAATTTCCATTTTTAATTATTTTAAAAACTCTTTTTTCCCCATATGCTCTTTCAGTTTCTAAGATTTGTCTTTCCATTCTTTCAAAGGTTTTATAAAGTCCCCAATCCCAAATTTCTTCTGTGCTATTTAGTTCTTTTCCCCACCAAATGGGATGAGTTAGAATTTGAATTTTGTTAAACTCTCCAGAATTAATTAATTCAATTGGATCTTTTCTAAAGTTCATATTACTGTCAGATAAATATTCTATTCCCTTCATGTCTTCTTTATCGTACGTATTAATGAAGTTATTTAATTTGACTTTATTTTGAAGGACTCTCTCGCTTGGTTGATGAAATGAAACACTACTAATTTTTGTGTTTAAAGCAGTTTCTAAAATCGAAACTTCATTTTCTACTAATGTATTTAAATCTAGCTTAAAAGGATAATAACCTTCATCATAATGCAAGCCAATTTCATGTCCTAGACCAATTATTTCTTTTGCAAGAGTATTATTTTCTCTGCTAAACAAATTATAAATAGGGCTTCTTAACATTAAGAAAAATGTTGATTTAATACCTAACTCAAATTCAATTTTAGCAATTTCTAGAGCTGAACCAAGGTCAATATCAATATCATGCCTAAGAAAAATCTGTTTTTCATCTTCTGATGCTATTTCTGAAAATGATTTATATGAAAAGTCGTTTTTTAACCCTGTCTTAAGAATTTCTTTGTAATGCTTGTATGAAAATTTTTCTTCCATTTAGTATAAATATTAAAAATATGGATATTTTAGCTATAAAATTAATAAATATGAGAAGATACAAACTACTTTTTTTAATGATGTTGGCAGTTGTTTTTGGTTATTCACAGTCAACTATATGGCACTTTGGTGGTGGTGGTGGACTTAGGTTTAATACTAATGGCACAACTTCAACTTTTTCTGGTGGAGCTACAGTTTATCCTAATCCTGGTAATGCGAATCATACGCCTGAAGGATCAAGTGTCACAACAGATGCTAATGGAAATGTAATATTTTATACAAATGGTAAAACCATTTGGGATGGAAGTAATACTGTTATCTCAACATCGTTAGTTGGAGGCACATCATCAACAGAGTCTTCTTTAATCGTACCAGTACCTACTTTAGCTTGTGAAAAATTTTTAGTTTTTACTACTGTTGGAGTTGATGATTCAAATTTTAGTGATGGGCTAGGCGTTGCTCTCATAGACGTCAATGGTACAGCACCACCATACACTGTTAGTGTATTAGGAACTCCTCAGTCATTACAGGCTGGAACATACTTTTCAGAAAAACTAACGGCTACTTCTGATAAGAATGGCGGTTGGTGGGTAGTAGCTCATGATTTTGGTTATAATGCTTCCGGAACCGGAGCTAATGCTAAAACTTTTTATGTTTATCATATAACCTCTGCCATTGCAACAGCTACAAATACTGCCTCAGCAGTTACAATATTAAATAACAACAAACAAACATTTAATGTTACATCTAGTACTTCTCATAACTCATTTTCTGGCTCAAGTAATAAGCATACTGCTGGTCAGGGACAAATGAAGTTTTCAAAGGATGGAACAAAACTGGGGCTTACCATTGCAAGACAACAGACTGTTGATTTGTTTGATTTTAATACAATTAATGGTCAAATAACTTTTAAAACATCATTTCAGCCTAATGGTTCACCTGCTAACCAGCAGTTATATGGATTAGAGTTTTCTCCTAACGGTAATATTTTGTATATAGCTGAGTGGTTAAATACTGGAAACGAAAGAATATTACAATATGATTTAAATTCTTCCGATATTTTAGGAAGCCAGCAAACCATAGCTTCGGCTTCTACAACTAGTTATTATAATTTTTCTGCTATGCAACTTGGAGTGAATGATAAAATTTATATAGCGGGTTCCGGAACAGGGCTTAGTACACTTTCATCTATTGATAATCCCAATGTGCTGGGAACGGGTTGTAATTTTAACTCAGCTTCAACTTCAATTAGCGGAGCGTCTGTATTAGGGCTTCCAAATGTAATATCTGGAATTACTTCTTGTGCCCATATGGGTGATTATACTTCTATAAATGAAGAGAATGAGATGTCAGAGGTTAGTATATATCCAAACCCGTCATCAGGATTTATTAATATAAATTCTGATATTGAAAAAGGTAACTACGAAGTTAGAGACATTAATGGACGAATTTTACTAGAAGATAAATTTTTTAATAATGTTTCGTTAAATATTAGTGATTTAGCTAACGGTATTTACTATTTGACAATAAAAGATGGTAGTCTTATTAGTAAAACACATAAAATTATTTTGAATAAATAATGAGACTATTTTTCATATTTATTTTTTCTTTTTTTCTTTCCACTTCTTTTTCTCAAACATCTGTTTGGCATTTTGGAAATGGTGGTGGCTTGAAGTTTAATTCTAATGGAACTACTAGTCCATTTGCTGGAGGAGCAACAGTTTATCCAACTCCTGGAAACCCACAACATACTCCTGAAGGTTCTGCAGTTGTGACAGATAAGAATGGGAATGTTATTTTTTATACAAATGGAAAAAGACTATGGAATGGTAGTAATGTTGTAGTTTCTTCAAGTTTATTAGGTGGAACATCTTCTACTCAGTCTTCATTAATTGTTCCCATCCCTACGGCTGAATGTAACAAATTTTTGGTTTTCACTACTGTTGGAGTTGATGACTCAAACTTTAGTACTGGTCTTGCTGTTACTTTAGTTGATGTTACTGGAAGTACACCTCCTTATGGGGTTTCTGTGTCAGGTGTTTCCCAGTCATTGCAGCCTGGAACTTATTTTTCTGAAAAAATATCAGCAACTAGAGATACAAGTGGTGGCTTATGGGTGGTGGCTCATGATTTTGGGTATAACTCTAACGGTTTAGGTGCTACTGCCAAGACTTTTTATGTATATCATATTACATCTGCCCTGGCAACTGCAACTAATACCTCCAATGCTGTGACAATTTTAAACTCAAATCTAACCACACAATTTATAGCTGCTAGTACGTCTCATAATTCTTTTCCAGGTCCAGGAAATCAACAAACAGCTGGTCAAGGGCAAATGAAATTTTCAAAAGATGGGAAAAGGTTAGGATTAACTATAGCTAGACAACAAACTGTAGATATTTTTGACTTTAATCCAAATAATGGACAAATTACCTTCAAGGAGTCTTTTCAGCCAACTGGTTCCCCTTGGAATCAGCAATTATATGGCCTTGAATTTTCACCTAATGGTCAATATTTATATATTCCTGAATGGATTAAAATTTCTAATGAAAGAATATTGCAATATGATTTAACTCAACCTGTTATTGCATCTACTCAAACAGTTGTTGGAATAGCTAATACACCCACATACTATAATTTGTCAGCTCTTCAATTAGGGCCAAATGATAAAATATATGTAGCTGGTCCTGGAACTGGTATAGGTTCTTTAGGTGTAATTGATTCTCCAAACATAGGTGGCATTGGTTGTAATTACTTTGCCAATTCAGCTCCTATATCTGGAACTTCAGTTTTAGGGTTACCTAATGTCATTGTTTCAGAATCTTCTTGTTCATGTGAAGACTTTGTAGCTGATACAACATATATTTGTCAGGGAGATAGTATTTTTTTAGCAGGTAGCTATAGAAAAGTGACTGGGGTATATTATGATAGTCTTCAAAATGTTTTTAGTTGTGATAGTATAAGGCAGAGAAATTTAATTATTAAACCAAATTCATCTTCAAGTTTTTCTACAACTATTTGCCAAGGAGATAGTGTTTTGTTTGGCGGAGTTTATGTTAATACGCAAGGTCAATATATAGATACTCTTTCTTCTTTAAATAGTTGTGATAGTATTGTTACGCTAAATTTGAATTTACTACCCAATAAATCTACTTCGATTAATAACCAAATTTGTCAAGGTGATAGTATTTTTTTAGCTGGAAACTTTCAGTTCAATTCGGGAACATATTTTGATACACTACAAGCATCTAATGGGTGTGATAGCGTAGTAATAACAAATTTGGGTGTATTATCATTATCAACCAGTAATTTATCACTGTCGATATGTCAAGGAGACAGTGTTTTTTTATCTGGGAGTTATCAAACAGTATCAGGAGCTTATAATGATACAATAATAAATGGCTCATCAAATGGATGTGATAGTATTATTACTACAAATTTAAATGTTTTACCTCTATCAGTCAGTGATTTTTCGTTATCTATATGTCAAGGAGATAGTATATTATTGTTGGGAACTTATCAGACATTATCAGGGATTTATAATGATACAATAATCAATGGTTCATTCAATGGCTGTGATAGTATTGTTAGTACAAATTTAATTGTTAATCAGGCTACTGAAGTTTCTGTTTCAGATACTACATGTAATAATGATAGTCTTTTTTATCAAGGTAAATGGTATAGTGTTGAAGGTATTTATTATGATACATTAGTGTCAACCAACAGTGGATGTGATAGTTTATTTAGTGTACTTACTTATCACAAAATTTTATGTGGAAGTGTTATTGTTCCCAATGTTTTTTCACCTAATGGGGATGGTAAAAACGATTTATTTATAGTAGAATCAGAATCCTTGGTTGACTTACATATAAATATATATAATCGTTGGGGACAATTATTATATAATTCAGCAGGTAAAAAGGCATTTTGGGATGGTTATACTTATAGTGGAAAACCTGTGCCCGAAGGAACTTACTATTATATTATTGATGCATCATATTATGATACTTCAGGAAACATTCAAAACGAAAAGTTTACTGGTCATATTATGTTAGTCCGTGATTAACAGGACAATAAAATCTTTTTTATTGATGTTAAATTAGTCATAATATTTAACATACTTTTACCAGATATTTAGAAAAATAATTTTGGGTATAGTTAAAAGACAAGCCGTTAAAGCAACTATTGTATCCTATGTAGGAGCATTTTTGGGGTATTTTAATCAAGTTGTACTTTTTGTACAATTTCTAGCGCCTGCCCAAATAGGTTTAATTCGTCTTATTGTTGATTTTGCTACGGTTGCTAGTCAAGTTACTTTACTGGGCATTCCAAGTGTAATTTTAAAGTACTTCCCATTTTTCAAAGACAGAGAAAAACGGCATAATAACATTTTAAGTTTTTCTATTTTAATAGGGCTTTTGGGTTTTGCCTTAGTAACAGTTATTCTTTTCGCTTTTAAAGGAGTTTTTGTAAAGATTTATGAGGCACGGTCTGAAGAGTTTATCGATTATTACCATCTGGTAATTCCCTTACTTTTTTACTTTACGTTTTTTAATATCCTAGATGCTTATTCTCGTTCATTAATGAGGATAACAGTTCCATCAATATTAAGGGATATTTTTTCAAGAATACTGGTGGCAGCAGTCGTTGTTCTTTTTTATTTTAAACTGATTGATTTTAGTTGGATGATTAGCTTATATGCCTTGTCTTTTATTATTCCGGTTATTGCTTTAGCCTATTACATAAAACGCCTGGGGCATTGGTTGTTAGGAATTGACTTTAGTTTCTTTACTAAAGACTTAAAGAAAAGTATTACAAGTTTTGCAGGTTTTTCACTGCTTGGAACTGCTTCATCTACTTTGGTGTGGAGGATAGATGTTTTAATGATAGCTCCATTATTGGGGCTGGCAGAAACGGGAATTTACGGAATTGCCAGTTATATTGGTTCGGTAATTGAAATTCCCGGTCGTTCATTATCGCAAATATCACTTCCTGTTATTGCTGATGCCTGGAAAAACAATGACCTACCTAAGATTGCCGATATGTATAGCAGAACTGCTTTAAATCAATTAATTATCACCGGTCTTATATTTTTATTAATATGGTGTGGAATAGACGATATCATTGATATTTTTCTAAAAACGGAATATCAAGAAGGGAAGTATGTAGTATTGTTTATTGCGCTTGGTAAGTTAGTCAATTTAGCTTCAGGAGTAAATGGTGAAATTATTATGACCTCTAAGTATTACAGATACAACATAATTGTAATTATGATACTTATGGTAGCTACTATTGGTTTTAATATTGTTTTTATTCCAATTTATGGGATAACCGGAGCAGCTTTTGCAACATTTTTGTCTCTGATTATTTTTAATTTGGCAAAGTTTTTCTTTGTGTGGATTAAGCTGAAGATGCAGCCTTTTGGAGTAAAACACTTCTTGTCAGCCTTAATTATTACTTTATTTGTTCTTATGAGTATGTACACTCCTAAAATGGGGAACTCTTTAGTTGACTTATTAATAAGATGTTCAGCAATAAGCGTATTTTACTTAGTAATAATTTATTATACAAAATTGTCGGACGACATTAATGAATATATCGATATGGGAATTCAGAAATTAAGAAATATCTTCAAGTAATTCCTGGCAATTTTTATATCTTTTTTTGTCTTCTTCTGTTGTAACTTTTATTTGTAGAGCCTTTTTTAGAACTGCTTTAGCTAACTCCACTTTTTTATTCAAACGATAAGTGTCTGCTAATTCATAAAAATGTAATATGTAATCTGGCTCTAATTTACAACACATAATAAATGCATTTTCGGCATCCTCATAAGTACCGCCTTCAGGAACACCGCCAAAAAAGGCATTTATCATGGCTTTTTCCATGGCATTAAAACCTGCAATTGTTTTATGATATCTTCCTAAAACATGATAAGCTCCGGCATGTCTTGGGTCGAGAGCTATTGTTTTTTCGGCCTCTGTCTTGATTAGTTTGGCATTGGCAATTTTTTGTTTACTACTTGCATTTTCGTTTATTCTTCCAAGAGCAAGTGCGTAAGCAAAATGCGCTTCTGCATTTTTATTATCTAATGCTATTGCTTTTTTTGCAAGGTCTTCAGCTTTTTCATAATATTTAAATTTTTCTGCTTCTGTAGGCATACTTACTCCATATCTTGAGCAACTTGAACTAAGTCTTGCTGCATAATCAGCATTGTTTGGATCAATGTCATACAACTTAGTAAAAACTTCATATGCTTCTTTACTTTGGTAAGTATCCATTAGTTGAACACCTTTTTTGTAAAGTTCTTCTTGAGTTTGAGAGAATCCTATAAAGGATAATCCTATAAATAAAAGACTAAGCCACTTTTTCATCATTGACAAATTTTAATTTCTTCAAATTTACTCTTTTTGCGTATTTAATGCTAGCATTTAATTCATATCCAATCAAAATTGAAAGCGAATTGTAGTATAACCATAACATAATTACTATTAATGCTCCTATAGAACCATAAAACTTATTATAGTTAGAAAAGTTGTTTACATAATAAGCAAATCCAAAAGATATGGTTATTGTTAGCAAAGTGGCTAAAGTTGAACCTGCCGAGATTAATTTAAACTTGTCTCCTTTCGGACTGCCAATATAAAATGTTAATGAATAGCCAAAGAAGCATAATAACATAAAAATTATTACTTCTAAGAACTGTATAACAAAAGCGGTAAGTTTTCCTTCAAAAACTCCTTGACTGATAAAATAATCAGCAATTACGCCACTAAATACAATTATGGCAATTGCTAAAATCATTAAAGTAGATAAAATGAGTAGTAACACAATAGCTCTAAGCCACAGTATTAATGGCTTTCTCTTAGTTTCTATGAAATAAGATGAGTTAAAAGACATTAGCATTGCATTTATACCATTGGTGGCAAGATATAATGCAAAAATAAAACCGAATGAAAGCAAACCTCCTCTTGGCTTTGATATTAAATCATTTATTGTTGAGCTTAGTAAGCTGTAAGCATCAGAAGGTAATCCTACCTCCAAAAGCAACATCAATTCATTGTTAAAATTGTCAATAGGAATGTAAGGTATAATGGAAAACAGAAATAATAATGCGGGAAAAAGTGCCAGAAAAAAACGAAAAGCAAGTGAATAGGCTCTTGTTGTTAAAGCTCCTTTTTTAAATCCTTCTATAAAAAATGAACCGACTTGAAGTAATGATAGCCCCTCAAAACCGGGTAATACAATTTTATCAAGCTTCTTTTTAATTGCCTTTATAGCGTTACTATTTTTTATTTCATCAATAATTTTTTTCATTCAAAGGCTTTTAGACTCATGTCTAAACTTTTAATTTGATGAGTAAGTGCACCAACTGAAACATAATCTACTCCACACTTTGCATATTCTTCAATAGTTGAGGCATTAATGTTTCCTGATGCTTCAGTTTCATATGTCCCATCTATCAGCTTTATAGCAGTTTTTAAATTTTCGTAAGAAAAATTATCAAGCATTATTCTATTTATTTTACCAACATCCAGTATTTGCTTCACTTCTTCCAAATCTCTTGCTTCTATTTCAATTTTTAAATTAAGTTGGTTAGCCTCCAAATAAGCTAGTGTGTTGTCAATAGCATTTTTAATACTTCCCGCATAATCAATATGGTTGTCCTTTATCAAAATCATATCATACAATCCAAACCTATGATTTTCTCCACCGCCAATTTTAACTGCCAATTTTTCGAAATAACGAATTCCCGGAGTTGTTTTTCTAGTGTCTAGAACTTTTGTTTTATAATCTTTAATTAAAGAAGCCAAATAGTTGGTGTGTGTTGCAATTCCGCTCATTCTTTGCAAGAAATTGAGGGCTAAGCGTTCTGCCATTAATATTTTTTGAGCATTTCCTTCTACTGTAAAGGCAATATCTCCTTTTTTTATAGATGCCCCATCTTTAATAATCTCAGAAAATTTAATAGAAGAATCAATTTTATGAAACACTGTTTTTGCTACATCAATCCCGGCTATTATGCCATCTTCTTTTACTAAAAGCCTAGCTTTTTTTTGAGTGTTTGCAGGTATGGTTGAAAGTGAAGTGTGATCACCGTCACCTATATCTTCTTTTATAGCCCAATCAATGAATTCTTCCGGAGTCATTTACTTAATTTGGCTACAAAGGTATTTTAAATTGTAATTAAATCAACTTGGCTTATTCGCTGTCTTTTTCAATGCGAATTTCATGAATGGTAACTTTACTAGCTGTTTTGTAAAGAATATAAGTTCTGTACTTGGTGGTATTTATAACTAAATTACCAATTGCATAGTTACTTCCGTTTTTTGATTGACCGCTGTGTAATGTTTTATACCCTTTTGGTGAGCCGGATTGGTAAAACTTCTTTAAAATAATTTCTGCTTGTTGTTTGCTGTAAATATCTTCACTTCCGGGAATATCCAAATCAACCTCAGAATTAAAGTAGGTGGCCAATACCTGTGTGTTACCGGTAGCAAGTGCTGTTTCAATTTCTTTTGGTAAGCCTGTAGTTTGAAATAGAGAGGCAACAAAAACAAATAATGCAAAAATTGTAGAGTTCATCTTTTTTATTTTTTATTGGATTAAACAAGAATCGAACCAAAATGTATTTACAATATTACAAAATAATAAAGCAGTAATTGGTAGATAGTTTCAAAAGTTATTAAAGGTCTATTTCAGTAGGGTTTTTATGGCAGATTTAGTCTTTGAACCGAGTGATTGATTTTTGCTGATTTCAAAATAAGGATGTATTTCAGCCCCAAAGCTTCTAAAATATCTTTCCACACCTTTAATCATAGAGCCCTCAAAATCAAAAGTTTGATGCGTTTTTGAATAATCTTTTAAAGCCTGATAAAAAAGTAGACTTAATGCTCCATTGTGATTGCAGCTAATTCTTGTGCCTCCGGCAATATAATAAGCGGTGTTTTTATCATGACAAACAAAAATGCCTGCTTCAGCTTTACCATCTTTTTCTGAGAAATAAAGCTTTCCTTGCTTATTTTGAATGGATTGTTTAATTAGCTCTATAAGCGGTTTCTTTGGAATAACATCTGTGTTTTTTTCTGCCTTAAATTTCTCTGAAAAAATTTCATAGAATAATTCTGCATCATCAAAATTTGATACGGTAAATTCTTTTTCAGCACTTTTTATATTTCTCTTTAACGTGTCTTTAAAGTTTGACTCAAGCAAGCTAAAGTTGGATAAATTTTGAATTTTATAAGTATATCGTGTAGTTTGAGAAAAACCTTTCCAGTGCCAAGGAAGCCAGTTGGTTATTTTGGTAGAAGTTTTTTGGTTAAAAAAATCAAAGTTGGGATAGGCTTCTATAAGTTTTTCAATACTCTGATAGTACTTACTAGGATTTGTAAAGTATTCTTCTTGATGAAAATACAGACCTAAAAATTGTGTGTAGGGTGGGGGAATAATTGTTTTTCCATTATACGATATGGGACAAGTTAGCACTACATTTTCTTTATCTTTTAAGATAATAATATCCCATTCATCACAAACACAATCTAACCACCATGGTTGATGGTATAAGGGAACATTGCTTGCTAGCTCCTTTTGATAATATTTTTTGTCTTTAATTATTTCCATAAAGAAGTCTAAAACTAAAAAATAAGCTTGAATATTATCTTTACCAAATGAAAATTGTGCTTTTTCAAATAGCAAAAACATCCGAAAGCTATATTCAGACTGGTGTAAATGAGTATATCCAACGGCTTAAGCATTATTGTAATTTTGAGTTGGAAACATTTGAGTTGAAGAAATTTAAGGGTGATGTTGAGCAACAGAAATCGGAAGAGGGAAAATTGCTATTGTCTCAAATAACTTCGGCTGATTTTGTTGTTTTATTAGATGAACAGGGAAAGGAATTTTCTTCAATAGGCTTTTCAGATTGGCTACAAAAGAAAATGAATACGGGTATGCAACGTATAGTGTTTGTAATTGGCGGTGCTTACGGCTTTGATGCTCAGGTTTATGATAGAGCCAATGAAAAAATAGCCCTTTCAAAAATGACATTTTCACATCAAATGGTACGATTGTTTTTTACAGAACAGTTGTATAGGGCTTTTACTATTTTAAAAGGAGAGAAGTATCATCATTGATGATGAGCTAAGTAATTTTCCCACTTCCAGGCGCTGGTCATCATATCTTCAATGCTATGTTTTGCTTCCCAGCCCAATACTTTTTTTGATTTAGTACAATCTGAATAAATGGCTTCAACATCTCCGGGACGTTTAGGTCCAATTTCTTTGTTCACTTTTATTCCAGTGCTTTTTTCAAAAGCATCTACTAATTCTAAAACCGAAACTCCCTCTCCTGAGCCTAAATTAATAACATCATAATAGCTGTTGTCTTCTTTTTCAAATAATACTTTTAAAGCTAAAATATGAGCGTGAGCAATATCGGAAACATGAATATAATCTCTGATGCAGGTTCCGTCTCTGGTTTCGTAGCTATTACCATAAATGGTTAACACATCATTTTTTCCAATAGCCGTTTTACAAATAATAGGCACTAGATTAGTTAGCTTTTTGCAATCTTCACCATTCAGGCCACTCATGTGAGCACCAACAGGGTTAAAGTAACGAAGTGAGATTGCTTTAATAGGTTGTGAACGGGTATATTTTTCAATTAGTTGTTCTCCTAATAACTTAGTCTCGGCATAAGGAGAAGCAACAGGATTAAGCGGAGTGGTTTCACTAACGGGTAATTCTTTTATATTGCCATAAACGGAACAAGAAGAAGAGAAAATAAAATTCTTAACACTATATTTTACGGATAATTCAAGTAAATTTTCTAGCGACTTTAAATTGTTAAAATGATAAACTTCAGGTTTTTCAACCGATTCAGGTACAGATTTTAATGCGGCAAAGTGTATAATTCCGTCTATCTTGTTTTCTGAAAAAATAGCTTCGGTTGTAGTGATATCAGTTAAATCAATATTGTAATTTTTAATTTTTTTACCTGTAATGTTTTCAATTCTTTTGAAGGTGTCAGTCGATGAATTACAAAAATTATCTGCAGAAATAATATCGAAATCAGAGTTTTCTATTAAATCAATAATTGTGTGGGAGCCAATATATCCTGCTCCTCCGGTAACCAATATTAATTTTTTATTACTCATTGTTTAGGCAAATCTATAACTTAAAAGGAATATGAATGAGCTTTTTGGTTTCAAAAAACTCTGTTTTAAATAAGTCATACAAGTTATATTCAGTATATTTTTTCTGGGTTTCTTTTAATTCTTGTTTTAGATCACCTCCTTTAATCAATAGCCAACCATTTTTTAGGGAATTGTTGTTATTGCCATGGATATTATTTTTTGTCCACCCAATAATTTTTTCTGCAGGAGCAACAGCTCTACAGGTTACAAAATCATATTTTTTGTTGTGATTTTCACATCTATTGGTTTCTGCGGTACAGTTTTGTAAATCTAGTGTTTCAACGACTTCTTTTACAGCTAAAATTTTTTTGTTAATGGAGTCCATTAAATGAAATGTACATTCAGGAAACATAATAGCTAAAGGAATTCCGGGAAAACCACCGCCTGTGCCGATGTCAAGTATTTTTGTGCCTGGAACAAACGAAACTATTTTGGCAATACTAAGTGAATGCAGTACATGCTTTTCATAAAATGAGTCAATATCTTTTCTCGAAATTAGATTTACTCTTTGGTTGATTTCAGCATAAATTCCAAACAGCTTTTCGAAATGTTGCTTTTGAAGGTCTGATAAATTAGTAAAATGATTAAAAATTAGTTGGGGAGAGGCTTGCATTAAATTCTTCCTTTGGTATTTTTCATTAAATCATACAATGCTTCTCTGGCTCTATAAAGTTGCGCTTTAACTGTTCCTAAAGGTAGTTTTAGTTCATCAGCAATTTCTTCGTATGAATATTCTTTAAAGTATCGTAAAACAACCAGGTTTTTATATCTAGGTTTAAGCTGCTTTACTACATAACGCATTAATTTTATTTTTTGTTTGTTGATGAGCTTTTCTTCAGGATCCATGGTATCAGTCTTCACATCAAAAGTTGGACTGCTTTCATCATCACTATTAATGTTTTGGTCTAAAGAAAAAGTTTGCATCCTCTTTTTTCGAATAAAATCAATACAGTTATTTGATGCAATTTTAAATAACCATGTGCTGAATGCGTAGTTAGGTGAATATTGGTGTAATCGATTAAAAGCTTTTCCAAAAGCTTCAATCGTTAAGTCATCTGCATCATCTGCATTTCTAACCATTTTCACCATCATAAAATAAATGGAATCACGATATTTCTTCATGAGCTTTGCGTAGGCTACCTGATCGCCCTCAACGGCAGCGTTGATTAACACCAAATCTTCCTTCGCCTTGTCTGATAAGTTTTCGTTTATTTCCATCCCGCTTGTTGGGTAAATTTATTTAAAATAAATAAAAAACCGATAAATACCTCTAAAAATATTTCAAGTATGGGCCACAATAAAATATAATACCAGTATTTTTTTATTTGTCCCAATTTATTAGAAAATACTAACCCGGATATGATTTTGAAGAGGTAAGCTGCTAAAATTGAATATAAAACGATGGGCTGCTTTAAATAAATACCTATAAAAAAAACAATTAAGGCGGTTAAACTTAAAACTTGATTTATAGCCAAAATAGCTTTATTTCTTTTGTTATATCTGATGCTGCTGGACAAATGCCTTCTTTTTTGTTTTATCCAAGCTAAAAAACTAGTTGGAGAGCTGGAAAAAGTAAGTGCATGAGGTGAAAAATTAACAGTTGTAGAAGAAGGTTTAGCGGCTTGATTGATAAATATATCATCATCACCTGAAGGAATATTTATATGCGAAGAAAATCCTTTATACTTAAAAAAAATATCTTTATGATACGCCAGATTTCTGCCAACCGCCATATATGGAAAGCCCACTAAAGCAAAAGCAGAATACTGATGAGCTATTCTAAATCCGTCAAACCTGTGAATAAAGCTTAATAGTGTGTTTTTGGGTGTAAATAAACCAATCCCTAAAACAATATTGTTTGGATATTGAAAACTGTCCATCATTGACTTTATCCATTCTTTGGATTGAGGCTGACAGTCTGCGTCCGTAAATAATAAATGGTCGTGAGTAGCTACCTTAATTCCGGTTGACAACGCATACTTTTTACCCGGAAAAGGAAATTTGTTTTCAGGGATATTTACTATTCGTAAATGCTTGTATTTCTTTTGAATTCTGAGTAATACGTTTTCCGTATCATCTTCTGAACGGTCGTTAATGACTATAACTTCATAGTTAGGGTAGTCTTGCTCTAAAATTATAGGTAAATATTTTTTTAAGTTTTCTTCTTCATACCTGGCGGCAATTAAAACACTAACCGGTGGATATTCTTTTGCTTGATTTGGTTTTTTCCAGAAAAAAATACGGGCGTAGAAATAGAGATTAAAAAGTGCAAAAACTCCAATTATGAGATAACAGATATAAATAAGGTATTCGGGAATCATTAAGCAAAAATAGAAACGAATGTTAGCCATTTAGCTATCTTTACACTCATTTTTCAACAAGTATGGAGTTTAAATTGTTAGCAAAAGACAAGGGTTCAAAAGCAAGGGCGGGAATAATTACCACCGATCATGGTGAAATTCAAACTCCAATTTTTATGCCCGTAGGAACAGCAGCAAGTGTTAAAGGAGTTCATCAACATGAAGTAGAGAAGGACATTAAAGCTCAAATTATTTTAGGGAATACTTATCATTTATACTTAAGACCCGGTATGGATATCATGCAAAAAGCCGGAGGCTTACATCAGTTTATGAATTGGAAAAAACCAATTTTGACGGATAGTGGCGGGTATCAAGTTTTTTCACTTTCAGAAAGACGAAAAATTACAGAAGAGGGCGCTACTTTCTCATCTCATATTGACGGCTCAAAGCATTTATTTACACCCGAAAATGTAATGGATGTGCAACGAACAATAGGCGCAGATATAATTATGGCTTTTGATGAATGCACACCATATCCTTGTGAAAAAAAATATGCTGAAGACTCGATGCATTTAACTCACAGGTGGCTGGATAGATGTGTAAAAGCGTTTCATGAAAGTGAGCCTAAATACAATTATTCTCAAACACTTTTCCCTATTGTTCAGGGAAGTGTTTATCCTGATTTACGAAAACAATCGGCTGAATTTATTGCTTCCAAAGAACAGGAAGGAAATGCGATAGGCGGTTTATCTGTGGGTGAACCTGATGAAGATATGTATGCCATGTGTGAGTTAGTATGCGACATACTACCTTCTGATAAGCCAAGATATTTAATGGGAGTAGGTACGCCTGTAAATCTGCTGGAAAATATTGCGCTGGGTATTGATATGTTTGATTGTGTGATGCCTACCAGAAATGGTAGAAACGGGCAATTATTTACCTGGAATGGTATTATAAATATCAGAAATAAGAAATGGGAAGATGATTTTTCTCCTTTAGATGAATCAGGAACCAGCTATGTGGATAGCTTTTATTCTAAAGCTTATGTAAGACATTTAATGCACTCAAAGGAGTTGTTGGCTCTTCAAATTTGTAGTATTCATAACTTAGCGTTTTATCTGGATTTGGTTCGGGTAGCCCGAGAAAAAATCATAGAAGGGACTTTTTACGATTGGAAAAATAAAATGGTAAAGCAATTGAATGAAAGACTTTAATGAGTTATAAAATTGAAAAAATAGAATCTGAAATTACTAATCACTTATCTGATTTAGTTGTTAATTATTTAAATAATGAAGAATTTTTAAAACCATTTTATCAATATTCTCCTAATATCAATTCTTTTAAGCAGATAGTTGAGGACAGAAAAAAATATCCTGTTAATCGAAAAGTTTTAGTAGAAACCCTTAAAGGGCAATATAAAAGTATTTCATCAAAACTTTCGCTAGACGTTTTATTAGATGAAAACACTTTTACGGTTACTACCGGGCATCAGTTATGTCTGTTTACAGGTCCAATCTATTTTATTTATAAAATTGCTACCACCATTAATTTGGCCAATCAACTTAAAAAAGAATACCCTGAATATAATTTTGTGCCGATTTATTGGATGGCATCTGAAGACCATGATATTGATGAAATTCAGGATTTATATCTCAACGGTGAGCAATTAGATAGTGAAATTTCTTATAGTGGAATTGCCGGAGAATTACCCACTAACTCGCTTGCTGAATTTATTCGTAAAGTAGAACAAAAAGTAAAAGTCAATAAGGAGTTATTTGAAGTTTTTAAAAAGGCTTACCAAGAACAAGAAAATTTAGCCAATGCAACCAGGCAAATTGTCAATGAACTATTTGGTAGTTACGGATTAGTAGTGCTAGACGGAAATCATAAAGCCCTAAAACAAAGCTTTTCTGAAATTATAAAGGACGAAGTATTAAATGAAACTTCTGCAAAATTAGTGGAAGAGCAATCAACAAAGCTTTCGAAAAAATATAAAACACAAGTTAATCCAAGAGCCATTAATTTGTTTTACTTAGGAGAAAATAGAAGAGAAAGAATTGAGAAAATAAATAGCTTTTATCAAACAGTTGACGGTAAATTCAAATGGGAAGAAAAAGAGTTTTTACTAGAGATAAATGAATCCCCACAAAACTTTAGCCCTAATGTGGTGCTCCGACCTCTTTATCAGGAAGCCATTTTACCTAATTTGGCTTATGTTGGCGGCCCTTCAGAAATTGCCTACTGGTTTCAGCTTAAAAAAGTATTTGAACATCATCAGCAATTTTATCCGGCTTTAATTTTAAGAAATAGCTCATTGCTCATTAATTCTTCTGTACAACGAAAAATGGAACAGCTTGATTTAAAATCAGCTGATTTATTTATATCAGAACAAGAGTTAATTAACACATTTATAGAAAACCATCACACTTATAGTGGTTTAGAAGAAGAAAGGGGAAAGTTAAATCAACTTTTTGAAGCTTTGCTGAGTAAAGCCAATAATATAGATGAAGGACTAAAAAATTTTATTCTTGCCCAAAAAGCAACATCAGAAAAAGCATTAGAAAACATTGACAAAAAGATAGTAAAGACTCTTAAAAATCAGGAAGAAGTAAATATAGAACGAATTCGAGTTGTTCATCAAGCTATTTTTCCAAATGGTACGTTACAAGAACGGAAAATGAATGTGATGGATGATACGAATTGGTTAGGAAAAGAGTTGATTGATGTTCTTATTGCTGACTTGGATGCTCTTGATTTTCGTCTGAATTTAATCTTTTCTTCCTAGCTTTATTCAGCAGAAACATACTTCCTACCCAAACAACCAATCCAATTACAGCAAGTATATTAAGTATTTTATCTTTTCCGAAGATAAAGTAATAGCCAAACAATACAGAAGCTATTATGGACGCAATAATTATTTTCTGTTTATCTTCTTTATACATTATTGATTTTAAGTTGCATCACAGTAGCTATCGATAGCGCTCTTGTTTTTGCCAAGTTTGCTATTTCTCCGCTAAAAAGCTCATCAACGGTTTCATTAAACAACCCAAGCCATCTGTCAAAATGTGGTTTTTCTAAGGCTGATTTGTGGTTTAAATCTAAATGAACTTGTAGCGGATTACCTTTGTAGTTTGCTGTGTGAAAAAGTGTTGTCTCCCAAAAATCATACATTTTTGGCATGTGTTTTTCTAAATCAAGTTGAATTACTTCTGTAAAGAAGTGACCAATTGCTTTGTCTAGCAGCGCCTTTTTATAAAATGAATCTACCAATAGTTTTACGTCTGCTCTATTTTTGATGTCTTGTTTATTCGTCAATTTTATTTAAGTTATTTTTAGTCAACTCATTAATTACGTTTCCTGTATTTAAAGTGTCTTTTGGTTCGAATAAGAGTACTGAAACTTCTTCTTTGGCAACGGGTTTGTGTTCAATTCCTTTTGGAACTATGAGAAATTCACCTTTATTAAGCGTAACAATTTTATCTCGATAATGCATTTCAAAATTGCCTTCAATCACCAAAAATAATTCATCTTCATTTTCGTGATGATGCCATACAAATTCTCCTTTGAATTTCACCAACTTCACCTGTTGTCCGTTCAGTTCACCTACAATTCTTGGATTCCAGTAATCGCTAAACGTTTGTAGTTTATCTTTTATATTGATTTTACTCATTCAGTGTTTTTCAGCAACCAAAAATACCATAATAATTTTTACCTTTAACCAAATTTAAATTCAATGAATCAAGCATATATTGTAGACGGAATAAGAACAGCAATTGGAAACTTTGGAGGAAGTTTGGCTCCTGTTAGAACAGATGATTTGGGAGCAATAGTTTTAAAAGAAATCGTAAAACGTAATCCTCAGATAGACCCAAAACTAATTGAAGATGTGTATATGGGTTGTGCCAATCAGGCAGGAGAAGATAACAGAAATGTAGCTCGAATGAGTTTGTTGTTGGCAGGTTTGCCTTTCTCTGTTCCGGGAGAGACAGTAAATAGATTATGTTCTTCAGGAATGGCGGCAGTTATTCATGGAGCAAGAGCTATCCAAACAGGAAACGGATATTTTTATATTGGCGGTGGAGTGGAAAACATGACAAGAGGTCCATGGGTAATTAGCAAAGCATCTAAACCATTTGGCAGAGATTCAGAAATGCATGATACTAGTTTTGGTTGGAGATTTATTAACCCAAAAATGCAAGAACTTTATGGCACAGACGGTATGGGAAATACAGCTGAGAATTTGGTAGAGAAGTATAATATTTCCAGAAAAGACCAAGACGAGTTTGCTGCATGGAGTCAACAAAAAGCTGCTAAAGCACAAGAAAGCGGAAGATTAGCGGAAGAAATTGTAGCGGTTGAAATACCACAACGAAAAAAAGACCCGATTGTTTTTAATCAAGATGAGTTCATTAGAAAAGGAACAACAGCAGAAGTCCTTTCAGGCTTACGTCCCGCCTTTAAAAAAGATGGCTCGGTTACTGCCGGAAATTCATCCGGTTTAAATGATGGTGCAGCAGCTATTATGATTGCTTCTGAACAAGGCGTAAAAGACAACAATTTAAAACCATTGGCAAGAATTGTTTCTGCCGCTGTAGCCGGAGTTGAACCAAGAATAATGGGAGTAGGCCCTGTTTACGCCTCAAATTTAGCGTTAAAAAGAGCCGGATTAACTTTGGCCGATATGGATATTTTAGAATTGAACGAAGCATTTTCTGCACAGGTTTTAGCTTGCTTGCAAGAATGGAAAGTTGATTTTAAAGATGAACGTATTAATCCTAATGGTGGAGCGATAGCATTAGGTCATCCACTAGGAATGAGTGGAACCAGAATATTACAAACCGCAGCCATTGAGTTGCATAAGCAAAATAAAAAATATGCTTTGGTAACCATGTGTGTTGGGGTAGGACAAGGCTATGCTACTATTTTAGAAAGAGCTTAGAAAAAAGAAGAAAATATGAAAAAGATTGTTTTAATATCTCTTCTAATTATAACTATTACCATATTGAATAGCTGTGCTAGCTTAAATGGAGTTAATATGACTGTTAAAGAAATGGCTCCAGTAAATTTAGATTCTAAAATTAATTCAATAGTATTAGTTAATAGAAGTACAGCTAATCCTGAAAGTGAAAAAGTTGATAAAATTGATGAGATTTTAAGTTTAGAAGGTAAAAAATTAGACCAAGATGGAGCAAAGTATACCTTATTAGGTATGCAAAATAATTTAATAACTAGAGGTGGATTTGAAAAAGTAATTATTGCTGATGATTCTATTCTTACAAATTCAGGTATGGGGATTTTTCCTATTAAGGCAACTTGGGATGAAATTGATGAAATTTGTAAAAAATATAAAGTAGATGCTGTTGTCTGTTTAGCATTTTTTGACACAGATACTAGACTTAAAATTGGTCAAATTACCAAAACCACTACTAACGTTGCAGGTGTTAATATACCAACCATTCATACCAGTCTTTCAACAAACACACAATTAAAGGCTGGGTGGCGTATTTATGATAATATAAACCGATTAGTTGTTGATGAATTTACTAGCCAACAAAATTTATCATTCAGTACAAGTGGATTAACTCTTTTAGAAGCATTTCAGGCAATTACTGGTCGTAAAGGTGCTGTTTTAAATGCAGCTGAAAAAATGGGGTCATCTTACACAAATAGACTTTATCCTGTATTTTTAAGGGTAAAACGAGATTATTATCAAAGAGGGTCTGATTTAATAAAGAAAGGTCATAGAAGCGCTTTAGCTGGAGACTGGAATGGTGCGGCAGAATTGTGGGAACAAGATTTATACAATAACAAAAGTAAAGTTGCTGGAAGAGCACACCATAACATGGCAATTATTAGTGAAATTAATGGAGATATTGATGCTGCACACCGTTATGCAAGCAAGGCTTTTACAGAATACAATAGTAAACCAAGTATGAATTACTCAAGAATTTTACGAAAAAGAATAGACAATAGAAATAGAGCATTAAATAATTGAAGTAATTATTTTTTTGATGATCGTAACTTTATAACCATTAGCTTAACATGATATTCGAATATAAAGGTCTAAAACCAGTAATACATCCTTCAGCGTTTATTCATCCGCAAGCAACTGTTACGGGCAATGTGTTTATTGGTAAAGATGTTTATATCGGCCCTTCGGCTGCCATAAGAGGCGATTTTGGAAAAATCATTATTGAAGACGGTTGCAATGTGCAAGAGAATTGTACTATTCACATGTTTCCTGGAAAAACAGTTTTGTTGAAAGAAAATGCTCATATCGGGCATGGTGCTATTATTCACGGAGGAACCATCGGTAAAAATTGCTTGGTAGGTATGAATACGGTAGTAATGGATGATGTTGAAATTGGCGATGAGTGTATTATTGGAGCCTTGTGTTTTGTTCCTGCCGAAATGGTTATTCCAAATAGAAAAGTGGTGGTAGGAAACCCAGCCAAAATTGTAAAAGATGTTTCTGACGAAATGATTGCCTGGAAAACAAAAGGCACAGAAATATATCAGCAATTAGCCAGAGATTGTCATAAAGAACTAAAAAGGTGCGAGCCGCTTAGAGAGGCCGAAAAAGACCGCCCTGAACAAATCATTAATTATGAAAAGTGGAAGTCTAGTAAATAACTATTTTTTTAGTTAGTCTTTTTCCAAGGTTTTCAATTTGTAAGTAATATATTCCTTCCGGCTGATTTAACTCAATATAATTAGAGTTTCCTTTCCAAATAACTTCCCCTAATGAATTGTACAGAGTAGCTGTATAGTTAACCATAGAAGTGTTAATTTGAATATAGTTTTTAGCTGGGTTAGGATAAACCTCAAACTCAATGTTTGAAAGAGAGAATTCTTTTCTTCCGGTAGTAGGACACCCGGAAACTCCTCCAGGTAATTTTGAATAATTGTAGGTAATAGAATTACAGAAGAAATTTTGAGTAATGTTTACATTAGTATCTTTTAAAACACTTCCATTTTCATGATGTAAATTCATATACTGAGTAAAGTTAGCATCAAACATAGAGGTTGATTTTGACCATACAGATGAATATCCGTATGAATTAAGTGAATCAAAAATTAATTGTGCATTAGGTTCTAAATAAAATATCGCATTACACGAGTTGTCATTATATGTAACCTTAACGCCCGGGCAGATTAAAAATTCACCATAAGAACAAGAAAAAGTAGTATCACTTTTTATAATAACCGTATTTGAGTCAAGTGTAGGGTTACAGTTTTGCATTGATTGTGCAAAAGCAGAAAAAGAAAACAAAAAGACTGTAAAAAATAATATTCTTCTCATGTCATTAAAATTTGATTTACCTTTTGAGAGACGGAGAAATAAAGTTTAGGTTGCCTAGAATTTAAAAATCTACTTTTTACTAAAGCTTTTCCATTAAAACTTGATAAAGTTTTATGGAGTTTTTTATGTCTGATTTGTAAACGAACTCATGTGGAGTGTGGGTATCTTTAATAGGTGTGCCAATAAAAATCCAGTCAATAGGATAGGGGCTGCGCATAATATGTTGTCCGTCACTGCCTCCGGCACTTTCTACTTCCAGTTGGTGTTTTACTTTATGTTTTTTAGTAATCTCTATTACTTCATTTACAAATTTTCTTCTCGGAATTCCTGAATCTCTTATGGAAATCACCGTTCCTTTATCGTGATGGATTCCTTCCGTTACCCATGTAATATCAGCAATAATTGCTTTAGAAACTCCTAATGTTTCATAAATAAAGCGCGATAAAAACCCAACGCTTCCGCCACCATGCTCTTCTTTGGTAGAAAAACAGATAACTCCATTTTTTATGGTTTTAGCTAATTCTAAAGCTTTAAAAACTCCCAATCTATTATCTAGGTAACAGGATTGAATAGAGGTTTTAGTTTCTTTAAAAAGAGGATAGTAAGTCAAGGTAGTACCTCTATCTATTTTGCGTTTAAATTGAATGTGATTGGAAACGTATTGGTATTCATCTTCTTTCTGTTCTAGCTCTCCAACAATTTTTCCTTTGCTGTCTTCTCCAACCAGTAAAGCACCTTTTTTAGCAGCCGGTCCTCCAATATCAATTAAGTTATTGTCATATCCCACACTATAGCCAACCGTATCGGTATGCATAAAAATGGCAGCTTTGGGTTTGCCAAAACTCAATACAATTGTATCAGCAAACCCATCACCTGAATAAATAGTTGGCTTTATTACCCAGTTTTTAGATTCTTTTTTGATGTACTTTAATAAGAATTCGGCAATAACATACTCACTGCCACTGGGAGCAGGAATTTCGGTTAGTTGTTTTAGTAGTTTGAATTCCATGGAATAAAAGTTGAAAAGAAAATACCTTTTAACTTCTCAACTTTCTGACTTAATACTAATGTTAGTTTTTAGAAATCATAATAGGCATTACCAACATTAAAATATCTTCGTCTTCATCTATTTTCTCAGAAGGAACGATAATGCCTGCTTTGTTGGGTTCACTCATTTCCAACACAATGTCTTTGGTGTCCATGTGATTTAACATCTCAATCAAAAATTTAGAGTTAAAACCAATTTCTAAATCACCGCCATCGTACTGACAAGTTAGTCTTTCATTTGCTTCATTTGAATAATCAACATCTTCTGCAGAAACATTTAATTCACTTCCTGCTAACTTTAATCTTACTTGGTTGGTAGTTTTATTTGAGAAGATAGAAGCTCTTTTTAACGAACCGCTAAATGCAATTTTGTCTATCAATAATTTGTTTGGATTCTTTTTAGGAATTACCGCATCATAGTTAGGATATTTTCCGTCAATCAATCGGCAGATAACAGTGGTATCTTCAAACGTAAATTTAGCATTGGTTTGATTAAATTCAACGATTACATCTGTATCAATATTTCCTAAGTTGTTTTTTAATAGGGTTAGCGGTTTTTTTGGAATGATGAAAGAAGCATTTTTAGTTCCTTTTACGTCTTTTCTAGTGTATTTTACTAATCTGTGACCGTCAGTAGCAACGTAGCTTAAGCTGTCTTTACCCAATTCAAAAAATACACCGTTCATTACCGGTCTTAATTCATCGCTGGCGGTAGCAAAAATAGTTTTGTCAATCGCATTTGATAAAATAATTGAATTAACAGTAACTGAAGCAGTATCGTCCAATTCAGGAACTTTCGGAAAATCTTTAGCGTCTTCACCAACTAGCTTGTACCTTCCATTTTCTGTAGATATTTCAATACCTAATTTATCATCAATGGTAAAAGTTAAAGGTTGGTCTGCAAATGACTTTAACGTATCCATCAATAGTTTTGCAGGAACGGCAATGCTTCCGTTTTCTTTTGACTCTATTTTAAGCTTAGTGGTAATAGTAGTTTCTAAATCGGATGCGGTAATTGAAAGTTCGTTTTTTGCTATTTCAAACAAAAAATTGTCTAGTATAGGTAATGTACTATTGTTGGTCAGTACGCCTCCTGCTAACTGTAATTGCTTTAATAAAGCCTGACTAGATACGATGAATTTCATTTGTTTTTAGGTTTAAGTAAAATTGGTACACAAAATTAGGTTTTTACACTACTTTACCTCACATCCGATAGCCCACCTTTTCACAATTTATTAACAAAAATGAAGGCTGTTTTTCAAGAAATTTATCAATGCTTGAATTTCAGCTATTTAGTTAGGATTGTATTTTACATTAACTACTTTATTCTTGCCAATTCTTCTACGTTTTGCTAATCTCTGCAGACACTTTATTAAATTTTTTTTAATTTGAACGCAATAAAATAATTTAAAAAGTCAATTTATGAAAGCAATATGGAATAATAAAATAATAGCGGAGAGCGATGATACGCTTGTTATAGAAGGGAATCATTATTTTCCTGTTGACTCAGTTAATAAAGAGTACTTAGAAGATTCTGACACGACAACTGAATGCGCCTGGAAAGGTACAGCCAACTACTATAACTTAAATGTGGATGATAAAGTAAATAAAGATGCAGTATGGTATTATGCAGACCCTTCGCCTTTGGCAAAAGGAATAAAAAACAGAGTAGCCTTTTGGAAAGGAGTTGATGTAGAAGAATAAAGTTAGCAGTTATGTCAAACCTATTGAACAAATATCTTGAAGTTAGGACCGCTACAGTTAATTTTTGTAAACCATTACAAACGGAAGACTATATTCCTCAACCTGTAGAATTTGCCAGTCCTCCCAAATGGCACTTAGCGCATACTACATGGTTTTTTGAACAAATGATTTTAATAAAGTATCTTGAGGGATATAAAGTGTTTGATAGCAATTACAACTATTTATTTAATAGTTATTACCAAGGAATAGGCGATAGAATACTTCGTTCAAACAGAGGAAATATTACTCGTCCTGGAGTTAAAGAAATCTATGAATATAGAGAATACGTAGATGCTAACATGGAAAAGCTATTGTCAGATGAAGTTATTCAGCAAGAAGTTGCAGAACTCTTAACATTAGGTATTAATCACGAGCAACAACATCAAGAGTTGTTAATTACCGATTTAAAATACTCTTTGGGTCACAATCCTATATTTCCTATTTATGATGATAAATTTAGTTTGGTAGATGATATAAATACTGAAAATGGTTGGCTTGTAATTCCTGAGGGAATTTATGAAATGGGATATGATGGTAAGGACTTTTGTTTTGATAATGAATTAGGGCGGCACAAAGTATATCTTGAGGAATATGAGATTGCTAAGGGTTTAGCTACTAATCAAGAATATATTGAGTTTATTGAAGCAGGCGGATATGAAAACTTTAAATATTGGCTGGACGAAGGTTGGAGTTGGGTGCAAGAAAATCAAATTAAATCTCCATTGTATTGGCATAAAAAAGAAAATCAATGGTATAATTATACATTATCTGGTTTAAAGCCTGTTAACCCTAAAGCTATTTTGTGTCACATTTCTTATTATGAAGCAAGTGCTTATGCCTGTTGGAAAAATTGTCGTTTGCCCACAGAGTTTGAATGGGAACAAGCATCAGACTTACTGAACTGGGGAAAACGCTGGGAATGGACTAACTCAGCTTATTTGCCTTATCCAAGGTTTGAAATTAAAGAAGGAGCAGTAGGAGAATACAATGGTAAGTTTATGGTTAATCAAATGGTGTTGAGAGGTGCTTCCATAGCTACGGCAGAAGGACATAGCAGAAAAACCTATCGTAACTTTTTTCACCCATATTATCAATGGCAATTTTCCGGAATTCGATTAGCAAAAAGTAAATGAAAGAACAGTTTAAAAAAGATGTAGACACCGGTTTAAGCAGTGAACCAAAATCGCTTCCTTCAAAATATTTTTATGATAAAGCAGGAGATGAGCTTTTTGTTAAAATCATGCATTCACCGGAATATTATCTTACAAGGTCTGAGTTTGAAATTTTTGAAAAGCAAACTGAAAAAATTATTGAGTTTCTAGAATTAAAGCCTGACAAATACTTTGAGTTAATAGAGCTAGGAGCCGGAGACGGAACAAAAACAAAAGAACTGATAAAAGTATTGGATGGAAAAAACTATCAGTTTGGCTATTTTCCCATAGATATTTCCAAAGATGCGTTAAGCAATTTGGAGCAAGATTTATCTGAGACATTTCCTGAGGTTACGGTAGAAAAACAACAGGGAGATTATTTTCAGGTTTTAGAATCTTTAAAAGGTAGCAATCATACTAAAGTAGTACTTTTTTTAGGCTCAAACATTGGAAATTTGTCTGATAAAATGGCTACTAAGTTTATTTACAAACTGGGAGAAAATTTAAACGCAGGTGATAAGCTTTTGTTAGGAGTAGATTTAATTAAATCGGCTGAAATAGTGCTACCTGCATATAACGATAAAGAAGGTTTAACAAGAGAGTTTAATCTAAATTTATTGAAAAGAATTAACCGAGAATTGGGGGGTAATTTTGATGTGAATTATTTTATTCATTTGCCTGAATATATAGAACAAGGTGGGGTTGCCAAAAGTTATATTCAAAGTGTGATTGACCAAGATGTTACCATTTCCGAAATAGGTAAAACATATCATTTTAAAAAGGGAGAAAAAATTCATACCGAAATTTCCAGAAAGTATAATGACAATATTATTCATGAAATATTTTCGGCAACTGATTTTGAAGTCATTCATAAACTGACTGACAGTAAAAACTATTTTGCTGATTATATCTTTAAAAAGAAATAAGACGAAATGACACATAGATTAGGAATATTAGGACTTGGAAGCAGAACTACTCTTTTTTACATGGATGAACTTAATGAAAAATATCATCAGAAATATGGAGGATATTCCACCTGTCCATTTCGGCTTTTGAATACAAATTTTAATAAGATTAATCCTTATCTCCCCACTGAATTTAATGTGCTAGAAGAAGTTTTGGAAACCTATGTAAACGAGCTCATTTTTATGGGTGCAAATGCTATTTTAATCCCTAACATTACATTACATGAAACATGGGATAGAATAGAATCTAAGATAGATCAAAACATAAAGCTTATCCATCCGGTACAAAATACTATACAACAACTAAAACTGAATGGGAAAAGTGAGGCAATGATATTTGGTTCGGGATATACCATGAACTCAACGCTAATGAATGACGTTTTTTCTGCAAATAATATAAAGCTTTTAAAACCTCAAAAAGAAGAACAACTGGTTATAGACAATATTAGAAAATTAATATATGAGGAGAAAGAAACTCAAAAAGATATTGAGCTTTTTCATGATATCGTTCGCAAGTATTCTGAAAAACATGCAATTGTTATCGCATGTACCGAATTGTCAATACCTCTTTATCTGGAAGATAATATTTACGATATGTCTCGTATGCAAATCAATGAAACTTTTAATTTATTAAACAGTTAATGCGTGATGAGCAAAAAATACAATCACCATTTTACATTGTATTATTACTTATTCTTTCTGGCGAGATCATATTTATTTTACCATTTGTTTTAGCCCGAATTTTCCGCCCCACATTTTTAGATGTTTTTCAAATAAATAACCTGGAGCTAGGTAGCTGTTTTTCCATTTACGGCATAGTTGCATTTTTTTCTTACTTATTCGGAGGTCCATTAGCCGACCGTTTTAAGCCAAAAATTTTAATTGCCCTTGCGTTATTTCTAACGGCAATAGGCGGAGTGTATATGTCAACATATCCTTCTTATTTCATGTTACAAGTGTTGTTTGGTTACTGGGGATTTACGACCATTTTCTTGTTTTGGGCAGCAATGATTAAAGCAACAAGAGTTTGGGGAGGTTCAAACAATCAAGGCAAAGCATTTGGTTTTTTAGATGGAGGAAGAGGTTTAGTGGCTGCCGGAATGGGCTCTGTAGGTGTGCTTATTTTTTCTTTTTTTATAGGTGTTGATTTAGATGCAGTTTCTTTAAAAGAAAAGAAAGAAGCTTTTAAATATGTTATTCTATTTGCTTCGACTATAGTTGCGTGCATAGGTTTTGTAGTGTTGTTGTTTTTAAAACTAAAATCATCTGCTGTTACTGAAAACGAGAGTTTAAAAATTACCTGGTCAGATTTTAAAATAGTACTAAAAATTCCAACGGTATGGTGGCTTATGATAATTATACTTTGTGCGTATGTGGCATACAAAACCACCGATATTTTTTCACTTTATGCCAAAGAAGTAATGCTTTTTGATGAAGTAGAATCAGCAAAAATAGGAACACTATTACTTTACCTGAGGCCTGTTGTTGGTGTGGGAGTCGGCTTGTTAGTTGACCGTTCGCGCTCATCTGTTTTTATGGTAGCAAGTTTTTTAGCAATGGTAGTGACTAGTTTACTTTTTGCCATAGGTGTAATTACTTCAGGCTCAGTAATATTATTTTTTATCTCAATTATTGCGCTGGCTATTGTTACTTATGCCTTGCGTACACTTTATTTTGCCGCATTAAAAGAAGGGTTTATTCCTCTTGCAGTAACGGGAACAGCCGTTGGATTAATTTCAATTATTGGTTATACACCGGATATTTTCGCAAGCCCGTTAATGGGGTATTTAATTGATAATTCTCCCGGAATAAAAGGCTTTCAGCATGTGTTTTTTATGTTGTCATTTTTTGCTATATTGGGTTTAGTAGCTTCACTAATTTTTTATAAAACTACTAAAACCAATATATAATGATTGACATAGATTTTTCAGAACTAAAAGCAATGTATTTAAACTGTTCGTTAAAAAAAAGCCCTAGACTAAGTCATACACATGGATTGATAGACGTTTCTAAAAACATCATGCTCAAAGAAGGAGTGAAAGTGGATGAAATTCGCTTGGTTGACCATCAGGTAGCTCCCGGTGTTTATCCTGATATGACCGAATACGGCTGGAAAAAAGATGAATGGCCAACACTTTTCGATAGAATTTTTGATGCAGATATTCTTATCATCGGAACACCCATTTGGTTGGGAGAGAAATCTTCTGAAGCACAAAAATTAATTGAACGATTGTATAGCATGAGTGTCAAACAAAACGATAAAGGACAATATCTTTTCTATGGTAAAGTAGGTGGATGCATTATTACCGGAAACGAAGACGGAGTAAAACATTGTGCCATGGGAATATTATACGCCTTACAACATATTGGCTATTCTATTCCACCACAAGCAGACTGTGGCTGGATAGGAGAAGTGGGACCGGGTCCTAGCTATTTAGACAAAGAATCAAATGCACAGGAAAATGATTTTACCAATAGGAATACCACTTTTATGACGTATAATTTAATGCATTTGGCCAAAATGCTAAAATCCGCTATGGGATATCCAACTTACGGAAACTCAAGAAAAGAATGGGATAAAGGCTCAAGATGGGGTTTTGAAAACCCGGAATATCGAGAAGAAAAATAATTTCCTTCCATTACTTTTCAACATAACTTGTCATAAATACACTAGCCTTATACATTTGCGACAACTAATCAATAAAACTACTATTACCATGAGGTTATTTTCACTTGTTATAATACTGTGTGTTTCCATTATCACAAAAGCACAAGAACAACCGTCTCCCATTCTTTTTATTTATGATGCCAGTGGTTCGATGTGGGGGAAAATAGAAAACAAGACTAAAAAAGAAATTGCCTCAGAAGTGTTAGCGTCAACCGTTGGTAATTTACCTGACAATCAGAATATAGGTTTAATTGTTTATGGACATCGTGAAAAAGGAGACTGTAACGATATAGAGTATATTGTAAAACTATCCAATGCTTCAAAAGCAAATGTTACCAATGCCGTTAAGAATGTGAATCCCATTGGTAAAACACCTTTAGCCAGAAGTGCGAACATGGCAATAAACTCACTTAAAGAAAACAACACTAAAGCAACCATTATTTTGATTACCGATGGTATAGAGTCTTGCGATGGTGATATCTGTAAAGTAGTGGCAGATGCCAAAGAGGCAGGCATTGATTTTAAGCTACACATTGTAGGTTTTGGACTTAAAGACGGAGAAAAAGAACAATTAAAATGTGCCGCAAAAACCGGTAACGGTAAATATTACGATGCAGATAATGCAGGCGGTTTGGGAGAAGTGCTTACCGAAGCTACATCCGAAACTGTGGATAAGCCAAACGGAAATTTCTCAGTATATACGTTGAAAAATGGAAAGCCCGTAGATGCCTGGGTGAAACCTAAAAATTCGGCTACTCAAAAAGAACTTCATGGCTCCAGAACATACAGAGATACTGCTTGGGTATATATGCCTCCCGGAAAATACAACATAGAAGTAAAGCCATTGGAAAACACAGATATACCTGCCAAAACAATTTCCGTAGAGATGAAAGAAGGTGATGTAAAACATCAGGACGTTAGTTTTGACGGTGGAATACTTGAAGTAACTACCACTAATAATGGCGAGCCTTGGGATGCAATAGTTAAAATGTATGATAAAGTTACGGGAAAAGTAGTAGCCAATGTAAGAACGTATGGTAAAACGCAGCAAATGGAAGTTCCGGCCGATCATTACAGAATTACTTATCAGGCATTAGCTTTAGAAGGGATAGAGATAACTGCCGAAATTGAAGATGTGGAAGTAAAAGCTAATGCAACCACACCTCTTACCCATGACTTTGCTAGCGGTGTTGCCATGATTGGCGTTAAAACGGCAAGTGGTGAACTCATTGATGCTACGGTTAATTTTTATGAAAAAACCACCCGAAAAAATGTAGCGGCAGCCAGAACATATACCTCTGAAAGTAGTAACCCTAAAAAGTTTTTGCTAAATCCGGGAGAGTATGAAGTAAAAATAGTAACCCTTGGCGCTCATAAAGGGCATACTGAAACTTTTACTATTACTGTAAAACAAGGTGAAACCGTTGAAAAGATAATTACTTACTAAAACTTACTTTAGATTTTTGTTAAACATAATTGAGAAATGAAAGCCTTAAAACAAAGGACGATACCACTGACTGAGGACGAAATAAAAGAGTTCTTTGACAAGCATTTACCATATAGGCAAACAATGTTGACAACTCACAAATTTGTAAATAAGGACGAACCAGACTATCAAAAGCATATATCTGAAGACATAAAACACAAAATCAACGTTTGTGGAGTAGAAGCATCTTTAATTGCTTGTCGCATGTTCATTGAGTTTCTTGGACTTGGAATAAAGTATGACCCTCTACGACTCGTTCAAAGCCGTAATTATTTCAGAGCAGAGGACGGAAACTCTTATGAGGTAAAAGTAGTCGACCTTGGCGGACAATGGGTTGACATAGATATCCTTACAGCAGAAGAACAAGACTTATTGGCTAGAATGTGCTTAACAGGACATCGAGCGACAGCGCATCTAACATTTAACGCTCCCTATGGTGGAGAGTGGAAAATAATTCATGAGGGCATTGACTTAGTAAGCCGTTTATTAAAGACAAACCTTTACGACATCGTTGAACAAGAAATTAAAATACAATAAAGAACTGGAGTCAAGCTGTTATCGCACTCATACTTTCATTACTTTTCAACAAGCCTTTAGTCTGAGCATTGTGTTTTCTAAATTTGTGTCAACTTTCTAACGCACAAAAAAGATGTTTTTAATTTTTGATACAGAAACCACAGGCTTACCGCAAAATTACAATGCGCCCGTTTCTGATATCGAAAATTGGCCCAGAATGGTGCAGCTGGCATGGCAAGTGCATGCGGCAGACGGTTCACTTATTGAAGTAAAAAACTATATCGTTAAACCGGAAGGCTATACCATTCCGTTCAACTCCGAAAAAATTCATGGTATTTCTACTGAACGTGCATTGCAGGAAGGGCACGATTTACAATTTGTATTAGGAGAATTTAAAAAGGCCATCAGTCAATCTGAATTTTTTGTCGGTCACAACATTGAGTTTGATATTAAAGTAGTGGGAGCCGAAATTTTTAGGCTGACTCAAAAAGACGCGCTTTCACAATTTCCGTTCATAGATACCAAAGATGAATCTACCGACTATTGTGCTTTGCCGGGTGGCAAAGGCGGTAAATTCAAATGGCCTACACTTACCGAGCTTCATCAAAAACTATTTGGTAACGACTTTGATGCTGCCCACAATGCTGCAGCAGACGTAGAAGCAACTGCCCGATGTTTTTTAGAGTTGGTTCGTTTGGGTGTGGTTACGCCACAAAAAATGGGAGTGGATGATGAATTTGTTAGGACTTTCAAAGAAAAAAATCCGGATGTTATTCAACCCATCGGACTAGCCGTAAAAGATTTTCATGAGGAAGATAAGTTAGAAGCTACTTCAGTAGCTGAAATCAAAAAGGAAAATACGGATATAGATTTTGACTATTCCGGTTTTTTCCATTTGCATACACATTCACAATTTTCGGTTTTACAAGCTACACCAACCGTAGATGATTTAGTAAGCAGAGCCAAAATAAACGGCATGAAAGCAGTCGCCATGACGGACCATGCCAACTTAATGGGTGCTTTTCATTTTGTAAAAAAAGCATTGAGCGAAGACATCAAACCAATTATTGGTTGTGAATTTCATTTGTGTAACGACAGGTTAAATAAAACCAACAAAGACAATGGTTTTCAAGTCATTTTATTAGCCAAAAACAAAACAGGTTATCACAACTTATTAAAATTAGTTTCCGCTTCGTTTACGGAGGGCTTTTATTATGTGCCAAGAATTGATAGAGAATTACTGTTACAATACAAGCAAGATTTAATTGCGCTTTCGGGTTGGATTTACGGAGAAATACCTTCGCTAATTTTAAATCAGGGAGAAAAGCAGGCGATAGAAGCAGTTGATTGGTGGAAAGAAAATTTTGGTGATGACTTTTACTTTGAACTGAACAGACATGGTTTAAAGGAAGAGGAAGTAGTGAATGAATTTTTAATTCAGCAGGCAAAAGAAAAAGACATCAAGCTCATAGCTGCTAATAATGTGTACTACATTCATAAAGAAGATGCGGAAACACATGATGTGTTGTTGTGTGTGCGAGACGGAGAATTGAAATCCACTCCAATTGGTAAGGGAAGAGGATTTAGATGGGGCTTTCCAAACAATGAGTTTTATTTTAAAAGTCAGGATGAAATGGCAAAGCTCTTTGCCGATATTCCGGAAAGCATTACCAATACCTTTGAAGTTTTTCAAAAGGTGGAGAGCTATAAACTTCAGCGAGATGTGTTGCTTCCCAACTTTGATATTCCCGAAGAATTTATCGACCCTGAAGATGAAAAAGATGGGGGTAAGAAAGGGGAGAATGCTTATTTAAGGCATCTTACGTATGAAGGAGCAAAAAAGAAATATCCTGAAATTACGGATGAAATAAGAGAACGTATAGATTTTGAATTAGAAACGGTTGCCAAAACAGGATATCCCGGCTACTTCTTAATTGTTCAGGATTTTACTAGAGCAGCAAGAGATATGGGAGTTTCTGTTGGGCCGGGAAGAGGTTCGGCAGCAGGTTCTGTGGTGGCATACTGCATTGGAATTACTAATGTTGACCCTATTAAATACGATTTGCTATTTGAGCGTTTCTTAAATCCAGACAGGGTGTCTATGCCCGATATTGATATTGATTTTGATGATGAAGGAAGAGGCAAAGTATTAGATTATGTGATTAAAAAATACGGTTCCAATCAGGTAGCTCAAATTATAACTTACGGTACAATGGCTGCCAAATCAGCCATTAGAGATGCGGCAAGGGTTTTAGATTTGCCGTTATATGAAGCAGATAAATTAGCCAAGTTAGTTCCGGCATTATCCTTAGAAAAACTGGATAAGCTTTCTGAAAATGAAATTAATGAGCAACTAAACGGAGACAGTGCTCAGAAAGCGTTAGCGCTTAAACAAGTTTTTAAAGGAAATACACCTGATAGTTTGGCACTTCAGCAAGCCAAGAAATTAGAAGGTTCGCTGCGTAATACCGGAATTCACGCTTGCGGTGTAATCATCACACCTTCTGATATGACTGACCATGTGCCGGTGGCCACCGCCAAAGATGCTGAGTTAATGGTTACTCAGTTTGATAATAGTGTGGTGGAAAGTGCAGGTTTATTAAAAATGGACTTCTTAGGCCTAAAAACCTTAACCATTATTAAGGATGCAATTACTATTATTAAAGATAGGCACGGCATAGAAATAAATCCTGACGACATTCCGTTAGACGATGAAAAAACCTATAAGCTTTATCAGAGAGGAGAAACAAACGGTACGTTTCAGTTTGAGTCTCCGGGAATGCAGAAGCATTTACGTGCCTTAAAGCCCGACCAGTTTGGTGATTTAATTGCGATGAATGCTTTGTATCGTCCCGGTCCAATGGAATATATTCCAAACTTCATTGCTCGTAAACATGGTAAAGAGCCTATAACTTACGATTTCCAGGAAATGGAAGAGTATTTGGCAGAAACCTATGGAATTACGGTTTACCAGGAGCAGGTGATGTTACTTTCTCAAAAGCTGGCAGGCTTTACTAAAGGTGAAGCTGATGAGCTGCGAAAGGGAATGGGAAAGAAGAAGAAAGAAATTATTGACAGACTTAAACCAAAGTTTATAGAAGGTTGTCAATCAAACGGATTAGAAGCAGAGGTGGCGGAAAAAGTTTGGAAAGATTGGGAAGCGTTTGCTGCTTATGCGTTTAATAAATCGCACTCCACTTGTTATTCGGTAGTAGCGTTTCATACCGCTTACTTAAAAGCAAATTATCCGGCTGAATACATGGCTTCTGTGCTTACGCATAACATGAATGACATCAAGAAGGTGACTTTCTTTATGGAAGAGTGTAAGCGTGCAGGAATTAAAGTTTTAGGACCTGATGTGAATGAAAGTCAGTATAAGTTTACGGTAAACGATAAAGGTCAAATTCGATTTGGATTAGGAGCATTGAAAGGAGTTGGAGGCGGAGCAGTAGATTCTATTGTAGAAAATAGAAAAGAAGGAGGGAAGTATGTTTCCATTACAGATTTTATCAAAAGAGTTGATTTACGTTCTGTAAACAAGAAAACCTTGGAAAGCTTGGCTTATGGCGGTGCATTTGATTCGTTTGGATTAAACCGTTCTCAATACTTTTTTGCCATGCCGGGTGAAGAAACCTTTATTGAAAAGCTGGCTAGGTTTGGTGGTAAAATGCAACAAAATAAAAACAGTTCCCAAACTGATTTGTTTGGTGGAATGGTTGAAGTGGAAATAGCCGAACCACAGCCACCGGTTTGTGAAGATTGGGGAACGATGGAAAAGCTAAATAAAGAGAAGGAGGTAGTAGGTTTTTATATTTCAGGTCATCCGCTAGATGATTATAGAATTGAAGTAAACAATTTTTGCAACATTACACTAGATAAGCTTTCTGATTTATCAAAGATTAATGGGAAACAAATAAAAGTAGCGGGAGTAGTTTCTGACGGCATTCATGCAACTTCAAAAAAAGGAAACCCTTATGGTAAGATATTATTAGAAGGCTATAACGACTCTTATGAATTCATGTTCTTTTCTGAGGATTACATTAAATATAAAGGATATATCCAAAAGGGTTTTTATTTATTTATAGAAGGCGTTGTTCAATCTAAAAAGTGGAATCAAGAGGAGTTTGAGATTAAAATAAACCAAATTCATTTGTTGAGTGAGGTAAAAGAAAAAATGGCAAAGGGGCTTTTAATTCAAGCAGAGTCGAATGACTTTACTCCTGAACTGATAAATGAACTAGACCAGGTTTTTATAAAATATGAGGGTAATTTTCCTATTAGTTTAAATGTGATAGATAAAGAAGAGTCGGTTAAAATAAATTTACGTTCCAGAAGCCGAAAAGTTAATCTTGAGAATGACTTAATCAATGAGTTACAGAGCATTCCTGAAGTTAGCTGTAAAATAATGGCGTAATTTTCATCAGAAATGACTTTTTGTTGCATTGTTTTTTAAAATTTGAAAGCTTATTTTTGCATTAAGAAAAACAACTAGATTCGAATAACAAATAAAATTTAATTAAGATGGCATTAGAATTAACAGACAGTAATTTTGAAGAAACAGTATTACAATCAGATAAACCGGTAATGGTTGATTTTTGGGCAGTATGGTGCGGACCATGTAGAATGGTTGGACCAATTGTAGAAGAATTATCAAATGATTATAACGGAAAAGCCGTTGTAGGTAAAGTAGATGTAGATAATAACCAAGCGATAGCTGCTAAATACGGAATCAGAAATATTCCTACTATTTTATTTTTTAAGAATGGTGAAGTAGTAGATAAATCAGTTGGTGCAGTTCCAAAAGATAAATTAGCAGAAAAGCTAAATGCTTTAATGAACTAATACTCTTTCAATAAATAAATTGAATAGCCGTTTAGTTTACTAAATGGCTATTTTTTTGCCTTAAAAAACTATCTTTATTCTTTAAACAAACCAAGTGCCTGTAAATATTGATATAAAACATGTTCAACGGTATTCCAAGCTAGAATTACTCGCAAAGCAAGTAGTGGAAGGTTTTATTACAGGCCTACACAAAAGCCCGTTTCATGGATTCTCTGTTGAATTTGCCGAACATCGCACCTACAACACCGGAGAATCTACCAGACATATAGACTGGAAATTATTTGGCAGAACCGAAAAGTTGTATGTAAAGCGTTATGAAGAAGAAACCAATTTAAGGTGTAGGGTTGTTATAGATAATTCTTCTTCTATGTATTATCCTGAAGCGAAGAAATATGATGCGGAAAATCCTAATAAAATATTGTTTAGTGTTTATGCAGCAGCAGCCATTACTCAATTATTACGAAAACAAAGAGATGCTGTTGGATTAACCGTTTTCAATGAAAAAATAGATCATCATACCGAAGCGAAATCTACCGTTGCGCATGAAAAGTTAATATTTAATTTGCTGGAGCAAACGATTAATACTACGGAAGTACAAAAAAAATCTGATGCTGTAAGTGCCATAACAATGTTGGCGCAATCGCTTCACAAGCGTTCATTAGTAGTGTTTTTTACGGATATGTTTGACACTACGTCTAACAACGATGATTTATTTGCAGCATTACGTCATTTAAAACATAACAAACATGAAATTATTATTTTTCATGTGGTGGATAAAAAAAGTGAGTTGGATTTTGATTTTGAAAACAGGCCATACAAGTTTATTGATTTAGAGAGTGGAGAGGAAATTAAAGCCCATCCTTCACAAGTAAAAGAAATGTATTTAGAACAAATGCAAAAATTTGAGAAGGAATTAAAGCTAAAATGTTCTCAATTTCAAATTGATTTTGTGGAAGTTGATGTAGCAAAAGGATTCCATCAAGTATTATTACCTTATATGATTAAGCGACAAAAGATGTCTTAAATTTTTAAAAATTGTTGCGTTTATTCAAAAAAGGATTAAATTTGCGCTCCCGTTAGGGAAGTTCTTAAAAGTATTGGTCCGGTAGTTCAGTTGGTTAGAATACGTGCCTGTCACGCACGGGGTCGCGAGTTCGAGTCTCGTCCGGACCGCTTAAGCCTCAGAAAATCTGGGGCTTTTTATTTTTCTTTCAGCCATTTAAGGGCTTTGTCATAATCGTTAAAAATCTTTGTAGGAGTTTGTGGTTTGTTGAATTTAACAAAAAAATTGGCTAACAATTTTGTATGAATGTTATTTACCACAATAGCTATTTTTTTTCGAAGGCGTAGTATTTCAGGGTCATTAGCGAAAAAATCTCTTGCATCATTGGTAATGCTTGAGTACTGATTTCTAGCATCTAAAACAACGGAAAACCTTCTATTTCCCAATAGGTCTATAAAGGCTTTGTCAACTTCCTTTGCATCTTCTATTTCTACTTCATAATTGTCATCAAATTTTAATAGGTAGATGTGTTTGCCAAGATGTTGAATTTCGGCATGAGTGAGTTTTATATGTACTTTATTTTTAGTCATTTAATGGACTAATTTAAACAAATATTTTTTTAGGGTTTAAAATATTATTCGGGTCGAAAAGCTGTTTTATATTTTTTTGTAACTCAAGGTTTTTGTGCGATAAAACGATGGGCATAAATTCTTTTTGAACTAAGCCAATTCCATGTTCGCCAGAAATAGTGCCTTTAAGGGATTTACAAAGTTTAAAGATTTCAATAATTCCTTTTTTTAATTCGTTGTCCCACTGTTCATCGGTCATTTGTCCTTTTAAAATATTAACATGAAGATTGCCGTCACCAGCATGTCCGTAGCAAACTGATTGAAACCCGTATTTATTGCCAATTTCTTTTACACCTTTCAAGAGCTTAGGAAGTTCTGCTCTTGGAACAACTGTATCTTCCTCTTTATAGGTTGAATGAGATTTTACAGCTTCTCCCAAACATCTTCTTAGTTTCCATAGTTTTTCTTTTTGTGCTGCGGAATCTGCAAATAGGATTTCATCTGTTTTAAACTTTTCTAGTGCTTGGTTAATGATTTCACAGTCTTTATAAAGTGTGTCCAGGTCATTTCCATCCACTTCAATTAAAAGGTGGGCTTCAATATGTTCGGGAATTTCAAGAGTAGTTTCAGATAAAAACTTCATTCCAAACTTTAGGGCATCTTTTTCTATAAATTCCAACCCGCTGGGCGTAACTCCCATTTTAAAAATTTCTGATACTGCTTTACAAGCATCTTCAGCAGAGTGGAAGGGTGTGAGCATTAATAGGTCATGATTTGGATGTGGGATTAACCGAAATGTAGCTTTTGTAATTATTCCCAACGTCCCTTCGCTACCAATCATTAACTGAGTGAGATTATAACCTGTAGAGTTTTTTAAAACATTAGCTCCTGTCTCAATTATTTCTCCTGTAGGCAATACAACCTCTAAATTGAGTACATAATCTTTGGTTACGCCATATTTAACTGCTTTTGGTCCTCCGCTGTTTTCTGCTAGGTTTCCTCCAATAAAACAACTTCCTTTACTGGCAGGGTCAGGAGGATAAAACAATCCCTTTTCTTTTACAGCTTCCTGAAAAACTTGTGTAATTACTCCCGGTTCCACCGTAGCTTGTAAGTTTTCTTCATCAATCTGAACAATTTTATTTAGCTTTTCAATGCTTAGCACCACTCCACCACAAACGGGTAGTGCTCCGCCACTTAACCCTGTTCCTGCTCCTCTGGGAGTTAAGGGAATTTTATTTTCGTTACATATTGTAACAATCTTGCTTATTTGAATGCTGTTTTCTGGAGTAACCGCAATAACCGGATAAAACTTAAGGTCTTCGGTATGGTCATGGCTATATTTATCCAAAGAATCTTTGTCAGAATAGAAGTTTTTTTCGCCTACTATTTGTTTAATTTCGTCTATAATCTCCGATGACAACTCATTATATTCCATTTATCAAGAATATTTAATAATTACGCTAAAATTAGTTATTTTCGACATCTTTAAAAATTATAAAAAGTTAAAGATGAAACGACCATGATTAAAAACTTCCTCACTGAGGAGAGTGGTTATTTTGGGAGTTCCGTATGACTGATTTAAAAAAATAGATACATCATATGAAAAGATTTTTTTGGTTAAGCTTAGTGTTGATTTTAGTTGGGACCTCAACTTTTGCTCAGGAAAAGAAAAAAATTGCTTTAGAAGATATTTGGATGAAATACTCCTTTTTTGGGGATGGAGTTTATGGAGTAAGAAGTATGAATGATGGCGTAAATTACACCTCATTTACCAACAGAGCCCAAACGGAATTAGCACAGTATTCATATAAAACGGGAAAGAGTATTTCTACTATACTTAAAGTAGCGGATATTAAGGTTGACGGGATAGAAGCTATTGAAGATTATGAATTTAGTGCAGATGAATCTAAGTTAGTTATAGCTTACAATACAGAATCTATTTATAGATATTCATCTAAAGCTAATTACGTAGTGTATGATTTAAAAAAGAAAGAGACGAAAAAACTTGATGAAGATTTAATTATGTATGCTACACTTTCTCCTCAGGGAAATAAAGTAGCTTTTGTAAAAAACAACAATTTATATTGGCAAGATTTGGAGAGTGGCAAAACCACCCAAATTACTACTGACGGTGAATGGAATAAAATAATTAACGGTGCTTCTGATTGGGTTTATGAAGAAGAATTAGAGTTGGTGAGAGCGTTTGAGTGGAGTCCTGATGGCAAAAACATAGCATTCTTTAGATTTGATGAAAGTAATGTTAAGGAGTTTTCTATGGATATATATGGAGATTTATACCCTGAAGAATATACCTTTAAATATCCAAAAGCAGGTGAAGAAAACTCAAAAGTTTCAATTCATGTCTACAACTTGGAAAGCAAAAAAACGGTTCAAGCAAACCTTGGAAAAGAATGGGAGTACGTTGCAAGAATTGAATGGACAAAAGACCCTAAAAAATTAGCAGTCCAAACGCTTAACCGACATCAAAATGATTTGAATATTTTACTGGTAGATGCTGCAAGCGGAGAGTCTAAGAATATATACAACGAAAAATCTGCAACCTATATTGAAATTCCTAATCATCTGACATTTTTAGATAATGGGAATGAGTTTGTCTTACTTTCTGAAAAAGATGGGTTTAAGCATATCTACTTATACAGTATGAAAGGTGAAATGGTTAAGCAACTTACCAAAGGAAACTGGGAGGTAACCGACTTTTATGGGGTAGATCAAACGAATCAAAAAATATATTTTCAGTCGGCTAAAGCATCTCCGTTGCAACGAGAGATTGATGTAGTGGATATTAAATCAGGAGAAATGCTGTGTCTTTCTTCAAAAAAAGGAACTAATGATGCTGACTTTAGTAAAAACTTTGCTTATTACATCAACTACTATTCTAATGCTAATACACCTCAATATATTACCTTAAATAATACCAAAGGGAAAGAAATTAGAGTGCTTCAGGATAATTCAAGGTTGAAAGAAACAATTAAGAAGTTCGAATGGCAGGAAAAAGAGTTCTTTACCATTAAAAACGCCAAAGGTGATGAGTTAAATGCTTGGATGATAAAACCTGCAAACTTTGACGCAAGCCTGAAATATCCTGTGTTTATGTTTGTCTATGGCGGACCGGGTTCTCAAACTGTTCAAGACCAATGGGGAAGTGGAAACGATAGCTGGTTTCAAATGTTAGCGCAAAACGGATATTTAGTAGTATCTGTTGATAATAGAGGAACAGGAGCAAGAGGTGCTGATTTTAAGAAGGTAACCTATAAGCAATTGGGTAAATATGAGGTAGAAGACCAAATTGATGCAGCTAAATATTTGGCAAGTCAAAGTTATGTTGATGGAAGTCGAATCGGAATTTTTGGATGGAGTTATGGAGGATATATGACCTCATTATGTTTAACTAAAGGCGCTGATGTATTTAAAATGGGCATAGCTGTAGCTCCGGTTACTACCTGGAGATATTATGATTCTATTTATACCGAGAGGTATATGCAAACACCACAAGAAAATCCTTCCGGTTATGACGATAATTCACCCATTAATCATGTAAAAAAATTAAAGGGTAAATATTTCTTAATTCATGGTATGGCAGATGATAATGTGCATTATCAGAATGCTGTGGATATGTCAACCGCTTTAATTGAAGTGAATAAACCTTTTGATCAATTTAGTTATCCTAATAAAAATCATGGTATTTACGGTGGATTAACCAGGATGCACTTATATACTATGATGACAGAATACATCTATAAAAACCTTTAATTATGGCTCTTGATAGTAATGAACTAAAGTCTAAAACACCATCAAACGGATTTAAGTTTGGAGGAAGTGAATTAAATCAAAAAACAGTTTTAGGCCATCCTGCCGGATTGTTTGTATTATTCTTTACTGAAATGTGGGAACGTTTCAGTTATTACGGTATGCGTGCTTTATTGGTACTGTTTTTAGTTTCTTCATTAGTTGATGAAGGCTGGGGCTGGGAGAGAGCTGACGCTTTGATGTTATATGCTTGGTACACAGGTTTAGTTTATGTTACTCCAATATTTGGAGGAATAATAGCAGATAAGCTTTTGGGTTACAGAAAAGCTGTAGTAATTGGCGCGTTATTGATGACGATGGGGCACGCTTCAATGGCGTTAGAAATATTTGCCTCTCCTTTCTTTTTTATTGGATTAGCATTATTGATATTAGGTAATGGATTGTTTAAGCCAAATATTTCCTCAATGGTTGGTCAGTTGTATAAAAATCAAGGTAAAGAAAAAGATGCGGGTTATACTATATTTTACATGGGTATAAATGCCGGTGCGTTTCTAGGAATTTTACTTTGTGGATATATTGGAGAAAAAGTGGGCTGGAGTTATGGTTTCGGGTTAGCGGGTGTATTTATGCTTATTGGAATGCTTCAGTTTTATTTTGCACAAAAAATATTCGGAAAAATTGGACTGCTTGCTGATAAAGATGGAAACTTTTTAGACTCAACTGCATTGGAAGGCGAAGTGGAAAAAGAAGAAGTTACAGATGAAGTGGTAGAACCTCATGTTAAAAGAGATAGATTAATTGTGATAGGCGTCTTGTCATTTTTCACCATCTTTTTTTGGTGGGCATTTGAACAGGCGGGTGGCTCAATGACCATTTTTGCTAATGATTACACAGATAGAGTACTTGAAGGAGATGGGGCTATGATATTTAAAGTATTCAATACTATCCTCACAGTAGTTCCTATGCTTATTATATCATGGGTATTGGTATTGTTGTTTAAACAAACATTCAGTAAACTTTCATTATCTAATATTTTTCTGGGCTCTAGTTTTGTTATTATTTGGGGTATAGTAATTTGGATGATTAAACGTGAGTTTAATGCTGAAACTGCTGAAGTTCCGGCTTCTTGGTTTGGTATTCTCAATTCATTTTTCATCATTGCTTTTGCTCCATTATTTTCTAAAATCTGGGAAAGCAAAATGAACCCATCAGGTCCGGTTAAATTTGCAATTGGTCTTGTGTTATTAGGTCTTGGATTTGGTATATTAGCTTATGGTTCGTTAGGAATTCCTCAAGGCGCAAAAGTAGCCTCTGTTAGTATGATTTTCTTGATTTTAGCTTACTTGTTCCATACATTAGGAGAACTATGTGTTTCACCGGTTGGACTTTCTTATGTGAGTAAACTTTCTCCGGCTAACTTAGTTGGGTTTATGTTTGGTATATGGTTTTTAGCAACCTTCTTTGCTAACTTCTTAGCTGGATTTACGGGTAGTTTTATTGATAAAATTGTTGAGTCATACTCCATGGCAACTTTCTTTTTAATATTTACCTTAATTCCAATTGGTGCAGGAGTGGTAATGCTATTGTTGAATCCACTACTTAAAAAGAAAATGCACGGTATTAAATAATTAATATTGAAAAAGATAATTCCAATACTACTAGTTGTTTCCGGAGCAATTTTTCTATTTGCTAATACTAATTTTAAGGCAAAGAATGAACATCCAATAAATTGGCTTTCACTTGAAGAAGCTCAAGACTTGAATAAAAAAGAACCCAGAAAAATATTAATTGATGTTTATACCGACTGGTGCGGCTGGTGCAAAAAAATGGATGCAAATACCTTTGACCATCCTTATATTTCTAAATATATTAATGAAAAGTATTATGCTGTTAAGTTAAATGCCGAAACAAAAGATACTATTATGTTTAATGGTAAGATGTATGTAAACCCAAACCCAACCGGAGGAAGGTCAACGCATCAGGTTGCATATATGGCAGCTCAAGATGGGCGTTTAGGTTATCCAACCATTGTGTATTTAGATGAAGAGTTAAATCTTATTCAGGCCATTGCCAGCTATATGACACCGGAACAAATTGAGCCTGTTTTGGTTTATTTCGGTGAAGGACATTATAAAAACACTCCTTCAGAAAAGTTTATGGAAGAGTTTAAGAGTAACATTAAGTAAAATTATTTGCTTGTACCTTCCATTTTTTTAACTACTTTTGCTTTTTAGAATGAAAAACGAAAGGGTTCTCCTTAAAGGTCTAAAATTTCAGCTTACTATTCAAAGGCTTTGCCATCAATTAATTGAAAACCATCAAGATTTTTCTGAGACAGCTATAATAGGTTTACAGCCAAGAGGTGTTTTTTTGGCCGAAAGAATCGTTAAAGAACTCCAGTCTATCCTTAAAAATTCTGACTTAGATAAAGGTAATATGGACATTACTTTTTATAGAGATGACTTTAGAAGAAGGGAAAAACCGCTTGTTCCATCCAAGACCGATATAGAATTTTCAATTGAAAACAAAAAAGTTGTTTTGATTGATGATGTATTATATACAGGAAGAACTATTAGAGCAGGATTAGATGCCATGTTGGCGTTTGGAAGGCCAAAAAAAGTGGAATGTTTGGTATTGATAGATAGGAGATTTAGCCGCCAATTACCCATTCAACCTGATTATGTCGGTAAAAAAATTGACTCTGTAGCTGAAGAAAAAGTAATAGTTAGCTGGAAAGAGAAGGAGGGAGAGGATAAAGTAATTTTATATACAGAAAAGTAATATGGAAGAACAATTAAGTGTAGATCATCTTTTAGGAATAAAATACCTTACCAAACAAGATATCGAACTTATTTTTCATACAGCAGATAGCTTTAAAGAGGTCATTAATCGACCTATCAAAAAAGTACCAACACTGCGTGATGTTACTATTGCCAACATATTTTTTGAAAACTCTACCAGAACAAAACTATCATTTGAATTAGCCGAAAAGCGACTTTCAGCAGACGTAGTGAACTTTGCTTCATCTTCATCATCTGTTACTAAAGGAGAAACACTAATTGATACCGTAAACAACATTTTGGCGATGAAAGTGGATATGGTGGTAATGCGACACGCTTTTCCCGGTGCGGCTTTATTCTTGTCCAAAAATGTAAATGCTAAAATTATAAATGCTGGAGACGGTGCGCATGAACACCCTACGCAAGCACTCTTAGACGCTTACTCTATCAGAGAAAAATATGGCAACGTAAAAGGAAAAAATATTGTAATTGTAGGCGATATTCTCCATTCAAGAGTTGCACTTTCAAACATATTTTGCCTGAATAAACTGGGGGCTAAAGTAAAGGTTTGCGGGCCGCCTACTCTTATTCCAAAATTTATATCTGACTTGGGAGTGGAAGTGGTTTACGACCTAAAAGAAGCCTTAAACTGGTGCGATGTAGCCATGATGTTAAGAATACAACTGGAAAGGCAAGATGAAAAATACTTTCCTTCAATTAGAGAGTACGCTATGCGCTACGGCTTAGATTTAAAAGTGTTGGATGGATTGAAAAAGAAAATTACTATCATGCATCCGGGTCCTATAAACAGAGGGGTGGAAATTACGAGTGATGTGGCCGACTCAGAGCACTCCATTATTTTAAATCAGGTAGAAAATGGCGTAGCCATTAGAATGGCAGTCATTTATCTTTTGGCGGCAAAAATTAACCGTTAAAATTGTCGATAAACTAAAATCATTATCTTTGTACAAAGCCACTTAGAATGAGTTATACATCACAGAAAGAAGAAAAGTACACTTTGTTTAAAGTAACTGCCGAAAAGCTGGACACACTTGTTGCGCCATCAGTTAAATCTGAATTAGTTGTAATTGGCAACAATGGTGAAAAGAATATCATTATGGACTTATCTTCAACAAGATATTGTGATTCTTCCGGTTTAAGTGCAATTTTGGTGGGTAATAGAATATCAAAGGAAGCTGGAGGTACCTTTGTGCTTTGTGGTTTACAACCATCAGTTTTAAAACTAATAGAAATTTCACAACTGGATTCTATCTTAAACATTACACCTACCGTTAATGAAGCCGTTGATTTTCTTTTTATGGAGGAAATTGAAAAAGGCTTGGGTGATAATTAATTAGATGCCATTCTCTGTATTGATTCTTGGTTGCGGCTCCGCAACACCTACTTTAAATCACAATCCATCTTCACAGCTTGTAAATATTGAGCAAAGCTATTTTTTAGTGGATTGCGGTGAAGGTACTCAACTGCAATTGAGAAAAGAGAAAATCAGATTTCAGCGAATTCAACACATATTTATTAGTCATTTACATGGCGATCATTTTTTTGGGTTAATTGGTTTAATTAGCACTTATCAATTATTAGGTCGTAAAACCAAACTCACTGTTTATTCTCCTCCGGGCCTTAAAGAAATCATTCTACAGCAGCTAAAAGCTACTAATTGTTACCTTTCCTATGAGCTTGTATTTATTGAAATAATAGCTGATAAACTTCAATTGTTGACCGAAAATAAAACCTCTGAAGTATTTGCCTTTCCTTTAAAACATCATATTCCTTGTTATGGATTTTTGTTTAAAGAAAAAGTAAAGCCGTTGAAAATAAAGAAAGAAGAACTGGAGAAATATGATATTCCTGTTGCTGAACTAAGAAAGCTCAAGCAAGGTGTAAACATAAAAGATGTTAATGGAAATGAATTAGATTTTACTATGCTTACAGAACCAGCGGCTAAACCCAAATCCTACGCCTATTGTACTGATACCGTTTATTTAAAATCTACTTCCCAATACGCCAAAGATGTAGATGTTTTGTATCATGAAGCTACATTTGACGAATCGCTACTTAAGCTTGCCAAAATGACCATGCACTCTACAGCATCTCAGGCAGGGAAAGTAGCCAAAGAAGCAAATGCTAAAAAACTAGTTATCGGGCATTTTTCTTCTAGGTATAAATACGTAGATAAGTTGCTGAAAGAGGCACAGTTACACCATGAATCTACTATTTTAGCCGATGAAGGTTTGCGAATTACCCTTTAATCTTTTATTTTTATCGATTAAGAATTTATTTTAATGGTGTCAGAAGAGGTTACTCACTCTCTTTACGGTTTATATAAAACCCTGAAAAATGGGCACTTTTCCTATGTCTGCAATGGAGTATTTTCTGTAGGTATAAATGATGTTTTATTGTCTTTTGCTGAAGCTAATTTAGACTACTCTGAGCAATCGGCTAAGCTAAAAAAGCGAGTGTATTACATTTTAGTTGAAAGCCTTCAAAACATTACTCGTCATCAAATTATTGAAAAGCAAAATGAGGCTAATGCTGGCTTATTGATTCAGAATAAAGAAGGCACTTATTACATCACTACCGCTAATACCATTGTAAATACTAATATTGACGTTCTAAAGAAAAAAATTGAATCGATAAACTCATTATCTGAAGAGGAGTTAAAAGCTTTATATAAACAAATATTAGCCGAAGGAGATGTTACCGATAAAGGAGGAGCAGGGCTAGGATTAATAGATATTGCTAGAAAATCGGGAAACAAAATACAAGCTGATTTTGTTCCATTAGATAAAAACCATACTCAGTTTATTATGCAAGCTTGCATCAATGAAAACAAGTCTTTACAAGAAGATGCAGCCGATTTATTTAAAAAAGCGGTTCAGCTTCATTTGCAAATTGCGGAAACCAATCTTCATTTTTTACATAGAGGTGCTTTTACAGCAGAATCACTGCAAGAGGTGTTGAAAATGGCGGAGGGTGACATTCGTTCAATTGGCGATAAAGATTTGGCAGGAAAAGGATTTTATATTATTGCTGAGCTGGTTGAAAATATGATGCTTCATGCCGATATGAGCATAGATGGCGGAAAATCAGGGGTTATTGCTATTGGCAAAAATAAAGCCATGACCACTTATTATTTTACTTCCGGAAACTTTGTAACGGCTGAGCAAAAAGAAAAATTAACAAGCATCTTGTCTAAATTAGAAGGAAAGTCAAAAGAGCAACTAAGCCATCTATCAAAAGATGAATTAAATTCAGTAGGCTTGCTTAATCTTTATTCAAGAGCTTGCCGAGTAGAGTATTTTTTTGATGATGCCTTTGATGATTACAGTTTCTTTACGATTAGGGCAGAACTAGATATCGCCTAACTATTTTCAAATTATTTAGAATAGCTACTTTTGTACTATGGAAGATGATTTTCAAAACCCTATAGACAAAGATAAAGTAACCGATACACCAGGATTGTTGGAGTACGCTCATCATGTGGGAAGCGGAGTAGTAAAGCCTGTAGATATAGGAAAAGTGAAGGGAAGAGCCATGAGTGCAATGGTAGAGCAAACCAATACCCAACTGATTCAAATAAAAGAGCAGATAGAATTACTTGCCAAACAGGCCAAAAAAATTCAAGACAGAATCGTCATTAGCCGAGAGATTTATAATGCGGTAACAGGCTTTGAACCATTAATCGGGCATACGTATTACTTATACGAGCGTAAAAACGGAGAGAAGCTGCTTTCTATGGTTCCACCAAAACAGTGGGGAAAATCATTACCCTATAAAAGCTTTTTGGCTTCCGTTAAATTACTTTCAGACCACACATGGGAAATACAAGAAGAGTAATGAGAAATCTACCGATACTAATTTGTATAATTCTTCTTTTTAATTCTTGCGTTAACAAAACAACCCAAATTCAAAAGATAGTGGGAGAGGCTCAGGGAACAACCTATGCCATTTCTTATGTTTCTGAAAAGAGTGTTATCCAAAAATCTTCCATTGATTCCATTTTTACTGAAATAGATAATGCGGTATCACATTACGTAAAATCTTCAGTGGTTTCTAAGTTTAACAGCAACCAAATGAACTTTGAAGAAGCATTGAAAAACCATCATTTTAAAAATCTCATTTACTTGTCTTATCAGTGGAATGTATTGTCTGATGGCGCATTTGATATAAGCATGGGGCAGCTAAGCAATTATTGGGGCTTTGGAGCAGAAAAGAAGCAAAGCATTTCCGTTATTGATAGCTTGGCGATAGATTCTCTAATGCAATACTGCGGAATGAGTCGCTTTTTTGCCATGAATAATGGCGCTATTTCTTATACAAGTGACTCTATACGAACTAAGTTAGATTTTAACGCCATTGCACAAGGTTATTCCGTAGATGTGCTATCTGATTATTTGTTGGAAAACAATATTGAGAATTATATTATTGAAGTAGGCGGAGAAATAATTGCCGGAGGCAACAAAGGAGAAGGAGAGAGCTGGAAAGTAGCTATTGATAAACCTTTATCCGATACTGAAACCAGAGAATTCCAAACCATACTACCGCTGAATGATAAAGCAATGGCCACAAGCGGAAACTACCGAAAGTTTTATATGCTTGACGGAAAAAAATATGCGCATACGTTAAACCCTGCCAATGGATTTCCTGTTGAACACAACTTACTAAGCGCTACCGTTTTTGCGGATAATTGTTCCTCTGCGGATGCCCTGGCTACCATTTTAATGGTGTTGGGTGTAGAAAAATCAAAAGCCTTTATTGCAAACAATAAATTGCCCATTGATGTGTATTTGATTTATGAAAATGAGAAAGGAGAGCTAGAAGTGTTTTCTAAACTGGAAGACTAGTTGTCTTCATTTTTACATTGCTCATCGGGTTTTGCACCACACAAACCACAAACGGCTCCTTCTTCTTTTAAAAACGGACTGTTGCTGGCACAAGTTCCGGCAAATTTACCGTTTTTCTTTACCAGTATTTTAATGGCTATACCTGCAAATGCAAGCGCTAAAAGAGTAACCGTTACTAATATAATAGGTAGAATGTTCATGCTACAAAGGTACAAAAACTGTTTGACTTCTTGTTTTATGAAAGTATATGAAATGGAGTCAACTTAATTGCTTTGGAGGAATTTTAACACCGTTTTTTATTTTTTCAACAGCATCATTCCAATAATCCATCATTGAAGGGTCTGCTGGCTCTCCATCATCAAGAGGTTCCATTAAACTTAATAAATCTCCTATTTCATCAGAATTGGTAATATCATACCAATTTTTTAGGAATAGATACATTGAATTGTAATAATCTCTATCATTCATAACTTATTTTTAATATACTTCAAAAGTCTGTTTGTAAAAGTAACCAAAATTGTTTTTTATAAAATGATAGTTACCCTAAAATAAAAAAGCCCTCCGTATAACGAAAGGCTTTTAAGTTTATTTTTTAGCATTAAAACTACTTTGCTTTTGCTTTGGCAGTAGTTTTACGTCTGGTGGTTCTTTTTTTCTTTGGAGCTTCTTCAGCTTCCGGCTTTTCAATTGGTCCGTTAATTTCCGGGTCCACTAAAATTCTACCGCAGTGCTCACAAACAATCACTTTTTTGTGAGTTTTAATATCTAATTGTCTTTGAGGTGGTATTTTATTAAAGCAACCGCCACAAGCATCTCTTTCAATAGTAACTACCGCTAAACCGTTTTTAGAATTATCTCTTATCCTGTCGTATGCATTAGTCAATCTGCTTTCAATTTCAGCTTTTGCTTCGTTAGATTGTTTGGTTAACGATTTCTCTTCTTTCTCCGTTTCTTTAATAATTTCATCTAACTCAGACTTCTTGGTCTTTAAGTCTTGCTTTCTGCCGTCTAAGTATTCTTTAGCTTCTTTAATGATTTCTTTCTTGTTTTCAATCTCTGCTTTAAATTCTTTGATTTTTTTGTCAGAAAGTTCAATCTCAAGCTTTTGGAATTCAATCTCTTTCGTTAATGAGTCGTATTCTCTGTTATTTCTAACGTTACTTTGTTGTTTCTCGTATTTTTTAATTAAAACCTTAGCTTCTTCAGAAATGTTTTTTCTTTCAGAGATTTTGTTTTCAAGTTCTTTGGTCTCTTCATTAAACTTTTCCATTCTGGTTTCAAGTCCTGCAATTTCGTCTTCAAGGTCTTGAACTTCTAAAGGTAATTCCCCTCTAATTTGTCTAATGCTATCAATTTTAGAATCAACTTGTTGAAGATTGTAAAGTGCTCTTAATTTATCCTCAACTGTTTGGTCTTTCTTGGCCATAATTTATAAATAGTTAATTGGATTCGTTTTTGTTTCTGAAAAATAGGTGGCAAAGGTAGAAAAATTTTCTTTAATAATATCGTCAAATATTTCTACTGTAAATTGCTCACTTTCATAATGTCCTATGTCGGCTATAACAATTTTGTTTTCGGCATCAAAAAACTGGTGATATTTGAAATCAGCCGTTACAAATACATCACATCCTTGCTGAATAGCAGCAGGCAAAAGAAAACTTCCTGAACCTCCGCAAACGGCTACCTTTTTTACTGGTTGGTTTGTTAAATTGGTATATCTTATTCCTTCTGCGTTAAATGTTTGTTTAAGGTGTTGTAGAAAGTCGGTTTCACTCATTTCTTTGGGTAGTTCGCCTACCATGCCGCTTCCAACCTCCTGATTTTTATTGCTAAGAGGGTAAATGTCGTAAGCTACTTCTTCATAAGGGTGAGCAGCTATCATGGCAGAAATAATCTTACTTTGCTTATAGCTTTCAAAAATACTTTCTACTCTAATCTCTTCTTCCTGATGCATTTCGCCTTTATTTCCTACAAAAGGGTTGGTGTTTTCTCCGGCTCTAAACGTTCCGGTTCCTTCAATATTAAAACTACATTGGTCATAATTTCCTATTTCACCGCAACCGCTATTAAATAAAGCCGTTCTAACCTCATTAAGATGTGTTTTAGGAACAAAACACACCAGTTTCTTTAACTCATTTGATTTAGGCGAAAGAATATTCAGCTTTTCTAATCCAATTTTATCGGCTATTTTTTTGTTAACACCTTGTTTTACATTATCCAGATTAGTGTGAGCAGCATAAATGGCAATATCGTTTTTAATGGCTTTTACAATCGTTCTTTCTATGTAATTTTTTCCGGTAATTGACTTTAAACCACTAAATACAATAGGATGATGGGCAATAACTAAGTTGCATTTCTTTGAAATAGCCTCATCAATGGTTTCTTCTATACTGTCTAAGCATAGTAATACGCCTTTAACCTCTTCATTAGCATTTCCGACAATTAGACCAGCATTATCATAACTTTCCTGGTAGCTTAAAGGAGCAAACTTTTCAATAGCTGATATAACTTCTTTTATAGTTGACATAGCTTTGTTTTGGCAAATATAGTTAATGAGGATAACATTAAACATTCTTTTATCTTTGCCGGGCTGATGAAACTATTGAGAATCATATCTTTTCCGATTGCTGTCATTTATGGCTTATTAGTATCTATATACCATTGGCTGTATAATAGCGGTGTTCTATCTTCCAATAAGTTTAGCATACCCGTAATTTCTATTGGTAATTTAGTAATGGGTGGTTCCGGAAAAACTCCTCATATTGAGTATTTGGTTAGCTTACTGACAAGTAATAATTATAAAGTGGCTGTGCTAAGCAGAGGATATAAAAGGCAATCCAGCGGATACACTGAGGTTGAAGCTACGTCAAACTCTGCAAATGTGGGAGATGAGCCACTTCAAATTAAGAAAAAGTTTCCTGATATATTAGTGGCTTGCGATGCCGACAGGGTAGAAGGTATAACCGTAATTAAAAAGAATCATCCCGAAATTGATGTTATTTTATTGGATGACGCCTACCAACACAGGGCAGTAAAGCCGGGTTTAAATATTTTGCTAACGGACTTTTTTAAACCTTTTTCTTCCGATAGAATTTTTCCGATGGGAAATTTGAGAGAGTTTGCATTTGGTAAGAAAAGAGCAGACGTAGTTGTGTTTACTAAATCACCGGATATTCTTTCCCCTATTGAAAGAAGAAGATTAAACGATGAAGTTAAGTTAGGATATAATCAACAATCCTTTTTTTCTTTTGTTAAATACAATGAAGCTTTACCAATGCCCAACACAATGAATAATAATAAGATTACTCTTGAGCAGCTTAAAAAATGTTCGGTAGTGTTACTTAGCGGTATAGCCAATGCCGAATACCTAAAGTATTTTGTGCAGTCAAATTCTGCGGACGTAGAGCATTTTGAATATCCCGACCATTATCAGTTTATGTTAAACGATATAAAAAAGGTTACCGGAAAAATGGATGATTGGTATGCTACCAACAAAATTATTTTGACTACAGAGAAAGATATGATGCGATTAATCTATCCTGAAATTTTAGATTTGCTGAAAAATTATCCGGTTTATTATTTACCTATTGAAGTAGCTTTTCATGGAGATGATGAACAGAAGTTTAACGATTTGATTTTAAATTATGTTAGAAAAAATAAAGCAAACAGTTGATTTCTTAAAAACGAAAACCAATACCACTCCCAGATTTGGAATTATTTTAGGTACGGGACTTGGAAACTTGGCTCAAGAAATAGAAGTTGAAGTAAGTATATCTTATACCGAAATACCTAATTTTCCTCAATCTACTGTGGAAGGACATGGCGGAAATTTAATTTTTGGAAAGTTGAATGGAATAGATGTAGTTGCGCTTCAAGGTAGGTTTCATTACTATGAAGGTTATTCCTTGCAAGAGGCTACTTTTCCGGTGAGAGTTTTTAAATTGTTGGGTGTAGATACTTTACTTCTTTCTAATGCAAGCGGTGGAACCAACAAAAACTTTAGTGTAGGCGATTTAATGATAATAGAAGACCATATCAATATGTTGCCGGATAATCCACTAAGAGGGAAAAACATAGATGAATTGGGTCCCAGATTTCCCGATATGAGTGAGCCTTACGAAAAAGATATTATTGCTTTAGCAGAAAAAATAGCAAAAGACAATAACATAAAAGTTCAAAAAGGGGTTTATACTGCTTTGTCGGGTCCAACTTACGAAACCCCTGCGGAGTATAAGTGGATTTCAATTATTGGTTCTGATGCTGTTGGCATGAGCACAGTTCCTGAAGTAATTGTAGCTAAGCACATGAGTATGAAATGCTTTGCTATTTCAGTTATTACAGATTTAGGAGTAGATGGTAAAATTGTAGAGATATCTCATGAAGAAGTTCAAAAAGCCGCTGCAGCAAGCGAACCAAAAATGACACTAATTTTTAAAGAACTTATTGCTAATTTGGCAGCCTCAAATTAATTATGCTACCACAAGAAATATATGATAAATATGAGCCGGTAATTGGATTAGAAATTCATGCTCAATTACTTACCAAAAGCAAGATGTATTCTGCTGATGCTAATGAATACGGTTCTTCTCCTAACACAAATATTTCTCCAATTTCATTAGGTCATCCCGGAACATTACCTGTGTTAAACAAAAAGGCTGTTGAATATGCCGTAAAAATGGGAATAGCTTGTGAGTGTAGTATTACTCCGTACAATGAGTTTGCTCGGAAAAATTATTTTTATGCAGACATGCCAAAGGGGTTTCAAATTACACAAGATACTACGCCTATTTGCACGGGTGGGTTTATTGCCATAAAAGATGAGTCAGGGAAAGAGAAAAAGGTGAGGCTTACCAGAATACACATGGAGGAAGATTCAGGTAAAAGTATTCATGACCAAGACCCGTTTAATACTTTAATTGACTTAAACAGGGCAGGAGTTCCTTTGATTGAAATTGTAACCGAACCTGATATACAGTCGGCTCAGCAGGCTTACAATTATTTGCAGGAAGTAAGAAAACTAGTTAGGTATCTTGGTATTTGTGACGGAAACATGGAAGAGGGTAGTTTGCGTTGTGATGCCAATATTTCTATTCGATTGAAAGGAACCAAAGAGTTTGGACAAAGGGTAGAAGTGAAAAATATGAACTCTATCAATAATGTAAAAAAAGCTATTGAGCATGAGTTTAAAAGACATGTAGAAATTATAGAAAAAGGAGAACGAGTAGCTCAAGATACGAGAAGCTTTGATGCAGGAAAAGGAACTACATTTTCTATGAGAGCCAAGGAAGGCGCACACGATTACCGTTATTTTCCGGAGCCGGATTTACAACCACTTACCGTTACACCTCAATATATTGAAGACGTTCGTTTAAATATGCCTCCTTTGCCTAACTTTTTATTCAAGAAGTATATCAGAGAGTTTGGTTTAAGTGAATACGATTCAGGAGTGTTAACGGAAGAAAAAGGAATAGCATTGTACTTTGAAGAATTAATTGAACATACTTCTAATTTTAAATCGGCTGCTAACTGGGTGATGGTAAATATTAAATCTTACCTTAACGAGAATGCGGTTCATATTGAAAATTTTGCAGTCAAACCAAATGCTTTGGCTGAGCTTATTCAACTGATTGATGACGGAAAGATTAGCCACAGTGTGGCAGCTCAAAAAGTATTTCCTTTGTTGATTCAGCAACCTGAAAAAAAGGCAATTACCATTGCAGAAGAAAATAATTGGATTCAGGTGAGTGATAGTGGTGAGCTAGAGAGATTTGTGGAAGAAGCTATTGCTAAATTTCCTGATAAAGTGGAAGTGTATAAGTCAGGACAAGTTGGTTTGTTAGGTTTGTTTATGGGTGAAGTGATGAAATTGTCAAAAGGTAAAGCAGACCCTAAACTAGCCAGTCAATTATTAAAAGAGAAATTATCGTAATAATTCTTTGAACTCTGCAAGCATTAATGCAGTTGCTCCCCACACAATATGTTCGTTAAATTTAAAGCAAGGAACTTCCGCTTTTAATCCGTTTCCCATTTTTACTTTTGATGTAGTGATGTTTTGCGTGCTGAGTATTTCATCAATTGGTAATTCCAAAATAAAATCTACTTCGGTTTGGTCAGGGATAAAATTGGGTCTTTTTTGTGCTGTACTCAAAAATGGATAAACAATGAAATTACTAACCGGAATACAAACTTCTGTGAGAGTAGAAATAATATTTACTTCAGTAGGAATAATATTTACTTCTTCTTGGGCTTCTCTTAAAGCTGTTTGTTCAAGATGAATATCTTGGTCTTCATAGCGTCCACCGGGAAAACTAAACTGAGCACTGTGAACACCTTGATAAGCTTTTCGTTTTATTAAGGCAGTATAAACTTCATTTTGGTGAGGATAGCAACATATTAAAACCGCACTTTTTCTGTAGTTCTCAATATCGAAATTGGGAATTCCATTTATTGGTCGGTCAATAGGAGACATGCTTTGGTGTGATTCAAAGCCCGGTAAACCTCTTTTTAATTTATCTTTAATAAGGTTTTCAAACAAAACGATATTTACTTTGCCTGCCAAACTACTTTTCCGGTTTTAAGGTTTTTGTATTGATTTAATTCGCCCTCAATATAAAGAGCCACTACTTTCGGACTTATGTATTCTATTTTACTGTAGCTTAACGGAATTACTTTTTCGTTTTGCTTGTTAATAATACCCATTTGTCCATCTTTTGAAACAATGCTAAAGCCACCTTTAAAGTCTTCGGCTGCTTGGTAAGTAGCAGGAATAACAACTCTTCCTGAAACATCTACAAAACCCATTAATGCTTTGTCCATAAATCGGATTAGACTGTCTTGTTCGGTATAAATATTTTCAAAACCGTTGCCGTAAGGCTGACGCTTAGGAATGCTGTAAAAAAACCACTTGTTGTTGGTGTTGACTCCGGCAAGCTCCTTGGTAAGTAATTTTATCTCATTGTATTGTGGAGGAATGGCGTATTTGCCTAAGGTATCAATTAAGCCGACTTTTTTCTTGAAAAGTACTTTTGCTAAATTATTTTCAAACTCTGATGCCTTTTGAACTCCCGGATATTCATCAAAATCAAACGGAATAACGGTTTCTCCTTTGGAGTTTAAATAGCCCACTTTTCCGCCTTTTATGGCAAGCAGTCTGTTTTGTTTTGGTTTACCAAGGTATTTGTATTGTGATTGAACTATTATATTTCCTTTTTTATCTGCCAGTCCAAAAAAATCATCTTGTCTAAAACGTGCGAGTCCGTTTTCAAAATTCTCTATCCAGTCAAACGTAATGGGCAGAACCTCTTTACCTAAATAGTTGATGATTCCCATTTTTCCGTTTTTTCCAACGTATGCATATCCGTTATCAAAATCTCCGGCTAAGTCATAAACATAAGGAATTGCTAATTCTCCTCTCATGTTTAAATAACCAAACTTTTCATTTTTGCTTACCAATATTCTATCGTTATCTCCAATGCTTATTGCATCGTAAATAAATGGAAGAAATTGATGCCCATTTTTATCAATTAATCCATAATTATCCCCTTTGGCAACAACGGTATAGCCTTCTTTAAATGCTTCAGCATCATCGTAAATCAGTTTTATGACAACATTTCCCGTTTTGTTGATGTAACCATACTTGTCATTTTTTTGAACTACGGCATACCCTTCAATAAACTCACCCACACTTTCGTATTCCGGTCGTATTACTTTTTCACCATATTCATTGGTAAATCCCCACTTTCCATTTTCCTGAATAGGATAATACTTTGTTTGAAGTAGATTAAAATCTTTTAAAATTTCACTTTTAAATGGATAATCAGGATAATCCATAGTGAATTGAGCCAGTATTTCGGGTGTGTATTTTTTTGTATAAATATGATAGATATTTCTCCAGGCTAAATCCACTTTTGGATGGTCGGGATATTGATTTATAAAGGTATAGTAAGCATTTATAGTTCTGTTTCTGGTGCTGATAAGATAGATTTGCTCTAATGCGTCTTCTCGGTAGGGTGAGTTAGGATAGTTTTTAATAAATTGCTCATAAGCCGGAATGGTTAGGCTTGATGTTTCCTCTTCAAATAAGGCTTTTTCATATTTTGCTTTTGCAATGTGATATTGCTCGGCTTTTGGATAGCGTTCACAGAATGCCTGATAAACAATAGATGTGTTTATTTTTTCAGCTTCAATAAACGCCAAGCTGTCTCTGTATATAATAGCAGTTTCTAGATTGTGAGCATCGCTATGTGTATTAATATATTCTTCAAATTTTTGAAGCGATTGAGAAGCTAATACACTGTCAAATATTTTAGTGTTGATTAGTTTTTTTAAAGAATCAATACTTAAAGAATTAAAGCCGAATTGCTGATATTTTAATCGCTTTTTTTCATCTACCAACTTATAGTTGTCTTGGCTAACAATAATGTATTTGTATGCTGAATCGATATGAGTGAACGGATTGTCGGTTCTAAAATAAATGGTGCTTAGCCCATAAGCAGCAGGAGAGGGGTGTTTTTTTAAGCTCTTATAGAAAAGTTTTTTTGCCTTAAAATAGTCGTAAATAGAAAGTGCTTCAAAGCCTTTTTCTACTTTTCCGGAAAGCATTGTAATGGCTACTAATAATAAAACTATTTTTTGAAAAATACTTCTTTGCATTTGTGGTGCAAAGGTAAATTTTAAGTGAGATTTATAAATAATATTTAGTTATCATTTTATGAGTTCATTTTTTAGCCAGGCTATTGCTTTCTCTCTAGTTTTAAAGAGCTCTGTTTTAATATGTGGTTTGTTGAACTTAATGTAAAATCTACCAATAAGTAGATGCGGTAAGGAGTTTATAAGTACGGCTTTTGCTAGAGTATTTTGTACAAACTCTTTACTTGCGGTTAGTTCTCTTGCTTCTTTTGTTATAGTTGTGAAGTGTCCGGAATTAACTAATACAACATATTTTTTACCGTTGGCTAGCTTAAGATTAGCTTCTTTTATTTCTAATAAATCTGTTACATCAATATTAGAATTGTCATCAATTATATTTTCAATGATTTGTTCGCTTAGTAAATGAACCGTAGCAATTGATGTTTTATATGATTTAGTCAGATTCATTTTTAAGCCTTAATAAAAATTAAAACTTCTTTGTTTTATGTTATAAATATAGAAAAAAACGAAAGTTACTCTTTTATAAACTTATAAAAATTAGCATTAGTGTTTATGAAATAAACACCATTTGGAACTCTTTCTAAATGAATTTCAATTTTAGTGTCACTAAGCCTTTGCATGGTGATAATGTTATTTAAGTTTTGCCCAATCATATTATATATATAGATATCTTCTAACTTTAAGTCTTCTGATTCAATATAGATGATGTTATTACTTGGGTTTGGATATATATGTGTTTTTTCATTTTTAATGTTCACGGTTTTAATTTCAGAGTATTGAAACTTTCCATTAAAATCAATTTGTTTAAGTCTATAATAGTTGAGACCTGAATGTGGTTTATTGTCAAAAGTAACATAATCTAAAATAACGGAAGAGTTTCCTGCACCGTCAACTGTTTTTATGTTTTCCCATTCATATCCATCAATTGATCTTTGGATGATAAATTGTTTGTTGTTTGTTTCTGATGCAGTTTGCCAGTCAAGTTTTACCTCACCGCTTGTGATTAGTTGAGCGTTAAAATTTATTAATTCAACTGGAAGTGGAGTTTGTATAGAATTGATAGTAGCTAAAGTAAATCTTAAGTTGTTTGCAATGGCGGTAACTCCTGTAAACTGATATACATTTGCTCCTAGTGATGTAGCTCCTGAAATGGGTGTTTCATCAGAAAAAATGCCATCGTTATCAGTATCTACCAATAACCTTAAATCACTGGCTGTTACCGGGCCTAATCCAGTTAAGTCCCACCTTATATCTATGCTCCCTACATCAACTGCTGTATTGGAAGTGTTTGCTTCACTTGCTCTCCAAACCCGGTTAAATCTGGCTTGAACTCCGGCAGGAATATCGGTAGTTTCTAATGCTCCCAAATAAGCATTGTCATGCCCCCACATTAAAAATTCATTATTGTTTAATCCACTTGGGTTTAATATTCTTACAATGCCTGTTCCTTGAGCGTCATTATGTATATTAGATGCGTCAACACGTCCAATTCCGGCTACGTCATGGTCGTAATTTCCATTAACAGCATCATCTTCGTCAAACACATCATTAGTAGCTGTAGCTATGGCATATTTTGCTGCAAGATAATTTTCAATTATAATTCTTTGGGCGCTATTAATTTTATTATTGAATATAATTATTTCGGTTACATCACCTACAAAACCATTTGTTCCGGAAGTGTTTCCTCCAATATTAAATCGGTGAGAAGCATGGCTATTATAAACAGTAGTATTAGCTCTGGATTGTAAAAGCGTCCCATTTCTATAAAGTTGTTTGCCGGTTGCCGGAAGAGCATCATACGACCAAACTGAATAGTTGTTGAGCCCGGTTAATCCACCTACCTGTATTCTTGCATTTGTACCACAACACGTTCCAATATCAAAGTAAACTGTGTTACTCCAAGGTATATGATTAGTAAATCTAGTTGAGCTAACTAATGGGTCTGTGGTATATACGCAAGAGGTTTGAGTGGTATTGCCAGCTCTACATACTACAAATGAAGAAGCTTCGTCATTGACAAAATTTGTAGTTGTTAGCGTAAGTCCTGTTCTTAAACGGTTTGAGCCTGAGAAACTCATTTCATCATATCCGTTAACGGCTCCGGTAACTAATGTAGGTCTTTGTGCACCTGCTTCACTAATGTTTAAAGCAGCTACTCCTGCTGCATTGGTTACAGAATTTATACTTGTTCCGGTTGTTGACACTCCGAAATCTGTACGATACCATATTTTTAGCGAAGTAGTGCCATTGTTTTGTCCAACACCAGCTGGTCCGGTTTGGGTATAAGAAGTTGAAAAGCCAAAAATTAATAGAAGTAAGTTTACTAAATATAATTTCATTTAATTATTTAAGTATTTATACTTAGCAAATCTAAGTGAATTTACTTACTTTATTAAATTCGTTGATTTCTCGAAATAACTATGTTTTAGAAGTTGGACTAAAAAAATTAAATAGTGAAATGAGCTAAATGCTTAGAATAAAGTATTTTAATTGTTTTTAAAATTTCTTTATGCCATCTACAATTATTTCATAGCGATTAGGCTTGGCATTGGTAATGATTTCTATGCTAGCGCCAAATTTTCCTTGTGGGTAATCTTTATTTAAGGTGGCCTTAATGCTTGTTGTTTCTCCGGGTTTTATAGCTCCTTTGTCAAACTCTACTTGTATACAGTAACATGAAGAGGTAACGGAATAAATAAACAAGTCTGATTCACCGGTATTGGTAAGTTTAAATTCATAAACTCCTTGCATGGCAGAAGTAACCTCATTAAAATGATGTCCGGTTTTTTCAAACTTTATAACCGGAAGCTTTTCTAATTCGTTGCCGTCAAATGATTGGCTGGTGCTGTCGTTAAATTCAATGGCTAGTATTTCAATCTTTCTTTCAAGCGCTGCTTTCGGGTTGTAAACAGAGTTTTTGGTGTCGTAATAATCATCACTCACATTTTTTTCTGATTTGTATTCACCAAAAGGAATTTTAACTATGGTTAATTGTTTGCTGTCAAAATACGGATTGAATACTCCTTTTTCGTATTGCTGTAGATAGTTGATTAAGCTCGAAATTCTTCTCAACGTTAGGTTTACGTTATAATCAGATTTGGATAAAGGACTTGCATATCCTTTAATAGTTAACTCAATTTGTGTTCCCTTTTTAAGTTCTTCTAGTAAAAGTTTTGTGAAAATCTCTAAGTCTTTTACGCCTCTTTCAGCATAATTTTCAAAAAAAGCATCTATGTCATCTTCTGCATCTTGTTTATCATCACCTTCTAATCCTTCAGCGTATTTGTTTTTATATTCTTTTTTAAGTTTTACATAATCATTATATGTAGTCATGTAATTTTTTTGGGTGATGGTATCTCTGGTTCTTGGATTGGGTTCGTCATTATGAAAATAAAGGGTAGGAAGATATTTTCTTAGCTCATCTCGTTTTACTTCTACAATAGATTTTTTAATTATTTTTTCGGGTAATGTGGCTACATATAAGTCATTACAACAGTTTTCACCTTTTTTGGCAAACGAACCATCTCTGTTAGAAGTAAATATTCCAATTCTTCCCGTCTTTGAAAAATACATATCGTTTAAGCTACTGTTAAACGGTGGTTTCATATTTGCGGGAGCAGAAAAACCTGATGTGGGAGTTCCTTTACTTCTAAAAATATCAAACCCACCCAAATTCATGTACCACTCTGAACTGAAATATAGTGTGCTGTCATCAGCGTCATAGCAGGGAGAAATTTCGTTATCAATACTGTTTACTGAATCTCCAAGATTCAAAGGTTTTCCATATCTCCAAAACTGGTCGATAGGAGAGTACCATATATCTAATTTTCCTTTTCCACCTTCTCTGTCGGAAACAAAAAATAGATAAAACTTATCATTAATTTTTGCTTCGTAAGGTTGTGTGGAAGTATATTTTTCATGGTTTACTTCTTCTATTTCTTCTGGTTCTTCTCCGTTTGCTGCCACCATTATTTTACAATGTCCTTTTTTGTTACACCGAGTAAAATAAAACCGTAATCCGTCACTACTCCAACTTCCATTAGCATTGTGATAGCCGTTTACATTAAATTTTTCAGGCATTTCTCCAATTGTTTTCCAATTTTCAATGGAATCTCCCTTGGCTTCATATAATTTAATGAAATAGGTGGTGGTATCTAAAATTTGATTGTCTTTGTTTACTTTATCGGTTCTCATAGAAGAGAAATACATTTCCTTTTCATTTTTAACATATCCCGCAAAATCAGATTCATAGCTATTTACATCCAAACTTAAATGTTGTATTTTTTCATCTGCGGAATCTCTAAGCATAATAATTGCTTCTTCACATGATTTCTGCTCGTGTATTACTTTTTGATACTCAAAACCTTCTTTTTGCTTTTTAAAGTAGCGCACACACTTTTTAAAATATTTTCTAGCATTGTTGTAATCTCCATTATACTTCAGCATAACTGAATACCAATAAACGCCCATCGGGTAAGTTCTGCCTCTGTCTTTTTTATAAATTTGAAGATATACTTCAGCCGCTTTTTTGTAATCATTGGTTAGTCGGTAGCAAGTAGCAGATTGATGTTTTGAATACATATCGTTTGGGTCAAATTCTAGAGCCTTTTTATAGAATTTATTGGCTCCATAGTATTCGCCAAGATTAAAGAGAATGTCAGCATTTTTAAGTGTTTGCTTGTAGTTTTGTGAGTAAATAGCTGATGAAGTGATGAGAAGTATAAAGAGTAAAGTTTTAGCTATAATATGTCCCATTTTTTTTCTTATCACCAATCTCTTTTTACTATAACTATATGTAATTTGGACAAACTTTGTAATATTTTATTTCCGGTCTGAATTTTCTAAATATATAGATAACGGCTATTTCCAGCCCACCTCTTAAGTTACTGGCTGGTTTAAGGGTTGAAATATTAAAATCGTAACTAACTCCAACAGTTATATTGTCGTATTCTAATCCTGCTGTTACATAAGTAGCGTCTTTATTTCTATACCATAATCCACCTGTTACGGCTGTTATGCCATCTAACCGATAGCGCATATTTGAACCTACAAGTAACTCAGAGAATTTTCCTTGTCTTTGAAATTGTAATCCGGGCATTAAATCTATCTCCGGAGTAATCATAAAATCTGTGGTGATAAAAAACAATGCTCTTCTGTCTAGCCTGATACTATTGTCATTAAAGAAAGATTGTTTTGGAGAAGTAAGATTAAAAAAGCTCATTCCTGCAGTATATCTTTGGCGTGCTTTAGGGTGAAAACTATAACTAAATCCTAGATTTAGGTTTGGATAAATTCTTCCGTCATTCGCAAAAGTTTCTCTACTACTTAAGTTAGGGTCATATTTATAACCGTTGTATTGATTGTCAAAACTTAATGCATCGTAATTAATACTTCTTTGCGTGATTCCAGTTTGTAAGCCAATACTAACAGAGTGAATGGAGTCAGGAGTTAAATTTTTAGAATAACCTCCGGATAAATTCATTTTAAATGTGGTAAACTTAGAGTCACCTGTTCGGTCATAAATGGTTGCAAATCCGGCATTAACTCCCTGTATGTTTTGCTTTGCTAAAATATTAGCAGCGTCTGCCGAGACACCAAATGTTTTGTAAGGTTGCGTTACGGATCTCCATTGCGAACGGTGATTAAAAACAATTCGGTAATCTCCATTAAATTGTCCGCTGAGAGATGGATTTAAATTGATAGGGGAGTAATAAAACTGTGAAAAATGAATGTCTTGTGCTTCAAGAAAAAAGCTAATAAATAAAACCGATATGAATAAAAGCTTCTTCACTATCTAATCACTGTTACATTACCTTTCTTAAAATACTTGTCTTCACCCGGGCATGTAACTTCTAAATAATAAACAAACACAGCAGGGTCAACATCTTTTCCCTTGAATGTTCCGTCCCAACCCGTATTTTGGTCAGTAGTTTCAAATACTAATTCTCCCCATCTATCATAAACCCTTAACAGCATTTCATAAATATTATTTCCTCTTACAAATAGTAAGTCATTTTCTCCGTTTCCGTCAGGCGTAAATGCATTTGGAATAAAAATATCAGGTTCTCCGCAAACCAGTTCTATAACATACACTGTTACTTGAGTTGTTCTAAAACATCCTGGAGCATTCGGGTCAGATATAGTAACCGTATAAGTTGTGGTTACTTCGGGTGTTGCAGTAGGGTTGGCAATGTTTGGATTATTTAGTCCCGTAGCTGGAGACCAGCTATAAGTAAATCCCGGTTGAGGATAAGCATGTAAAACTGTGCTTTCCCCTTTTATTACTGTATCTTTATCACTTGTTGCATATAAACTTCCAAAGTTAATTCCTGAGACATATACAAATGCAGAATCAATTACCTGACAACCGTTTTGGTCAGTTGCTGTTACATAATACATAGTTGATGTAGCCGGTGATACATAAATTACGGATGAATCGTTGTTATAACTTATAATTCCGGTATTAGGTTGCCAAAAATAATTTAATGGAATGGTTGGAGTATTATTGGTAACCATAACAAAACCGGTATCTCCGGAGCAAATGGAAATGTTGTTAGAAATAGAAATGTCCGGGTCACTAATTGTAATTAATATGCTGTCCTTGATTTCACAATTCATTCCGTTAGTACCTTTGAAATAATAATAGCCACTGGAATTTACATAAACTTTAACAGTACTATCAGTCGGATTGTTGAGTGGGATTGCAAAACTTGGTAGTTTAGACCATACAAAATTGCTGGCTGTACCAAAGGTGTTTGCAATTAAAAGAATGGAATCGTTTCCGCACAAAAAGGTGTCATTCGGCAGATTGAGAAGCATGTTAATTACGTTTACCGTTTGATAAACCGTATCGGTACAAACACCGTTTGAGATTAATAGAATATAGGTTGTTGTGACATTTGGTGTTGCAATGGGGTTTGATACTGTTGTGTCATTTAAAGTACTTCCGTTTAGCCATGAATAAGTAATACTTGTATCCTGATTAGGAGGTAAACCAATTTGAATATTTTCTCCAAAACAAACACTTTGATTGGCTAAGCTGTATGAAGTGTCTCCCAAAATGGTAATGGATTTTATAACGGTATCTCCAAAGTTACAAGCTCCTGTATCTGATACAGTAAGGGTGATAGTGTAAGTTCCGGGAGTAGTGTAAGTATGGGTAGGATTTTTAACAGTAGAAGTATTTCCGTCACCGAAATTCCAATTGTAAATGGTTGTTTGTAGTCCTTTACTAAGGTTAGTAAACGTATGTGTGTAGGGAGTACACCCAATAGGTGGAGTAACAAAGTCTGCTATTACTATAGGTAAATTAAAGTCGAATTTAAAAACACCATTATTGCATCTTCCACCGGCAGTAGCGTTATTAGAGCTTGAATGTGCTCCGGGAGTAATTGGAAAATTTTGGTCACCTCCACAGCTTGCACAAACAGATTGGTAAACTCTTCCATTTCTGTCGAATCGACTCGTACCTCCATCCACATGTTCTGCTCCTGTAGGACTGCCAAAGTAAGTAGCGTAAAACAATTTTGAAGCATCATCTTCTAATACCATTAGATAAAAATCACTTCCATCGGTAGTTTTGTCATAAACGGTATCAGGTGGTGTTGCCGTAACATCCATACCTACTGTATTTCCTGTACTGTTAACTGTACCGCCCCAACCACTTAGATACATTTTGCTACATACATCCACTAAAAAGGCTGTAGGAGAGATGTTAATAGCTCCATTTCCTGAGCCAAAAGCAGTTGACCAAATTACAGAGTCTAATTGCGGAGTGAGTTTAGAAACAAATTGTCCTCCGCCAACGGTGTTGTAAATAGCATTATTGATGAAAAAGCTTCCATTATGCTGTGTCTGGCCAAAAACGTGAACGTTGTTGCTCCTGTCTAATTCTACAAAATAACTTTGGTCATAATCTGCCGTGCCCCAATATGTAGAATGTAGTAAGTTACTTCCATTTGCGCTTAAGTGCGATATAAAACCGTCAGCTCTTCCACCTTGAAAAGTAGTTTGAAGAGTATTTACTGTTGTATCAAAGTCAGTAGAAGCAGTACCTCCTGTTATATAAATATCACCTTTTTTATCTAACTCCATGGCATATCCGGCATCATTTAAAGTTCCTCCTAAATAAGTGCTCCATACAAGCGTAGTTAAATTATTATCCATTTTAAAAACTACTGCATCTAATGCACCTCCAAGTGTTTTTTGATAGGCGTTGGTAGTTGTTGGAAAGTCGGTAGATAGAGTGGAACTAACGATAAAGCAATTATTATTATCATCTACCATTATTTCGCCTCTTACTTCATCAGCATAATTAAATTTAGTGGCGGTTCCAATATTTAAACCATCATTAGCTGTTCCTCCCACAAAAGTTGAGGCCATTAAGTTTTTTCCATCTGCTGAAAGTCTGGCGATAAAAATATCAGAACCGTTTGGAAATCTAATTCCCAGACCAGCAGGAGCAAGATTGCTGCCCCCTGCAAAAGTAGTATCGTACGCATTGTTTGTTACAGGAAAATTAGCCGAACCGGTTGTTCCTAAAATAAATATTTCATCATTACTGTTGGTAATAATACTATGTGGAAGTTCATCACTATTTCCACCTAGTAAGGTTGAATAAACCATAAAACCTCCGGTAGTGTCGTATTTTGAAATCGCTATGTCTGTTCCTGCATTTCCGTTTCCCGTACCACCGGCAAAAAAGGTTTGGTAAGCTCCGCCAGTAGTTGGGTATGCACCAATAGCTCCAAAAACAGTACTTCCCGAATAAAGAAAGCCAAATTGGTCAAAGCAAGCAGTATATCCAAAATTATCAGAGGTGGAGCCGGAATAGGTAGAAAAAATGAGCGAAGGGTCTATTACTAGAGTATAGTTTTTGTCATACTTACCTAGCTCAAATGAAACCTCATTATTCTTATTTAACTTAAACGCACATTCTATTTCTATTCTTTTGCCACTAATATCTTGATAGGCGTATGGCTTTTCCTCAAAATAATCATTAACTGATGTTTTGACTTTAAGCCTTCCGTTTTCAATTTTGAGCTTAACATCACCATCATAAATAATTTGAATGTCTTTTGGGTTGGCTTTTGGAGCTATGATAAAGTCATATTTAAATTGCTGTTGAGAGGCGTTTACTACTAAATCAATTCCTTGAAAGATTTCTTGATAGGTAATTTTTTGATAGGCTAATGCATTTGAGCCCCATTTTGATTTATCATTTCCGAGCAAAAAGTTATAAGCTGTAGGGTATGGGTTTTCAGAAATAATTCTTATGTTTTCATTTGCATTTTTAAAACTTGCGGTAAACGAATGAAAATTTACAATCGGATCTTTTTTAATCTCACTCTCATGTTCAGTATGGCTGTGGTATATTTTATCAATTTTTTTACTGTTGTAAAAGTTGAAAGTAAACTTGTTTTTTTCGGTGAATAAAAAGCCTCCCGGCAAGGCTGTTCTGTGTGTTACTGTTTCCGGCCACTGACCTTTGTTTTCAATTAGCCTAAACTCATTTTGACCAACCAATTTAATTGTGGTAAAGAATACAAAAAATAGTATGCCGACTTTTACAAATTTCATTTAAACAATAAAGATACGAAATCTGTTTTACTTCAAAATTAATCATTAAAATAAGTGGTTTGGTCTAAAAGTTTTGTTGGTATAATTTCAATTATTACTTTTGGCTATTATTTAGACTAAATCTAAATAAAAGATGAGCGAAGTAAAGGTAATCATAGCGGACGAGAATGAGATAAGTGCAGAGGGTTTGCATTCTATTTTAAAAGGCGATGTAAATATTTCGGTTTTGGGTGTCGCAAAATCATTTGACGAACTAATTCAAATTGGTTCAACCGACAAACCTAACGTGATTGTAATGGATTTTTCAGGAGAAAACTTTGGAACTGAAAAAGTTCAGTTGATAAAGGGTGTTTTTCCAAAGTCTAAAATAATTGCAATTACACCACAGCTTCATAAATCACAAATTCTTAAAGTTCTTAAAACTGGAGTCAGCAGTTATTTACTTAAAGACTGTAGCAAGGATGAAATTGTGGATGCGGTTCATGAAACCAACAGGAATAAAGCGTTTTATTGTGAAAAAGTGTTGGGACTAATTTCACAAACCGGTCAGGGAGATTTACTATGTGATGAAGTAGCTCTTTCGGTTAGAGAAATTGAAATTATTAAGCTAATTGCACAAGGCTTAACCAATAAAGAAATTGCTGATAATTTGTTTTTGAGTGTCCATACCGTAAACACCCACAGAAAAAATATTATGCAAAAGCTAGGTTTAAAAAATACCGCCAGCATTGTTATTTATGCTGTTAAGGAAAACATTGTTTCTGCCTAAATGAAACTTATTGCTGACAGCGGTTCTACCAAGACAGATTGGAGATTAATTAAAGCAGATAATTCATTTGACCAAACAACTACTATCGGACTAAATCCTTATTATGTTTCTGTAGAGCAGATTACGGATGAAGTTTTGAAGGATTCATTGTTGTCAGGAAATGCAAACAAAGTTTCGGCTATTCATTTTTATGGATCAGGCTGTAGTTCTGAAGATAAAAAGAAGGTTATAGTTAAAGCGTTATCAGGTATTTTTAAAAATACTGAAATAGAAGTGCAGCATGATTTATTAGGAGCAGCAAGAGCTTTGTGTGGTAGAGAAGCCGGAATTGCTGCTATTTTGGGTACCGGCTCTAATTCTTGTGAATATAATGGAAAGAAAATAATAACTAATATCCCTTCTTTGGGATTTATTTTGGGAGATGAAGGAAGTGGAGCACACCTAGGAAAAGAGTTGCTAAAAGCTTTTGCTTATAATGAATTACCGGATGATTTAAAGAAGAAATTTGATTTTCGATATAAAACAAGCATCTCTGAAATTTTAGAAAATACGTTACAAAAACCAATGGCTAACAAATACATGGCCGGGTTTGCTAAGTTTTTATTTCATAATATTAGTCATCCTTTTGTCTCTGCTATTGTAATTAAATGTTTCACAGAGTTTTTTGACCGACATATTTGTAAGTATGAAACTCATAAAAAAGTACCTGTTCATTTTGTGGGTTCAATAGCTTATTATTTTGGAGATAGATTACGCTATGTTGCAGAAGATAAGGGTATAGTAGTGGGTAATATTTTGGAAAAACCGATTGCTGCTTTAACGCTTTACCATAGTCATTAAAAAAATCCCGAATGTTTCCACTCGGGATTTCTATATAAAGGAAGTTTTTTAAAAAGCTGCTTTAAAAGAAATTACTATGTTTCTTCCGGCTGCTACAAGCCCAGAACTATAAGGTCGATACCTCTCATCAGTAATGTTTTCTATGCCTGCACTTACCGTAAAATGATTGGTAAATTGATACATTGCTTTAAAATTTAAGGTGTACCATCCAGGAGAATAAGGATTGCCGTTTTCATCGGTAGCATAAATTTCTGTTTTTCCTTTTTCTTCTTCAGGCATATCTTCAAAAGGTCTTTCACCATTGTAAATGCTATATAGTTGTAGGCTCAAGTTTTGATATGAATAAGTTAAACGAGTGGTGCCAAACCATGGAGCAGCGTGTCTTGAAGGACTTTTTGCACCGTCATCTAACTCTTCTTCTCCCACCTGATAATTAAAATTACTTGATAAAGTAAAGTGGGATGGTAATTTTATTTCAATTCCTGCCTGTAAACCATAAACTGTTGTCACAGCAGCGTTTTGAATAGCCTGAACCTGACTAAGCTCACCATCATACATAATGCTATCCATGCCGTTTAAGATATAGTTTCTTCTTACTAAAGCATTTTGAAGAAGAGAATAATAGGTGGTAAAGTCAACTTTTACCGATTCGCCAAATATTTTTGCTATACCTAAGTCAGCATTATAAACATATTCAGCTTCCAAGTCAGGGTTTGGTACAACAACAGCTCCCGGCTCTGAATCAAATACTTTACCCATATCATCTACATTTGGTGCTCTAAATCCTGTAGCTAAGTTGGTGCTAATTACCCATTTATCAGTTGGTTTGTACACAACTCCAAAACTTCCTGTCACGGCTCCTGTATTTAAGTTGGCTGTTGTAAAAGGAAATGGGTAATAAGTGGTGTCAAACACTGCATCTATCATAAATTGATTATATCTGGCGCCAGCCTGAATTAAAAATTTATCTGAAAACTTGTATTGGTCTGATACATATACGGAAAATGAAGACCAAGTGGATTGAGGATATCGTGTTGCGCCTGGTTGACTGATGCCTATAGAAATATCCCGGTTGGTTCCTTTAGAAGTGATGTCATTTACAACTGCTTCAACCCCATAAAATAGGGTGTTTTTCTTTTGATTAGATTTAATAAAGTCAACATTTGCAGAGTAAGCCCCAACTTCTTCTAACCTTATTTCACGATTCGTTTTATTTATATCTCTGCTTATTCTGCTTTCTTCAAAAGATTGTTGTGCTAAGCGAATAGTAAACTGGTCGTAAATCGGGTTTTGTTTACTATTGGTGATACTTAAATTATTCATCATCCATTTTTGAGGGCCGTAATACCACTCTCCATATCTTGGCAAGCCGTTTTTATAACGAATATGTCTATCATACCTTGAGTAACTGGATGTTTCTGAATAATGAAACCCATAATCAAAGTTCCAATTTTCGTTAGGCTTGAAACGGATTTTTTGCATCATATTTATTTGTGTGTAGCCTGAAGGTATTTGAATTTTTGGGTCAGGGTTGGTAATAATTACATCCACACTATCTTGCCTTTGAACATAAAAAGGTCTGAGGTATTCACCTGGTCCATAACTCCCCATTTTTAAATCACCAAAATCATTTGTGGTGAAACTGCTTACCAAAGCCCACTTTTTCCAGCCTAGGTTTACGTCAAAATGAGTTGTTTTTTCATTATTGGCGGATGAATATCTACTAACAGCTTTGCCCGAAACTAACGGCTTTTCATTAGTAGAGAGTTGTGGGGTGATGGTTTGAAAACTCATTACTCCTCCAATTGCATCGCTTCCGTAAATTACTGAGCCGGGTCCAAAAAATACTTCCGTTTTTTCCGTTGCAAAAGGGTCTAGTGAAATTACATTTTGCAAATTCCCACTTCTAAAAATAGCGGTATTCATTCTCACGCCATCAATAGTATAGAGTAATCTATTGGTTGAAAAACCTCTTATCATTGGGCTACCACCGCCTTGCTGACTTTTTTGAATAAATACTTCTCCTGATGTTCCTAGTAAGTCAGCGGCTGTTTGCGGATTTTGTAAAGCAATTTCTTTAGATGTGATGGTGGTTATTTTTGACGGAATTTCGTCTGAAGATTGACTCCATCTGGTAGCTGAAACCACCATTTTATCTAGTGTAAAGCTGGTGGGCGTAATTTGAACTATAAATCCATTTTTTTCTAATTCATTGTAAGATATAGTTATTGATTTATACCCAATTAGCCCGAAATGAATTTTTGGGTCGTCTTTAAATGCAGAAATATCAGCCTCTCCTTTGGAGTTTGTGATAAAATATTTAGTAGAATTACTAGAAGATATAGTAACCATTTCAACAGGGTTACCGGTTTCTTTATCCTTTACTTTAATTATCTGACAGTTGACGATAATGTATAAAAAGGACATTAATATGGTTAAGCAATAACGTCTCATCTTTTAAAATTAAATAGTAAAAATATCCTTACGCTCTTGGTGAAAGGGTTTTACTTGATATGTATAAACATCAATAGATTAGATGAGATGTTGTGGTGGTGGTGAAATTATTTCTGCACCCCAAGCTTTGAGAGAGAAATGGTATAAGTTAGATGAAAATTCATTATATGGAAATATAAATTTGCTGATGGAAATATTAGAAACAATGAATTGAAAGTTCAATAATTTAAAAAGTTGTTGATTCTTTTCTTGATTCCTTTTACTTTGTTCTTCTACAAGTTGTTCTAGCTGAGCAAACAAAGTTGTTTCTTGTTCATCAGAAACACACTGGTAAATAATTTTGCCGTTTTGTCTTTGCTGATATACAATATCATACATTTTTCCTTTGTACCTAAACTCATGTTCTTCAATAAATTCAATTTCTTTATTGGCTTCTATCTCATCTTCAGAAAAAGTAAAGGTAAAAAGCTCGTTTTTTGGAACTCCCTTTTTTAGTTTTTGTTTTATTTCCTGCTTTATAGAATATTGTTGAACCTTAAAGTATATTATGTGGGAGAAAGAACCGCACATAATCAAAATGGCTAAAAATATTGAAAAAGGACTTCTGATGTATTTGAAATAGTTGCTCATAAAGAGATTACAAATATAGTCAGCTTAATTAAATGTCTGCTAAACGAATATAAAATTACTTATTTTCGGTCACAATTTGGCAGTATAAGCCTAGTTTGAATATGTCAAATTTACCCAGTGAAGGCTTGTCTGAAAGTAAATTGCTAACTAAACTACTTTCTTTTTTTAGAAACCAATTTAGAAATGTTTGTTGCATCCCTGTATTTGCAAGTATGTTGTGATATTTAAGTAATTTTACTTTTTGCGTTAAGTCGTGTTTTCTATTTATTATAAATAGATTTTTTAAACCTTGTTTGGTCTTTTCAAGAAACTCCGTCACATCTTCCAAACCAATATGCGTTAGAGGATTATCAATATGGATGATAGAGATTTCTTTTTTTTGTAACTCAATGCCAAATAGAGTGTCTTCATGGCCGTACCCTTTAATGCTTTCATCTAACTGTATGCTCTGATAAACTTCTTTTTTTATTAAGAAGTTATTGGTCATAAAACTGTGATATGGTTTTTTCGCTCTTTGCTGAGCATTAGTCTGTTCACGATTAATGCCGTAAAACCATCTAAAGTATTTTTTATGATCTGCGGGTGGGTTTTTCTCATAGTCTCTTCCGCCATAGATTACGTCTGCTTTTTTTAAATGGTTGATGTATGCTGGTATGAAGCTTTTTTGTTGAATAGCGGAGTCACAATCTAAAAATAGGAGAGAGGTGTATTTTGCTTCATTAGCTAATAGATTTCGAATTGCTGAACGGCCTAAGTTTTCGGGCAGTTTTTTATAAACTACTGAAGGAAGACTTTCTAATTTATGGTTGCTAGCTAAAAGATGAATATTAGTGGAATGGTCATCATACACCCTTATTTCAAATGGAATGTTTTGGTCATTACACTGTAGTTGTAATTCATTAACCAACTTAGTTACATCAAAATTAAAAACGGGAATGAGTATGCTTAGCATTTTAGCTATTTACCAATTGAAGGTCATGAACCTTTCCGCCTTCACATTTTAGTTTTCGGGCCGGAAATTTTTGCATCAAATCATAGTCATGTGTGGCCATTAATATAGCTTTTCCGTTTCTACTGATTTCAAGCATTAGTTTCATTATTTCTTCAGAAGTTTCTGGGTCTAGATTACCGGTAGGCTCATCGGCAAGTATTAATTCCGGGTCGTTTACTAAAGCTCTGGCTATGGCTACTCTTTGCTGTTCGCCACCCGATAATTCAAAGGGCATTTTGTAGCCTTTATTAGGAAGTCCAACTCGTTCTAGAACAGTATTTATTCTTTTTTCCATCTCTGCTTTATCTTTCCATCCTGTAGATTTCATTACAAAGGCCAGATTTTCATGTACATTTCTATCAGTAAGTAATTTGAAGTCTTGAAATACTATTCCTAGCTTTCTTCTAAGCATGGGAATGTTTTTTACTTTAAGGCCGTTTAATTGAAAATCCGCAACACTTGCTTTCCCATCTTTTAGTGGTAAATCAGCATACAGGGTTCTTAAAAAACTACTTTTTCCGGTTCCTGTTTTACCAATTAAATAGACAAATTCTCCTTTGTTAATAGTGAGGCTTACATCTTCTAACACTTTATTATGTTTGATAAAGATGTTTGCATTTTGTATATGAATAACAGCATTTTCCATAGATAATACAAAACTATGTTTTTTAGCCTTTGGTATAAAATACTGCTAAAAAGTTTTAAAGAATGAGGGTGTTAATAGCTTAAGGAAACATAGGATACTTACCAAAGTCAGGTTTGCGTTTTTCTAAAAATGCATTTTTCCCCTCTTGGGCTTCTTCAGTAAGATAGTAAAGAAGTGTGGCATCTCCTGCAAATTCCATCAAACCTCTTTGTCCGTCAAGTTCTGCATTTAATCCTCTTTTTAGCATCCTTACAGCTAATGGACTTCGCTCCATAATGGTTTTACACCAGTCAACAGTTTCATCTTCTAATTGCTCAAGTGGAACCACTTTATTAACCATTCCCATATCCTCAGCTTCTTTTGCGGTGTATTGTCTGCATAAGAACCATATTTCACGAGCTTTTTTCTGCCCCACATGTCTTGCTAAGTAGTTTGAGCCAAAGCCTGCGTCAAAGCTACCAACTTTTGGACCTGTTTGTCCGAACCTGGCATTTTCAGAGGCAAGGGTTAAATCACACACCACATGAAGTACGTGTCCTCCACCAATTGCATAACCATTTACCATTGCTATTACTGGCTTTGGCAATGAGCGGATAGCATGATGAAGGTCTAATACATTTAATCTTGGAACACCATCTCCACCAACATATCCTCCAACTCCTTTTACGTTTTGGTCTCCACCGCTACAAAAAGCTTTGTCGCCTTCACCGGTTAAGATTACAATTCTTATGTCCTGCCTTTCTCTGCTTATAGCCATTGCTTCAAGCATTTCCATGTTTGTTTCAGGTCGAAAAGCATTATAAACTTCAGGCCTATTAATAGTTATTTTTGCAATTCCTTCAAAGAATTCAAATTTAATATCACTAAATTCTTTTATCGTTTTCCACTCTCTTTTTGCCATTTTATTTAGTTTTTAGGTGTCTAAAATAATCTTTTAAAATAATATGATTGTCTATTTTTTGGGTGTCAACTTCAAGTACCGTAGGGGGCTCAAAGTTTTCACCACTAGGATGATACAATTCTGCTAATTTATCTTCTAAGCTTGTTGCATCATTAGCAAACAAGTAATTTAGTTGAAATGTTTTACAGAATGATTGAATATTGATGTTTTGTTTTGCTACAAAATATTTTTCTAGTTCCTCAACCTCATTTGGACCGTCAATAATTTTAAAAATACCGCCTCCACCATTGTTGATAATAATAATTTTGAGATTAGAAGTGAGGTAGTTATTCCAAAAAGCATTTGAGTCGTAAATAAAACTTAAGTCACCGGTAATGCAGGTAACGGTTTTATTAGTTTTATTAGCAAAACCTACCGAAGTAGAAGTGCTGCCGTCTATTCCACTAACACCTCTATTGCTAAGATAATTTATATTAGATAATGGGTCGAAAAGTTGAATATATCTGACAACTGAGCTGTTACCCATTTGTAAAACACTGTTTTCAGGTATTGAGTCTAATACTATTTCAAAGGCCTTTAAGTCACTGAAAGCAGCTTTTTTCACAAAGTCGGTGTGTTTTTCTTTGTTGTTTAAACTAAGTCCTTTCCATAGTGTGTTGTAGTCACTTTCTAGTGGTTCAGCATTTTGTTCCAGTTCAACCAACACTTCTTTAGGGTCTGCTTCAATACTTTCTGTCAAACTAAAGAAGGTGTTCATTGGTTCGTATTCGTGTCCAATATGCCAATGATGAGCCGGTTTATTTTCCCTAAATAATTGTTTTATCTTTTTTGAAATAATATTATTTCCTAGGGTAATGAGTAAATCGGGAACAAAGTTTTTTGTATCAGAAATGACAGAAATTGTCCTGTCAATACATGGGATAAAATTAGGGTCTGAAACGTTGGATGTTGACTCAGTAAGAATAGTAATGGAAGGATGAGTTGACAGTTTTTTTAAGGTGTTATCTAACTTATGATTTTGCGGTAATTGTCCTACTATTACTAGCTTTTCTTTGCTGGAATTAAATAGTTTTTTTAGATTTATATCTAATTGGTAACCAGTGTTTTTGTTTTCTTTATTTAAAGTTATTGTAGATATTGATTTATCTAACTCTGATAATTCATACAAAGGCTCTGAAAAGGGTATGTTGATGTGAACCGGACCTGAAATTTTGTCAGTACAATTTTGGATAGCTTTTTCAATTATTTTTTGACTGTTTTCGATAGAAAAATTAGGTTCATTTTCTTCAGTCAAAACATAACTATTCTTTATATAATTTTGATAGACATTTTCTTGACGAATGGTTTGACCATCTCCTACTGAGATTAATTTTTTTGGCCGGTCGGCTGTTATAATTATCAGTGGTAGTTTTTGATAATATGCCTCTGCAATGGCCGGAGCATAATTTAGCACAGCACTTCCGGAGGTACAATGAATAACAACAGGTTTGTCGGTAGCTTGAATAATTCCTAAGGCAAAAAAAGCAGCGCTTCTTTCATCAGGAATAGTATAACAATTAAATGCTGAATTTCTGTTAAATCCAATGCTTAAAGGTGCATTCCTAGAACCGGGAGATGATACGACATCCTTAATCCCATAAAGTTGTAAGAGGTGTGTAAGTAGTTGTATGTTAAGTTTGTTGGTTGTCAATTTGGTTGATGATATTTAATAATGTAGATGCTTTGTTTTCTGTTTCATTCCACTCATCTTCGGCTATTGAATCTTTTGTGATTCCACCACCTATGTAAAGGTTAAATATGTTTTTCTCAAACAATTCCATACATCTTAGGGTGACAAAAATATGAGTTTGATTAAATAAATTAACAGGACCAATCAACCCGGTGTAGTATCTGCGGTCTATTTTTTCATTTTCTTTAATAAATTGAATGCTTTTTTCTTTTGGATATCCGCTGATAGCGGGTGAGGGGTGAGTTTTTAATATAAAAGATGCAATTTGTGAAGAGTTTGTGCTAAACTGAAAGGAAGTTTTGAGGTGAACTACAGGTCCTGCTTTACTAACAGTAGGAGAAGATTTAGTGAATTCAATATCTAAGCTTCTAAAATTATCTTCTATTATTTCGGCTACAATTCCTTGCTCTTTTTTTTCTTTTGTTTGCCATTCCTTGTGTTCGGTTTTTAATTTTGTACCGGCAAGTGCTTCAGTGTAACAATTATCCTTTTGTATTTTAATTAGTGTTTCGGGCGTAGCACCCATCCATGTTCCTGTTTCTTCAGAGCTAAATAAAAAAACAAAGCATTCTTGGTAACTATTTGATAATGAATTGAAAAGCTGTTTAGTTTTAAGTTGGTTTTTGCTTTGATGTTTAATTATTTTAGCTAAAATGACTTTATCTAGTTCTTTCGAATTAATTTTCTGCAGAATAGGGTTAAATTGCTTTTCGTACTCCTCTTTAGAAGTATTGTTTTGAGGGGTATTTGAAGATAACTCCGGTAGCTTAGAAAAAAAAACTTCTTCTTCAATTTGTGATTGATTAGTAAGAGGGATAAACCAATTTAGAAGCTGACTATTTTCTGAACTTTGTATTAGGAAACCTTTTTTATGGAGATATTCAGACGGATGGCTGACATTTATTTTTTCTTTAGAATAATAATAAAGAGGGCTGGAAGTATTTGGTAAACGATATGCTATAAAGAAACCTCCGATGCTCATTTTTTATTAATTACCATCATCGTTAATCTACAAACACAAACTAATTCATTTTTTTCAGTAGTTATTTTTATTTCCCATACGTGAGTAGTTTTACCAATGTGAATGGGTTTTGCAATTGCATAAACAATGCCCTCTCTTACGGCTTTTATATGATTTGCATTTATATCTAGGCCTACAGCAGCTTTATCAGTGCCATGTAAAATAATATTTGAGGCTACGCTACCAATGGTTTCTGCTAGTGCTACAGAAGCTCCGCCATGCAAAATCCCCATTGGTTGATGAGTTCTTTTATCAACAGGCATAGAGGCCTTAATATATTCTGATGTACTTTCTTCAAACTTTATTCCCAAAACTTCCAGCAACGTGTTGGGAATGAACTTATTTAATTGTTCTATTGGGGCTATAGGTAAATTCATACTACAAAATTAAAAAAAGGAGCCGAAGCTCCTTTTAAAACAGTTAATCTTTAAAATGTTTTTACTGAACTATGATTTTTTTCACTTCCACCGCTGTTCCTGAAGTAACTTTTAAGGTGTAAATACCTCTTGAAAGTTCAGAAATATTAATGTTTTCCTGCTTAATATCGGAAGAACTAGTGAAATCTTTATTCAAAATTATTTTACCGCTAATATCTATTAATTGAACCGTAAAGTGGTTTTCTTCATTGCTAAATGATATTTGCAGGTTTTCCTTAACTGGGTTAGGGTAAATGCTAAAATCAGATAGTTGTGATTCGTAAATGGAGTTTACGTTTTCTCTGTATCTTGTGTAGCTTCCAAAAGGTTGACCGTTAAAAGTATTAGCCCCAACAGTAGCTATTGGAAAATGATTCCACTCCATATACCATCTATATTCGTCTGTAGAGCTTGGGAATGTACCAAATTGTGATGAGTCAGTGTAATTGCTAACATAATGCACCCTAAGAACATTAGAAAAAGTTCCGGCAGGTGTGGTTAAAGTTCCGTATCCATCGGCAGTAACAGTAGTTGTTCCTTTTCTTAAATAAGTGTTGCCACCATTTACAAAAGTAACTTGATAGGTATCTGAAAATGAGTTTCCGTAAGTAAACGGATATTGCATTTGATCTTCAGGGTTAGAGTAAACTAAAAGTAAACTGGTATTTGGATCATGCGAACCATTATAAATTAGCTTAGTAGAGTTTGCTGTGTAATATGTATAAATCCCTCCAATGGTGTTAGCAACATTTGAAGTTGTAAAGTTACTTGCTTGGGGTGTGCTAGATGGTGCAACAAATGTGTTTGGATTAGTAATGGCACTACCTCCTGCATTTATATTCCAATTTTGATTTGCTCCCGCACTTCCGGGACTTGAATAACTTCCTTCTTTAAAAGAAATGGTTTCACCAACAACAGGATTATTGCTGGCTCCTGTAAGAGTAATTTGTGCATTAACCGATAGTATAAGAGACATTGCGGCTCCACTTAGTAGTAGTTTTTTCATATTTATTTTTTGGTTTTTTACTGATTAATGATGAGCTTTTTAATTTTTGTATAGGTTCCGGAATTAACCTTTACCATGTATATTCCACTTTCTAAGTTAGAAACAGATATGTTGTCAGATAATTGCTGAAGTTTACTGTATGATTTTTGAAATACTCTTTTTCCTGTAATATCAACTATTTCAAGACTAATGTTGTTTTCAATTCCTAATTCTACTTGAACTTGAACTTGTTCAGAAGCAGGGTTTGGGAAAATGCTAAAATTGGTAATGGTTTTCATTTCTTCTTTAAGTGAGTTGATAGCGCCCTCACATCCGTCAGAAGATTTTAAAGATACTCTTGTAGTGTTAACGCATGCTTGCATTCTAGCTCCTTGCCCTACAGAAAATACGTTCATACAACCATCATCCGAATAATCCATATAGTTAGTAAACATATCGCCATTTGGGCCATTAGAGCAAGTTATTTTTGGGAAGTTTGGACATCCAAAATTTGATGATTGCTGTGTAGGGGTATCGTTAACCAAGTCGTTTCCACAATTAGAGTCTCCCCAAATATGTCTGAGATTTAACCAATGTCCAACTTCATGTGTTACAGTTCTTCCTTTATTAAAAGGTGCTGAAAGCACAAAAGTACCATCTGTATCAGCGATATCTCCAAAGTATCTATATCCACAAACTACACCATCACTACTTGCAGAAGCTCCTGGAGGGGTGGCATAACCTAATAAGCCACTACCTAAATTACACACCCAAATATTTAAATATTTATTTCTGTCCCATCCTGTCTTTCCACCACTTCCATTTGATTTAACGGCATCATTGGTGTTAAAAGAAGTTGTATTTGTTTGAGTTCTTGTGATTCCGTTCGTCCAAGCACCGTTAGGATCTCTATGTGCTACGCAAAATCTAATTTCAGTGTCAGCTGCTATTGATTTAAATACACTTGGTGTGTTTGCAGTATCTAAATTTTGTCTGGAAAAATCTCTGTTTAATACATCAATTCCAGAGTAAACTTGTTTGTCGCTTATATTTTGTTGAGATGTATTGTAAACTACATGAACAACAACAGGAATTGTAACAACTACCCCTGATTTTTCTCCCGGATTATTCTTTAACCATTCTTCAACGGCTAAATCTGCTTGTTGACGGTTATAAGTAAAATTAGGGTCGGTTTCTTCAAGAAAATGTTCATATTCTGTTGTAGAACATCTTTTAATGTTTTGGGCATTAATAGTAGTAGATAAAATTGCCACACAAAAAATAGAGGGTAAAAGTCTATTCATTTAAAAGGATTTTGAAATTTCGTTTTCCAAATTTACATTTTTAATTTAAATCCTCTAGAAAATAAATCTTTTATGAAAGTTAAAAAGGTAAAAATAATTTCACCTCACGCAACCTTTTCAAAATTATATGCGTCTAGGAGATGAGTTTTAAAGTTTTAGATAGGTAATTCAAAGGTTTCCTTCTAATTTAAAAGCCCCAATCCCATGGGGCTTTTGCTTTTTACCACTTAATATCTATAGCTTCACCTGTTTTCAGGTTTGGTTCTAACTTAATCTCTTTTCCGTCATTAATTGATATTGAACATGTGTTAGGTCCACTAGAACCTTGGTTTTCAGCAAATATTACTAGGTAATTATCTCCTTTGTTTACTTTGGCTGTAAAGTAATCTCCGTCTTTTCTTAAACGATGATAATTAATTATTTTAACTCCGTTTAAATGAACGGTAACTATATCGCCATCTTCCGAAGCATGATCCCATAGTTTTATGATTATATTTTCATTATATACATTAACCGTTGCTTTTACGTCATAAAGGGCTGTACTAACTGATTTTCCCGGAAAATCAATTCTTAGTTCTAAAGAATTACTCCAATCTCCAATTTCATTTTCTATACTCCATTTAAGCACAATATTTGATAAGTCGTTGTAATCGGAAGTGTTAGCTACAGTGTAGCAGTAAACAAAAGTTACAGTATTCCCGCTTATAGTTACTAATGGGTCATCTGAAAGTCTTAGACGAGTGTCAGAAAAGTCTCCGAATTGTGCATTGGAAGTGTAAAACTTTGATTCACCAAGCACTATTTTGTCAAAACATTCTTTCCCATTCTTTATGGTAAAATTAATCTTAATAGAGCCTGAATTGGTAGTTTCTCCACAAAATGTATCAGGTAAAAATTCATAAGTTGGGTCATCTATCTTAAGGTTTTTACAATTGGTTTGGTAGTATTCTAATTGACTGTCTTTTTTTGTACATGAAAATAAAGTTGTAATTAGAATAACAATTGATAATAGTTGGTATGTCCTTCTCATAATTATTTTATTTAGGGTCATAGTAAATTCTAACAGCCGTAGAGTTCTTTAAGCTGGATTTAAGCACTACTTTTTCAGTCTTAAATCCATCCGTTATATAAAACACGGCTGTGTTTGGCGGAATATCTCCAAGGTTATGTGCATAGAGTATTAAATCATTAGCACCTCTTAAAAGCTTTCCTTTTACTTCTTTTTGTTCTTTTGTTAATGAGTATTCGCTGAGTATAGTGTTGTCGTTTAGGTAAATAGATATAATGTCTCCATCCACTCTTTTATCATCCCAAACCATAATTTTAATGATGGGATGTTCAAATGTTATTTTTTGAGCAATGTCATAAGGTCTTCCACCCATTTCTTTTTTAGATGTATCAAATGCTTGCTTTGGAGGATCAGGGTTGTTAATCGGATCTTTTACGGTGTCTTTGGGTGTCTCAACTACAATAATTTCTTCTTCATCAATTGGTCGCATTTGAGTTTTCTTAGGAAGTCTGATTTTACCTAAGTTGGCAATTTTATATTTTAAAGAAACATTTATTCCAATAACACTTCCTTGTGTGCTAAAAGAAGATTCGGTAATTTTTTCTCCATTTTTTTCTACTGAATAATCTCCGGTAATCATATTCTCTCCTTGTACTATGCTGTAGTTTACACCGGCAGTAAACATCAACCCGGAGTTGATGAACTTTTGAATGCCTATTTCTGGAACAATTGAATAATTGTTTTGAGTGTATTTGGCATTCATAAATATATCTTCATTGTTGACAGGGAAAATACGATGTTCGTTTAATGTATATGCACCAATAGTGTTATAGTTAAAAGTTCCCTGAAAGTACATGTAGGTAAAGTATCTTTCAATAGGAAGCGATACGTGAAATGAGCCGTAATAGCTATAATAGAAGCTGCTTAAGTTCATTTTAACGCTATAAAAATCATTTCTTGAAATAAAATCTTGGTCTTTTAACCTCCAATAAATATAGCTTTGAGAAAATCCGGCACTTATTCCTACTACATCTGCAAGTCGAACGTGTAATCCAATTCCGGCAGTTGCAGGTAGGCTAATTTGACTTTTTACCTTTCCACCATTGGTGTTCATGTTTTTCATTAGCCATCCGCTTTGTAAGCTTCCTTCAACAAAAATTCCTTGTGAAAATATAGAAGTGGCAAAAAGTAGGCTTATTGCTAGTAGTAGATTTTTCATTGACACAAAAATACCAAATACTGTACCAAATTAAGATTTTTATTTTTGTATGCTGCCAAATGGAAACTTTAGTTGCTGAAATAAATACCTTTTATAACCGAAATAGGCGGATTTACACTCCTTTTTCTTTACTCTTTTTTAATCGATCAAGACGATTGTGTGCTAAATATTTATCAAACATAAACGAAAGCGTAAATGTTTTAGAAATAGGTGCTTTCGATAATAATTATAAAAAGATGTATCCCGAAAGACATCGCTATACTGCTATTGATTTATCAGGCTCGGAAGGAGTTATTGAGATGAATGGAGAGGAGATGAGTTTTAAGGACAATTATTTTGATGTTGTAATTCTAAATCATGTGCTTTCGGTTACGGATAATCCAAAAAAAATGCTTCAGGAAGTGGTTAGAGTTTCTAAATCTAATAGTGTACTATTAATTACCAATCATTTTTCGGATAGTAGAATAAAAAAGTGGTTTACTTTCTTTACAAAACAACTTTACTTTAAAAGCTTTTTCCCTTTCAAAGTCTTACATTTGCCTAAACTTAAGATAGAGCATATTCAACCAACCTTTAAATTATTTCCGATTTGGAAATTTATAGTTATCAAAAACCTAAAATAGCTAATGTTGTTCATCAACAAAGTATTTTATTTGGTGCTTTTCCACTGGTTTTAGCATTGATTATTTACCTTTTCTTTCGAGAAAAAACTACGGTTTTGTGGGAGTTTATACGTTTCTTTTCCTTAGAGCAATTCTTTATTCAGATTGGTTTTGCAAAAAACTATCTTCCGGAATGGTTTGTTTATTCTCTTCCGGGCGCACTTTGGATGTTTTCTTTTACGATGTTTCTCAACACAGTTACTGTTTTTAAAAAAAGTTTAATTACCGTTTTACCTTTACTAGCTGCCTTAAGTATTGAGTTTTCTCAATACTTTTCAATTACCGATGGAGTTTTTGACTGGCAGGATGTGTTTTTCTATCTTTTGTTTTATGCTGTTGCAACCATTATTGCTGCTAAAGTTGAATTATTTACACACATTCAATCCAAAGCAACATACACTGGAATTATGTTGTTTTACTCATTTATTGTAGCTTTATCAGATGTTGCTTAAATTAACTAATATGAAAACTTTATTTTATCTTTTGGTGTTGACTATTGTTGCCTCTTCATGTGCTCCATGCGTAAAAGGAACGGGAGAAAACATTACCATTGAACGTACTATTGAAAACTTTACCGAACTAGAAATTGACGGTGCGTTTAAGGTAACCATTGAGCAGGATAGAAACTTAGATAAACCTCAGATAACATTGATTGGTCAACAAAACATCATTGATAAAATAAATACCAATGTCAAAGGAAGTAAGTTAAACGTAGAGTTTTCAGAACGCTGCTATCAGGTAGATGAAGTAATTGAAATTCATATTAAGATTATTGATATTAAAAGTATTGAGGCTGACGGAGCTTCTGATATTAAAGCGCTTTCATTAATAAAGTCAGATGATTTAGACTTGGATGTTGATGGAGCAGCTAATATAGAGATGGAATTAAGGTCAAAAGAACTAAACATAAATGCTGACGGAGCTGCTTCTTTTAACCTGAGTGGCGAAGCAGATGAAATGAATATAAAAATTGATGGAGCAGGCAGTGTAAAAGCATTTAATTTACTTACAAATATCGTAGAAGTAAAAGTAGATGGTGCGGGAGTGTGTGAGGTAAACTCTAGGGAAGAACTAGACGTTAAAATTACAGGTATAGGAGAGGTAAAGTACAAAGGAAACCCAAAAGATTTTAATCAATCTATAAACGGAGCAGGCAAGGTAACAAAGGTTGATTAGAATAAAAATAGATTTACATTTGCATATTAATACTTATTAGGAATGCCAAAATTATCAGAAAGAAGTCAGCAAATGCCACAGTCACCAATACGTAAATTGGTGCCGTATGCTGAAGAAGCTCACAGACAAGGTAAAACCGTTTATTATTTAAATATAGGTCAGCCTGATATTGAAACCCCACAAACTGCACTTGATGCCATTCATACTTTTGATGCTAAGGTGATTGAGTATAGTCATTCAGCCGGCTTTGAAAGTTATAGAAGAAAATTAGCAGGATATTACCAAAAACATCAACTTCCCGTTGAGTTTCAAGATATTATTATAACAACTGGTGGTTCAGAAGCATTGATTTTTGCGTTTAGTGTGTGCTTTAATCCCGGTGATGAAGTAATTATTCCAGAACCTTTCTATGCTAATTATAATGGTTTTGCTACCTCTATGGGCGTAAAAGTGAAGCCCGTTACTTCTTATATTGAGAATGGCTTTGCGCTTCCACCAATTGAAGACTTTGAAAAGCTGATTACTCCCAAAACCAAAGGGATTATGATTTGTAATCCGGGTAATCCCACAGGATATTTATACTCTAAAGAAGAATTGGAAGTATTGAGAGAAATTGTGAAAAAGCATGATTTGTTTTTGTTTGCCGATGAAGTGTATCGTGAGTTTTGCTATGAAGGTAAAGCGCACCACTCTGTTTTAACCATGGAAGGCATTGAAGAAAATGTAGTGGTGATTGATTCGGTTTCTAAAAGATACAGCATGTGTGGCGCACGTATTGGTGCTTTGGTAAGTAAAAACAAAGCATTAATGTCTGCAGCTCTAAAATACGGACAAGCTCGTCTTTCTCCACCAACCATTGACCAAATTGCGGCAGAAGCTGCTATTGGAACTCCCGATAGTTATTTTGAAGCCGTGATTACAGAATACCAGAAGAGAAGAGATGTATTAGTAAACGGAATAAATCAAATAGAAGGAGTGTTCTGTCCAAAGCCAGGTGGAGCATTTTATGCGGTAGCATCTTTACCTATTGATGATAGCGACAAGTTTTGTCAATGGTTGTTAAGCGATTTTCATCATAATAACGATACAGTAATGCTGGCACCTGCAAAAGGTTTTTATGCTACTTCCGGCTTAGGAATGAATGAAGTGCGTATTGCCTACGTGCTTAATGAAATATCATTACGAAAAGCCATAGAGTGTTTGCAGTACGCTTTAGCCGAATATCCCAATAAGGTAGAAAACCCGGTGTTGGCTAAAGTGCATTAGATGAGACAAGTATATATTTCGGATATACTGGTACAGATTAGAGCATTAGCAGAAGTTATTTTACGAAACGGTTATCCTTTTTATTGTTTTGGATTTATTTCACAAGGAGTTGAGTTTATTGGAGGTATTTCTAGAAAACACTTAGATAAAGAGGAGAATAAAGATTTTGATACCGGTGAAAACTACAGGTATGCAATAAGGAAATATTTCCCTAAAGAATATAAAAGGTACTTGAATAAAAAAGAAATTGATCTATATACCCAACTTCGATGTGGACCTGTCCACTCTTTTTCCCCTGGAAGTAAAATAACTCTTACAAATAATGATTCAGCCAATGAATTTGAGAAACATCTTTGCTATATTAAAGATAAACATGGAAGAGAGCTATTAGTGATAAATGCCGATGATTATTTAAAAGATTTTCAAACTGCTTGTGACGAAGTTGTTAAGCAATTAAGTAAAGAGGGATTAAATAAAGCGGCTTATTTATCTGTAGGTGAAGGAAAATCTATTTAAACATACCTAAATCTCTCATTTTTTGTATATTCGCTTTTCTCATGAAGCGGTTATTAGGCATTTTAGGGGTTGTCTATACATTGTTTTGTGCCAATTCTTTGTTGGCATTTCATAACAATAATAACAACAACAATAACACAAAAAAAGACACTTTACCAGCTTTAGTGGTGAATACCTCATTGCCTGAATTTGAGAACTTTAAAGACTTTTCGGGAGAGGATATAGTTAACCTTATTGATTCTTTATTAGACTCTGAGTCTATTCCTTATGAACTGATAAAAGAGATTAATGAGTATGCCGAAAAAAGACATTTGGAGCATGATTTTTATGTCTCTCTGACTGCCTTTTATGATTCATCTGCTATTCCTGCCAGTAGCTTTTATGGTTTGTGGGATAATAATAACCCTCATCCTTATGATGAAACTATTTGTGCTCATGATACTTCTCTACTATTAGTATTAAGAGATTCAGTTCATTTCTGTGATTACGTTCATCCGTTTCCGGGCGTTATTACTTCAAAGTTTGGCTGGAGAAACGGCAGAAACCACAACGGCATTGATATAGACTTAGAAGTCTGGGACCCTGTAGTCGCTGCATTTGACGGCATGGTAAGAGTTTCTAAATACCATGACGGTTACGGAAGAGTAGTTATCATCCGGCATTATAACGGATTGGAAACAGTGTATGCTCACTTACACCGATTAAAAGTAAAACCCGGAGATATTGTACAAGCCGGGCAGGTTGTTGGATTGGGAGGAAGCTCAGGTACATCAACAGGAAGTCATTTACATTTTGAAGTTCGTTTTAAAGGAAAAGCCTTAAATCCACAACATATCATCAACTTTAAAACACAGCAGTTGTATAGCGATACGGTGGTGTTGGAAAAACAAAAATGGAACTATACCGCTGTTCCTGAAGGAGTGAAGTTTCACACCATTGAGTATGGCGATTTCTTATATAAAATTGCTACCCGTTACGGATTAACGGTAAACGAACTATGCGATTTAAACGGTATTAGCCGAAAGCATAAGCTATATGCCGGAAGAAAACTAAGAGTGAGCGAATGATTGAGGAAGAAGGATTATTAAGGATTACTAATTACAAAACACATCCCGGTAATCCGTATTACACCGTATTTCATTTTAAAGAAAAAGAAAGAGCAGATTTTTTTCAGCAAAAGCTAACCGAAAATAACATTTGGTTTGAAGCTGACACCGATGAAAAAGAAGGAAAAACCTATTACTATTTTGCCGTTAAAAAGCCCGATACTAAACAAGCCATGTATTGGAATAATTATACTATTGGTAAGTTTCGCAAGCCTTTTATTGCCGATAAAAGCTTGAGAGTTTTTGTTATTTTATTGTCTATTTTAATAGTAGGATTGACTATTTTAAGCTATGTCCTTTCTCAATCTGCTAATTGATAAATATCAGCCTAAACCATAGCTATATACTTGTCTTAAATTTTACATTTGTTGCATGATTACAAGAGAAGAAATTACAGCGTTTTTTAAATGGCTTCAGCAAGACATTATTAGTCAGCTGGAAGAAATGGACGGTAAAGGTAAATTTGTGTCAGACCCTTGGGATAGACCCGGTGGCGGTGGAGGTATTACCAGAGTGTTGGCCAATGGCAACATCATTGAAAAAGGTGGTGTTAACTTTTCTGCCGTTTGGGGCGAAATGCCTCAAAACATTGCCAAAAAACTTCAACTGGAAGCCAATGAGTTTTATGCTACCGGAGTGAGTATTGTTTTACATCCTGAAAATCCTATGGTGCCTATTATTCACATGAATGTGAGGTATTTTGAAATGGGAAATGGCGAGTACTGGTTTGGTGGCGGCATAGACTTAACCCCTCACTACATTGTAGATGAAGATGCTAAGTTCTTTCATGAAGAATTAAAGAAAACCTGTGACAAGCATAATCCTAACTTTTACAACGATTACAAAAAGTGGGCAGATGATTACTTTTACCTCACTCACCGCAAAGAAACCAGAGGAATAGGCGGTATTTTCTTTGACCGATTAAAGCATAACGATAGTATTGCCAAAGAACAATTATTTGAATTTGTAAAAGATGTGGGCAATACCTTTTGCAAGGTATATGTGCCTATTGCCAGCAAACATGCTAACGACAGCTATACCGATGCTCATAAAAAGTGGCAAAAGGTGAGAAGAGGTAGATATGTTGAGTTTAACCTGATTTACGACAAAGGAACTAAGTTTGGAATAGACACAGACGGACGTACCGAATCTATCTTTATCAGCTTACCGCCTGAGGTAGAATGGCACTATAATTATCCCGTAGCTGATGGCTCTGAAGAGGCCGTTACCCAAGCTAAATTGGTGAAAGGGAAAGATTGGATTTAACTCTTCAACTTCCTAAAATCACTTTCAATTTGTGCTAAAATGCTTTCTACTTCTGTAGAAGTAATGGCGGTGGGTTCACTGTATTTTAAGCTGGATTTGTGAGGTAATATCCAATTGTCTCCTTTGGGCATGGCTTTTCCCATTCCTTTCATGTGTGCGGGTACGTATTTTATGTGTGCTCGTTCTCTTAACACCAACGCCACTCCGGGCTTTAAAGGTTGCTCTTTTTCGGGTTCGCCTCTGGTGCCTTCCGGGAATAATATCAAAGAATAGCCGTCATCCAATGCTTTTATCATTTTATGAATAGGGTCATTTTCCGGGTTTTCTTTGTCCCGCTTTCTGGGTATCAGCAATGCATTAATAAAAAACCCGCTTAACTTAGATTGGATACCTGATTTTCCAAAGTGGTCGGCAGCGGCTACGGGCTTTACTTTGTGTAATATCTTACTGGGTAAAGAAGCCATTAAGGTCATGGTGTCTAGGTGGCTGTTGTGGTTAGCCACAATAATAAACTGCTTTTCTTTTACCAGAAACTTAGCTTTTGGAAACTGTACGCCAATAATCAGTTTTAAAAACCAACGGACAAAAAAGCTGTAAATTACGGTTAAAACTATCTTTTGCATTTAGTACGCCAAATAATAAACAATGTGAAAAAAAGCGGGAGCAGAGTACGCCAGAGAATCTATTCTGTCTAATATTCCTCCATGCCCTGGAATGGTTTCTCCGGTATCTTTTACGCCTACATCTCTTTTAATGGAAGACATGACAATATCTCCCACAAAGCCTGAGAAGGCAATCATAAAGCTTACAAATATTACCTGATAATCGGTTAATGGTGTTAAAAAGCCCAGAAAGTAACCGATAATGGTGGTAGAAATTAATCCGCCTACAAATCCTTCCCATGTTTTGTTAGGGCTTACTTTAGGTATAATTTTGTGTCTGCCCAATAATTTCCCCCAGGTAAACTGCATCACATCGTTAATTTCAGTTAAGAAGACCAAAAACAAGAGCAAGCCTCTGCCGCCTGAGCTAAAGCCTTCAAGTGTTGGTAATGAAAGTAAATAAGCCATGTGACTTATACCAAAAACGGTAAGCATTAGCGTCCAATGTAAACTTGCCATTGACTTGGTAATGCCGATGGTATCGCCTTTTAGAACTAAACGTAAAGGCAATAACAAAAACATCACTACAGGTATAAAAATAATGTACGCACCATACCAGCCAATGTATGCTAAGTAGTACTGAATAGGAATAGAAAAGATAGCCCAAAAGATGGCTCGCCTGTCAGAATCTCTAAAACCAAGCATGGAATACAATTCTCTAAACGCAACAAACGATAAAAACGCAATGGCTACATACGAAATTTTAGTGCTGAAAATAGTAGCTCCAATAAACATGATAGCCATTACCCACCATGATTTGGTACGGTCTTTTAGTTCTTTTACATTGGCGTTGGGCTTTACTTTTCCAATGATAAAAAAGAGGGTAGAGGCAAAAATCAGAATTCCAAAAATTAAGGCAACAACAATAAGAATATCGTTGTTTTCAAAAAACTTAAAATGGATGATGTCTTTCATTTCGCTAATGATTTTTTAACTCTTATTCCAGTGCTGATTAACAGTAATGCATTAATTACCAAAAATATCCAAAAAGAAGCTTGACTTAAATCTACTTCAAAAAAACAAAGTAAACCATAAATACTAATTACAAAAGCACGGTCGCTTTTTCCCATTGGGCCGTCATATCTTCTGTCATTACTTACTGCTTTACCCAATATGCCTGCAAATTCATTAATAATGCTTAATCCCATAAAAATAACAACAAGCAATAAGTGGTTAGCTTCATGGATAATTAGCGGAATAAAAATGGCAAAGTCAGAAAGAATATCGCCCAATTCATTTAATACTTCACCGGTTTTAGATTGCTGGTTGTAGTTGCGCGCCATCATTCCGTCAAGCGCATTTAAAGCCATTCTGATAAGTAAACCAATAGGTAAAGCCAAAAACAGTAAAGTGTAGTCTTTTGCATACCAAAAACAAATGCTGATGGCAAACGACAATAAAATAGCCGAAACAGTAATTTGATTAGCAGTAACGCCTAGTTTGTGCAATGCTTTCAATACAGGAGAAAGCAACAGCTGAAACTTAGGTTTTATCTTGTAAATAGAAATCATTACAAGGTAAAGATAGCAGAATTTGGAATTTAGGATAGAAACAAAAAATCCCGCCTTGTGGGGCAGGATATTTTGAGTAAAATTATTTATTGAGCTATTAAGCCTTAGCAGCAGCTTTTTCAGCTTTTGCTTTAGCAGCGTCTTCTTTTTTGTTTCTGTAATCTTCTTTAATTCTAGCAGCTTTACCTGATTTTTCTCTTAAGTAGAATAATCTGGCTCTTCTTACTTTACCTTTCTTTAATATTTGAATTTCTTCTAAGAAAGGAGAAGAAATAGGAAAAATTCTTTCCACACCCACACCGTTAGATATTTTTCTTACGGTAAAGGTTTCGTTAACACCGTTGCTTCTTCTTTGTAATACTACACCTTGAAATTGCTGAATTCTTTCCTTTTCACCTTCTTTAATTTTGTAGCTTACGTTAACGGTATCACCCGCTTTGAACTCAGGAAATTGTTTAATTTCCTTGATTTCGCTTTCTATTGTTTTAAATGCATCCATTGTGAAAATATTGTTATCCTAGTAATAAGGGCTGCAAATGTATGTAATCTCTTTTAAGTGGCAAAATTTCTTTACTTTATTTGTTAAAATAGTGAACAATTTTAATGCAATATTTTTTTAAAATAATGATACATTTGAACTCCAAAATTAAGAATAATGAGTGAAGAAATAGAAAAAGTAAAGTGTTTGATTATTGGCTCAGGTCCTGCGGGATATACTGCAGCCATTTATGCAGCAAGAGCAAATATGGAACCTGTTTTATACCAAGGAATGCAACCGGGCGGGCAATTAACTACCACTAATGAAGTAGAAAATTTTCCGGGTTATCCCAAAGGAATTACAGGTCCTGAAATGATGATAGAATTACAACAACAGGCTGAGCGTTTTGGTACATCTGTGAGAAGCGGCTGGGTAACTAAAGTTGATTTTAGCGGCCCGGTGCACAAAGTGTGGATTGAAGATAAAAAAGAGATTCATGCTGAAACGGTAATTATTTCAACCGGAGCTTCTGCTAAATATTTGGGTTTGCCTTCTGAGCAACATTATTTACAAATGGGTGGCGGTGTTAGTGCTTGTGCCATTTGTGATGGTTTCTTTTATAAAGGGCAAGAAACGGTAATTGTAGGAGCAGGTGATTCAGCTTGCGAAGAAGCACATTATCTTTCTAAATTATGTTCTAAAGTAACCATGTTGGTGAGAAGTGATAAGTTCAGAGCTTCTAAAATTATGGAAGAGCGTGTAAAAAATACTCCGAACATTACAATTTTATATAATACGGAAACTGTTGAAGTATTGGGAGAAAATGACTTGGTGACAGGTGTTAAAGCCAAGAACAACAAAACAGGAGAAGAGATTATGATTCCTTGCACAGGATTTTTTGTAGCGATTGGACATAAACCCAATACTGATATTTTTAAAGGCTGGATTGATTTAGATGAAGTAGGATATATTAAGTATGCCCAACCTGGAACAGCCAAGACAAACGTGCCGGGTGTTTTTGTAAGTGGAGATGCAGCTGATAAAACTTACCGACAAGCTATTACCGCAGCAGGAACAGGCTGTATGGCGGCCTTAGAAGCTGAAAGGTATCTTTCTGCTTTAGGACACTAAGTAGTTTGAAGTGTTGAAGCTCATATAAAAATTGCTTACATTTAATTAATGAAAGGTGTAATTCTTTTACTTATATTTTGTGTAAGTGGATTGGTTTGTGATTCTCAAACACACCGTGAAGACTCTATTTTAAAGGTTCATAAAATTGATTCTTTAATAGAGGCTAAAACCAAAGCATATTATAACAACAAGTTTTTTACTTTAAATGATACTGCTTTTGAAGTGGGAAGCGTTTTGATAAGAGATATAATATATGGATGTACTAGAAATAGTTTATTTGCAAACAATATAACTTTTATAGATAGTTTAAAACAATTTTTAGCTAAAAATGAAGTCTATATTGAAGTAGAAAGTCATACATATTTTAGAGGAAGCGAACAATATAACTTGAAGCTGACCGATAGAAGAGCACTAACTCTTAAAAATGACATAATTGAAGATAGCTTAATTAGTGAGGAACGAATTTCGTATGTAGGGTATGGTGAAAACCAACCAATATTTCCAGAGGATTTTGTGTCTAGCTTTTATAAAACACCTGTAATTCTTGAGGAGTTACATTCAGTAAACAGAAGAACAGTTTTTAGAATCACAAAAGTTAACTAAGCTTACTTACGAATAACTTTTATTTGACCGTCAAGCTCTATTTTTATAATGGAGCTTGATTGATTTTGTACCGAACTGTTATACTTCTCGGGAATAATAAAGTCTATCTTCTGCTTTAATTCATTACTAATTTCTGAAAAATGCTTTGGAGAGGGTTCTCCACTAAAATTTGCAGAGGTGGATACAATAGGTTTTCTGTATTTTCTCAATAGTTCGTAGCAAAAACCTTCTTTAATCATTCTAATTCCAATGCTTCCGTCTTTTGCAATAAGGTTTTTTGCTAAGTTTCTTGCTTTAGGATAAATAATGGTGGTGGGCTTTGTAGATAAGTCAATAATATCCCAAGCCATTTCGGGTACTTCATCTACATACTTATTGAGCATGGCATCATCACAAACCAAAACAAGCATGGGTTTGTCTTCTTCTCTTGCTTTAATCGAATAAATTTTTTTGATTGCTTCTTCATTAGTTGCATCACAGCCTATTCCCCAGATAGTATCGGTAGGGTAAAGCATTGTTTTTCCCATTTCTAATTGCGAAATGGTTTCTTTTAAAAAATCTTGATTAATTGTCAGGTGCGCCATTATCTATCCAACAAACAAACATGTCTATTTCTTCTTGAGTCATTTCTATTATTCCAAAGTTATTTGGTATTTCAGGCATTCTTCTACTTACAACTTCAGCTTTGATATACTTTACTTGTGGCTTAACACCTTCATAGGTCAATATCCATGCATCGTGACAACCTGTTCCTGGCCCTGTTCCGGTAATGCAGTAAGTTCTAATTAATGGGTCTATATCTTTTTTATAAGATATAGTAGTATCGCAGACTTTTTGAGGAGCTATCAATTCTTCTGATTTGTCATAGCTACAAGCATTGAAACTTAGCAAGCTAATCACTATTAACGATGTTATACTAAGTGTTTTTATCATTCACCAATAAGTACAAAGGCTCCCCAGTAAAAAGGTTCAGGGTATTTTTCTTTTACTTTTTTCTGAGCTAAAGTTAAGGATTCTCTTTTATTATTTGTTTTTAAATAATTCTGGTAGAAGTTTTTCATTAACTCCATGGTGGCGTCATCGCTAACTTGCCATAAACTCATAATAATAGATTTAGCTCCTGCAATTTGAAAAGAGCGCTGTAACCCATAAACACCTTCTCCGGCTTTTATGTCTCCCAAGCCTGTTTCACAAGCGCTTAGAACCACTAAGTCGGTTTTTTCAAGATTAAGGTTCATAGTTTCGTAAGCAGTTAAAATTCCATTATTGCCCGAATCGTCTGTGTTTTGATTGTAGATAGTGGCTTCTGCATTGGCTAGTAATAAGCCAGAACGATGAAGCGGGTTACTAACCATGGCAGACTTTTCTATTCCAAAAACTTTATCAGCTTTTACAAAGCTAACATCAGAAAAGAAGAAGCCGTGAGTGGCGATGTGTAAAATTCTTGCATCAGCATTTTTAACTTTTTCTTCGCTGGCTTCTGTTTCTAGATATTCGTTTACTTTATATCCTGATTTTTGAAGCATTGCTTTTAAAGTCTCTGCTTCTTTTTTGGTTCCGGGTAATGGAGGGATGGCGTCTTTATTACCATAATAAGGAAAACCTAAAATAGTAGCGTTTTTAACCAAGGATTTATCTTTCTTATTTTTTATCGATAAAATTTCCTTACCATTAGCAATCATTACTATGTTGTATTTATCTAGGAGATATTGTTTTCCATTGTTTAGTGTATTTAAACTAATCATGTTGTAAATACCATCCGGTGATACGTAAACAGTTTTCTTATTAGCAAATCTTTCATCAATGGGTTGCCAAAAGTAGGTGTATGATTCTTCGTCTAACCTTGCATTTTGCATCCTTTTTCGATATTCCGGAAAGTAGATGGTATCCATTTCGTAGCTATTTGTAAAGCTTACAAATTGGGGCTTAGGATTGTCTTTTGTTAGTATGATTGCAGCATATTTTGGAGTTTGGGTTATGATTTTGTCAAAGTAGTTGTAGTAAATTAAATCAACGTATGCTTCGTCTGAGTTTAAAGAATTATAGATGTCTTTATAACTTACATCTTTATTGGAGTAGGCAGAACTAAATTGCTCTGAAGCAATGGTCATGTCTTTTTCTAAGTTATTTACAACATCTTCCAGTGAATCTAAATTGATGTTTTCTTCTTCTAGCTCAGACTTTGAAAGTGTATAAAGAAAAGCCAAGTATTCTTTTTTTGTTAGCCAATAGGAGTATTGTTCTATCAGTTTTTTATCACCGCTGTTTAAGATAGCTTGCTTGGTTTTATTGGAAGAATTGAGAATTAGTGCTTTTGCATTAAGTTGAAGGTTTAGAGATTTTTCCACTAAATCCGGGTTAGTTTGAGCATTTTGAAATGCAAAAGAGTAGAAGGTGTGTAGTCTTGGCCTGGTTTTATCCCAGAATTTTGTTTTTTCTTTTTCACTCATATATGGGAAATAGTCGTCAATTACACTAAGTGTTTTATCCACTAAAAAGCTAAATAAAAACTTAGCTGAATCAACTTCTTCTTTTTTCCATTTTACAACAGCATAATTCTCAACTGATTCAAGATAATCGGGATGATTTTCTCCCAATACTTTTTTACGAGTTAGCAGGGCCTCTCTGCCATATTTTTCAGCTCTTTCTATATCATCATCTAATCTATAAAATGTACTTAAATCGTTTATTGAAGCAGCATAAGAGGGGTGTTCTTCCCCTAATTGTTTTTTGTAAATTGAAACAGCTTTCCATAAGTGACCTTGTACTTTTCTAATTTCACCCATTTCAAGATAAAGTAGGGCTATTCCTCTTTTTAAATGGGCATAGTCAGGGTGATTAATTCCATAACGTGCTTCTTTAATCTTAATACACTCTAAATAAATTTTTTCTGCATCTTCATAGCGTTTTACTTCTTTATAAAGTATCGCAAGGTTTATTTTTAACTTGATGTAGTTGTTGGAGCGTTCACCCATTTCCTTTGCGGCTGTCTCTAAGCATTCATGCATTAACTTTTCTGCTTCTTCATATCTGCCAAGTGCTTGAAATAGCATGGCTTTATTATTTAAACTAATGGCTAAAGCAGTCTTTTCTTCCTTTTCGTATTTCCTGTTAATTTCAATGGCTTGGTTGATTAGTTTTTCGGCTTCTCCATAATTCCCCATGTCTTTATTCCAAACTCCAATGTTATTAATTGAAGCCGCATGTGGCAGCGAACCATTAGCTAGTTCTTCTCTAATTTTTAGCGCTTCCTGATTATATGTTTTTGCTTCAGAAAATCGGCCAATGCTCATATATAAGAGTCCTAGATTACTTAAAACCTGAGAGTACTCTAGACCTTTGTTATTCCCTTCTTCGTAAAGTTTTTTTGCTCTTAAAAAGGAGAACTCTGCAAGCCTAAAATTATTTGATGCGTAGGCAACTTCACCGGTAATATTTGCATTGGACGCTTTATTTTCACCGTTGTCATCTTTTGTAAGATAATTCATCAGCACAGCTTTTTGTCGCTGCCCTTTTTCTATGGTTTCAAAAAGTGCAGTGTTGTCGGAGAATGAGATAGCATAGTTGAAGCTAGATTTTTCATATTCTTCTTTAGAAGAGCCCAGCAGTTTGTCAAAGCCCATTTCTTTTACCAATTTACCCGGCTTGGCATTCCAAACGTCCTTAAGGGTTTTTAATCCTTTTTCTTGCGCTGAAATAATGCCTGATAATAATACTAGTAGTATAAAGCTCGTAATTCTCATATAGCAAAAGTAGTAATTTGTAATTTAGTTTAGAAGATTGTAATACTTAGCCTTTATTTTATCCGGGTGGACTCCTGATTTAAACATTTTAAAAGCGGTGTAATTTGCTTTTTGAACTCTTAAATAGCTATTATTTCTGTATTTTCTAGCTGACACAATAATGTCTTTTTGAATAATCTTAAATTGTTCTTTTGATTTAATTTTTTGGATAAGATCGTATTCTTCCATTATACTATAGTACTCATCATACATACCGAGACTGAAAAATAACTCCTTTGTGACAAATAATGACTGGTCTCCTCCTCTGCAAATTAAAAAAGGAAATCGGGTCATAAAAGCATTTAGTCTTAACAAAATATTAGGAGAGTTAAATTTAAATCGATAACAGCCTGCTTTATTTCCGTTTTTGATTGCCTTTTGTATGTCTTCGTAGAACGAGATGGGCGGCAGCGTGTCCGCATGAACAAAATACAAAACATCTCCTGTAGCTCTTTTTGCTCCGAAATTCATTTGGGCTGCTCGTGATTGAACATTCGCACAAAAGAATTCTACTTTAAATTGCTTAACAAGTTCTTTTGTTTTATCGGTACTGCAACCATCAACTATAATAATTTCCAGCTTTTCTTTTTGGGTAGATTGAAATAATCTGGTTAAAAGATGAGTAATATTTTCTTCTTCGTTATAGGTGGGAATAATAACAGAAAGTTTCATGAAATGTTATTCATTTAATCCCCAGTCGTAATCCAAATACTCGACTTTTGCTTTTTCGTCAATTTTCACAGGTGAATATTGATTTACGTATTGAATAAGCGTCATGTCTTTAGACTTAAAATCCATTCCATACCAGTCAAATATTTTTGAAAGCTTTGGGTTGGTTTTATCTACTTTATTTCTGAAAGTGTCTTTTAAGAAATTTTCTGCCTGATCTTTTAGTTGAGCGTCTAACTTACTTCCAACATAGGCTTCATTTCTTAATATCGGACATGATTTAGAAGCACAAACCAATGCAAAATGAACTCTTGCATCTTTATATTGCTTTCTAAGTTTACCGTGTTCAATATTATTTAAATCCATTTCTTCACCATCAATAGTGATGAATTTAATATCCCAGGTGCTGTTTACAAAGGGAATTTTACCACCAATCTCTTTAATACTTTTAACAGGGTAGTTGTCGCAAATCAATCTTACCGTATAAGCATTATAAGCATTAATCCAATAGGCCATAATGTCATTTTTTTTCCAATCACTTTTTGGCGGATTTTTTTCTAATTTTCTCAAATAGCTGTTTAGTTTTTCAGAATCTTGTATAAATCCTTTATAGCTTACTTTACCGCTTGGGGTAACATATTTTTTTAATAATTCATTCCATTCTTTATGTAAATCAGTAGGAGGGGCTTGAATAAACGCAAGTGATACGATTACTGAAAGGAGAATAAGTAAAAAAGTTTTTTTCATAAGTTATGGTTTTAAAAGAAAAAATGCTTTGATTTCTCTCAGCATTTAATCGATGTTGTTAAAACAATAAACGTTCCAAAATCAATTTTGGATTTTAATTATTATTTTTTGTTTGCTTTTAAATAATAAACAACCAAACCAACTAAGGCTCCTACAATTGCTCCAATAATTATAGTTCTCATAGGCTACGCTAATACTTCTTTTACCCTGTCGGCTGCTTCTTGCAGCAATACGGCCGAATGCACTTGAAGACCACTATTGTCAATTAATTCTTTTGCTTCTTCGGCATTTGTTCCTTGTAAACGAACGATAATAGGTACGTTTATTTCTCCAATATTTTTATAGGCATCTACAACTCCCTGTGCAACTCTGTCACATCTTACAATGCCACCAAAAATATTTACTAAAATAGCTTTTACATTCGGGTCTTTTAAGATTATTCTAAAAGCTGTTTCTACTCTTTTAGCATCTGCGGTACCGCCAACATCTAAGAAGTTAGCAGGGTCTCCGCCCGAAAGTTTAATGATGTCCATAGTAGCCATAGCTAATCCTGCTCCGTTTACCATACAACCCACATTTCCGTCAAGTTTTACATAACTTAAGCCTGCTTCTCCTGCTTCAACCTCTGTTGGGTCTTCTTCATGAATGTCTCTTAATGCTGCTAAATCTTTATGACGGAATAATGCGTTATCGTCTAAATTAACTTTAGAGTCAACGGCTATTATTTTATTGTCTGAAGTTTTAAGTACAGGATTGATTTCAAATAATGATGAATCAGTTCCTTCATAGGCTTTATATAAAGCAAAAACAAATTTTACCATTTGCTTGAAAGCATCACCGCTTAACCCTAAGTTGTAGGCAATTTTACGAGCCTGGAAAGCTTGTAAGCCAACGCTTGGGTCTATTTCTTCTTTAAAAATTAAGTGTGGCGTATCATGGGCAACTGTTTCTATATCCATTCCACCTTCAGTAGAGTACATAATTATATTTCTGCCTGTAGAACGGTTTAATAAAACACTCATATAAAATTCAGAAGTTTCACTTTCTCCCGGATAATAAACATCTTGTGTGATTAATACTTTTCTAACAAGCTTTCCTTCCGGTCCTGTTTGAGGAGTTACTAATTGCATACCTAATATTTTACCGGCTATTTCTTTTACTTCGTCTAGTGATTTAGCCAGTTTTACACCGCCACCTTTTCCTCTTCCTCCGGCATGTATTTGAGCTTTAATTACCCACCATTGCGTTCCGGTTTGCTCTGTTAACTTTTTGGCAGCTTCCACCGCTTGTTCTGGGGTGTCTGCTACAATTCCTTCTTGGATGGCAACGCCATAGCCTTTTAAAACTTCTTTCGCTTGATATTCGTGAATATTCATCTGTAAATTTTTAGTGGAACCAAATGTATATTTTTATGATAGGAATGCCAAAAATTATTTTTAACAGCTGTGTGGATTTAGCTTTACTCATTTACTTTTTTATACATTTACGCTGTGTTAAAGGCAGAAAACATAAAAAAATCTTATCATGGCTTAGATGTACTCAAGGGGGTTACATTAAATGCAGCCAAAGGAGAAATAATATCTATAGTGGGAGCATCAGGGGCGGGAAAGACTACTTTATTGCAAATATTAGGAACTTTAGAAAAGCCTGATAGCGGAACATTGCTAATTAATGATACAGATGTTATTAGTTTAAAAGGGAAAAAAATAGCTGCTTTTAGAAACAAGCATATTGGTTTTATTTTTCAGTTTCATCAGTTGTTGCCTGAGTTTACTGCTCTTGAAAACATTGCTATATCTGCCATGATAGGCGGAGTGTCTAAAAAGGAAGCAGAAGCAAAAGCAATGATGTTACTTCAGGAATTAGGATTGGAAAAAAGAGCTTTACATAAACCTAATGCCTTAAGTGGAGGAGAACAACAAAGAGTTGCAGTGGCTAGAGCATTAATAAATGACCCTGATGTAATTTTGGCAGATGAACCTTCCGGTAACTTGGATTCAAATACTGCAAAGGACTTACATGAACAATTTTTTAAGTTAAGAGAAAAGCACCAACAAACATTTATTATAGTTACCCATAATAATGAGCTAGCAAATATGGCTGATAGAAAGCTTACAATATCAGATGGAAAAATTCTTTAACTTTACTTTTTTAAAATTCTAACTATGAGATATTTATTACCACTTTTTTGTTTTGTAGTACTAGGTGCTAATGCACAAATTACTATAGATAATACAGATATGCCTGCTGTTAATGATACGTTTAGATATAGTATTGACAACAGCCTTTCGGGAATAAATCCTTCCGCTACCGGAGCAAATTTTACCTGGAATTTTTCTGCACTTTCTGCAGAACAACAAAGATTAGACGAATATGTTCCTGTGTCTTCCACTCCCATTGCATATCAGTTTTACTTTAACAATAACTTTTCTTATCCAAATCACAAAGCTGATTATGCTCTTAAAGGCAGAGATGTTTCCGCAGGTTTTTTTAGTGTGCAAGATGTATATAATTATTATAAAAATTCTTCAGCGGAATATAGCTGGGTGGGCTATGGAGCTGAGGTTAACTCTGTTCCAACCTCTTCACGTAATGTGCCTGTAGATATAAACTATAGCTTTCCCTTAAACTATGGGAATACTTTATATAACTATGCCGAAAATGGAGAAAACATTTCCGGTATAGGTTACTACGGCCAAAAAATACATCGTTATGATACTGCTGACGGATGGGGAAGCCTAACAACACCATTTGGAACTTTTAGCACCCTCCGTGTTAAATCAACTCAATATATTACAGATACGATTTATAGCAGCCAGTTTAATGCCGGATATGACTTTCCCAGACCGGCTCAAATTCAATACAAATGGTTGGCAAAAGGTGAAGGTATTCCTTTATTAATTTTCACAGAAGTTTCAGGGCAATTAACTTGTGAGTACAGAGATTTATATAGAGCTGTTCCGGGAGTAGGCGTAAAAGAATTTATCCCAATTTCTGAGGTCTCTGTTTATCCAAATCCTTCTGTTAATGAGGTTTTATATATAAATATTGATAGCGAAACCAGAGAGGAGATAGAAATTAGAATACTAGATTTTAGCGGTAAAAAAGTGATTAATGAATTAGTTTCTTTACAAAAGGGTAGAAACACTACTCAGTTAAATGTAGGCCAATTGGCTTCTGGTGTTTACTTTATTCAATTACTAAACAATAAGGCTGTATTTGTTACTGAAAAAGTAGTGAAAGAATAGTTATCGATTAAACTTTCCTTGCCAGATGGCAATGTTGCCTACTGCATCCTCAATTTGAATAGTGTAATTATGTTCACCGCTTGGTAAATCATCTTCAAAATAATGTATATACCATGCTTTAGAAGGATTATATTCTGTTAATACCCATTTACCGTCAATAAATGAGTTATATTTAAGTATGCCACTAAGGTTGTCTGTGGCTTTTATAATAACACCGGAGTTCTTACTCATCCATTTACCATCAGATATATTTACGGGTTCTATAACAGGAGCAACAGTATCAAGCATTAGTGCAAAAGCTCCAAAATCTTTTGTTTTTGCGGTAAACGTATTGTTTTGCCATTCTCCTTTCAAAGCATAATATTTTCCGTTGTCGCTGTACCTTGCCATAACGGTTTTTGACTTTAAATTCTCCGGGATGGTTTTTTCTATTCCGATGTAAATGTAAGATTGAAGAGGAGTAGTCTCTGAATGTACCTGATAAACTTCTGATATATTATTAGAATTGGCAGCTTTTTTCACTACATCTATCGGTGTTCTGCAATACAAAACAGAATCAGGAATATGCACATGAATTCCATCTTTATGAATATCATTTTCTTTCAGACATTCCAATGCTTCTTTAGGCTGAGGTAGCATTTCGGTCTTCGGCTTTGCGATTACACTAAAATCAAGAGTAGATTGATTACCGTGAAAATCTTTTACAATGTATTTAACTTGATACTCACCCTCTTTACTAAAGTTGTAATAACCGTCATTTTGAATATTTGAATAGGTAGGCAGTTTATTGTTAGGGTGAATATGGCTACACTGAATTCTATCTTTCGTTTTTTTGTAATATTCGTAATCAATATGTGCGTTGATATTTCTCGAACGATGAAACGGAACTTTCTCCACCTCATGGTGATAGATTTTTTCATCATTCACCAGTAAGTCTATACTATAAACGCCATTTCTGTTGTGGGCACCGTTTAACTGATCGTCTGTCTCTATTCCAAAGCTCACATCTCCCCAAACTTCTATGGGTGCGTCATATTTTCTTTTGTAGCTACCGTTGCTTCCAGAAATATCAACCTTATATCGGTCATATTTATTGTTAACACCGTATTCTGTTGAAAAAACCATCGCCTGAAGAATTCTTGGTGGAATATTATCCTCCACTTTAAACCCAAAGAATAGTGGGTTAACAGGAACTTCAGTTTTGGTTTCTCTTATTTCAAAATGTAGGTGAGGGGCAGATGAGCTCCCACTATTTCCAGAGTAAGCAACTACATCCCCTTTTTTTACTTTAAATAAATTTGAGTCCGGTCTTAGTTCTATTTCCCATGTTTGCTTTTCATATTGCATTTTCTTTACATAGTCTGCAATTGGTTTTGAATAATTTTTTAAATGAGCATAAACTGAAGTGTAACCACTTGGATGGTCTATATAAAGCGCATATCCATATCCCCATGGCGAAACATTTATTCTGCTCACGTAACCGTCAGCACAGGCGTAAATGTTTTTACCCTCAACTCCCATAGTCTTGATATCTAAGCCGGTATGAAAATGATTGGGTCTTAACTCACCAAAAGTTCCTGCTAAAACAATAGGAAAATCTATGGGTGAACGAAAAATATCTTGCGGATACTTAAATTGAGAAAATGAATTTAATCCTACTAAAACTCCTATAACGGTCAACACTTTTTTCATGACTACAAAACTAAAGCGAATACAATGCCATTTTTATATGCCATTAGTCAATTATTAAAATGTGTTTGTTGAAAGCTGATTTGATTTGTGAGTTTTTTAAAATAGCCCTAAACTTGCAAATGATTAAATTACTAACTATGAAAAGACTTTTTACTACTTTTTTTATTTTATTTTCTTTTTCAATAATTACCGCTCAACCTTGGTCAGCAACTGATAGTGTTATATCACCTAGTACTAATGCTACTGTGAGAGATTGGGCCAGAGGGTTTACATTTACGCCTAATGTAAATGTTAGAATAACTCACTTAGGCAAAAGAGTGCCTGCAACTGCAGGAACATTTATATGGAAAATATGGCAAACTTCTAATCAAGCTTTAATTCATCAGCAAACAAGTACTTATGATACCGCTACCGTTTATCATTATGAACCAATAAGTGCTAGTGTTACATTAAATGCAGGTACTGAGTATGCTTTGACATTATATGGTGATAGCAGTGGTTATTATTTTGGTGCCAGTACTCAAATTAATTCAAATTTAACTTTTGGTACAATGAGATACTGTAACAACTGTTATGCTGGTCAGCCATACCCAACTCAAACTTTTGGTAATTATCATTATGGAACGCCAGACTTTCTTTTTGTGATTTGTACAGGAAGCACCTCAAGTAATATATCTCCTACAGCTTGTGACAGCTATTTGTCTCCGGCAGGAAAGACTTATACATCTACCAATACTTATGTGGATACAATCATGAATTCCATGGGGTGTGACTCTATTATCACAATCAACTTAACAGTTAATAACTCTAGCACTGATAGCATTGCTCCAACTGTTTGTGGAAGTAGCTTTATCGCTCCAAGCGGAAACTATACCTGGACATCATCTGGTGTATATACTGATACTCTTCAAAATGCAATTGGTTGCGACAGTATTATCACTGTTAATTTAACCTTGAATCCTTACCCGTCTGTTAATATTGATACATTAAGTACAGACACTATTTGTGTTCAACAAACTACATTTGCTCTTCCAAATGCAACACCTTCTGGAGGAACGTATGCAGGGCCGGGAGTTACTGGAAGCAATTTTAATGCATCGGCTGCTGGTGTGGGCTCTCACATGATAACTTACACCTATACCGATACATCAACAAATTGTACCAATAGCGATACCATTACTGTTGCAGTGGCTGCTTGTGTGGGCATTAATGAGAACGCTTTAGCTAATATTGAAATATTTCCAAATCCGGTTAATGAATTATTAAATATTGACTTTGGTGACGAGCAATTAAATAATTTATCCGTTTCGTTAAAAGCGATTGACGGTAAACAGGTGTTTGAATTAAAGAATGTGAAAGAAGGAAAGATAGCTATTGATATGTCTGATTATTCAAAAGGAATATATATGCTTTATATTAGCGATGGAGTGAATTCCTACAATAAAAAGATAGTTAAGCGATAACTCTAGAAGTATTTAAGTTACAAAGGCTAGCCAAATGGTTAGCCTTTTTTTTGTATACTTTTGTAATAAAGAAGCTAAATCCATGAAGCGTATGTTTTTATTTATTTCTGTTTTACTAAGTTTTATCTCATGTAATAGCCCTGAAAATGAACAAAAAGAGACTAAAAGCTTAACCGAAGAACAAAAGCAATACTGGTATAACAATGAAGCAGAAATTTCCAGTTACCAACTTACTCAAGCCAGATACGGAGAATTAAGAGAAGGAAATGCAGTATTGGTCTTTGTAACAGAACCTTTTTCTGTTAAATCTAATACCAAGGCAGATAACCCAACACAAGAAGATATTTCCGTTTTAAAATTAAACTATACCAAAAAGTTTAATACGGGAATTTACCCTTACAGTATGATGAACAGCACTTTTTTTCCTTTTCAAAATGGACAATACTCTTTAAAAGTAAGTTCATCATCACAAGAGTGGTGCGGACACACCTATATGGAATTACTTAACAAAAGCAAGTTTGAGGTAGAGATTAATTCATATTTTGAAGGAGAGTCTGCTGAGGTAACTTTGGATAAAGCTATATTAGAAGATGATATCTATAGCATGATTCGTTTACAGCCGGAGTATTTACCTCAAGGTAAACAGAAAGTTATTCCATCCTTCTTTTATCTACGACTATTACACAAAGAACTAAAAGCTTATGAATGCACCGTAAGTCAATCGAAAATAAATGATTCACTTTTAAACGTTACGCTTACTTATCCTGAATTAGAAAGAAGTTTGTCTGTTTCATATCAGGCTAACTTTCCTTATAAAATAATGAGTTGGGAGGAAGAATACTATAGCGGTTGGGGAGAGGGAAGAAAGAAACTAACTACTAAAGCAACATTACTCAAGACTATAAAAATAGATTACTGGAATAAAAATAGCAATGGAGATACATATCTCAGAGATAGTCTTGGCTTTTAATGAACTATATAATCATATTTTTCATAGTTAAAATCTAGCTTTATCTTTTTTCCTTTTTCGTTGTAAATCTTTTTGTCAATCGTTACACCGTCATTAAATTTTGATTCTTCCGCCACTTTTCCATTAGGGTGATATTTAATATAATCACCATGCTTATTATGTGTAAAGCCTACGGCATGATACTTTTCTTTTAATTGCCCGGTTGGGTAATAGGTAGTAACATCAAAAGTAGCTTGATAAGTAACCGTATCAGTTTTTTGAACGGAAACTTCGGCTACTTTCCCGCCAAAATAATAAGACGTTTGCGTTAAAGTAGCCTGATCATAAGAAGAACGATAGTAGCCATTAGGATTATCTTCAGGAAAAAAACCTTCTGTAGTAATTAATTTCCCTTCTTTAAAGTTAGTTCTGGAAGAAAGTTTTCCGTCTTTGTAATAAGACATAGACTGATAGTCTTCAGGAGGAAACCCATTAATAAATGGTCTCGAACTCATTATGTTTCCGTTGTCATACAACATTACCATTGTTCCGGTAAAAGGAGCTCCGTCATACAAATATTGCCCGCTTTTATTGGTGATTAATTGGTCCATGGTAACTACCGTTGGAGCTTTCTTTTCCTTAAAAACTTCAGCACCGTAATTAGTTACAAAGTCTGCTAAGGTCATTGTGCCACTGCAAGAGTTGGTAGAGTTATCGGCAGCAAACACTAAATAAGAAGTTCCTTTTTCAAAATTATAACCACAAGCGGCTGAGCTTACTTTTGTAGTAATCACCACTTCTTCCGAAAGCTCACCTTTAAATGTTTTAAGCACCTTAAACGTTACAGAATAGTTTTCTTTTTCCTTATCCATTACAACCTTTAAAACTTTACCTGTAAATGCTGTTTGACTGAGTGATAGGGCTTCACTAGGGCTTAGTTGTTTGCATCTGCATGCTAGAGTAGATAACTGAAATCCAATTGCAATAATTAATAAACCTATTCTCTTCATAACACCTTTGTTTTAGTAGCCAAAAATAACAATAAACTCTAAAAATAACTGACAAAGATCAGTTAATCACCTGCTTATAATTTGGAATTCCGAAAAATTCCTTTTATACCTTTGTAATATTAAAGTTCATTTTAAAACAGGGATATGATTATACCTAATAGCATAAAAAAAGAAATGTATGATAAACTTGGTAACTTGTTTTATGCTGTTGCAGTGGCTGATGGGAAAGTAAAGCGGGAAGAATATTTTAAGATGCAGGAAGTATTTACTAAAGAAGCTTCAGATGATACCGATGAAAATCAATTGATAGATGTCACAGCCATTGAAGCAATTTCAGAGGTGTTTAAGAATTTGGCAAGAGAGGATAAAGAATCACAAGAATGTTTTGAAGAATTTGAGAAGTTTTACCAGGTAAAACAACAGTTGTTTGGTAAAGAATTGAAATTACTCATTTGGAAAGTAGCCAACGCAATAGCGGCATCATACTCAGGAAAAAACAAATCAGAGCTGGTAGTGCTGGCTCAATTATATGCACTTTTAAAATAAAAATGATAAACAGATGAAACAAACAGGAATTTGGATTGATACCGCTAAAGCCATTGTGGTAGATTTAGAAAACGGAAAAGAAAAGGTAACCGAAATAGAATCTAATGTTGAAACAAGAGCGCTTGAAGGTGCGGGAGATTCAGGTAGCTTTATGGGTGACCAGCATTTGAGTAGAGAGCAAAAAATAAATGAGCGAAAAAAACATCAACTTAATGATTACTTAGATGATGTAATGAATCATTTAAAATCTTCTGATAAGGTATTTGTATTTGGTCCGGCTGAGGTAAAAAACAAACTGGCTGATGCTATTAAAGAAAATACCTTACTAAGCAAAGTACATTTAATTGGTGTAGAAACGGCCGATAGTATGACGGATAATCAAGTAGTGGCCAAGGTAAAAGAAGCCTTTAAAAACTAATACCCATACTTATCCTTCCACAGGTTTTTTAAATACCTTCTCAATTCTTCTTCTCTCGGATTTTTAGAAGGCTCGTACAATTTGGTATTCTTTATCTCTTCGGGTAAGTATTCCTGATTAATAAAGTTGTTCTCATGGCTGTGGGCGTATTGATAGTCCTTGCCATAATTCAATTGCTTCATTAATTTGGTGGGCGCATTTCTTAAATGTAACGGAACAGAAAGATTGCCCGTTTTCTGGACTAGTTGCTGCGCTTCATTAATGGCCATATAACTGGCATTACTTTTAGGACTGCTTGCCAAATAAATAGCTGTTTGCGATAAAATAATTCTTCCTTCCGGCCAGCCAATCACATTCAACGCCTGAAAACAATTATTAGCCATTACCAATGCCGTAGGATTGGCATTACCAATATCTTCACTGGCTAGTATCAACATCCTTCGGGCAATAAACTTAGGGTCTTCACCTCCCTCAATCATTCTGGCAAGCCAATACACTGCACCATTGGGGTCGCTGCCTCTCAACGACTTAATAAAAGCCGAAATAATATCATAATGCTGTTCACCCGTTTTGTCATAGCGGGCAATGTTTTTTTGCAACTGTTCCTGTACTAAATCATTCGTAATCACTACATCATCCGTTTCTACACTCTCTACAATAATGTCTAAAAAGTTGAGGAGCTTTCTGCCGTCACCGCCCGAAACCTGCATCAGCAAATCCGTTTCTTTTAACTGAATGTTTTTCTTTTTCAAAAACTCATCCGTGCTAATGGCAATCTGTAGCATCTTTTCCAGTTGTTCTTTACCCAATTCCTCCAGCACATAAACCTGACATCTGCTAAGCAAGGCATTAATTACTTCAAAAGAAGGATTTTCGGTAGTAGCGCCAATCAAGGTTACCGTGCCGTTCTCTACCGCACCCAGCAAACTATCTTGTTGCGATTTACTAAAACGATGAATCTCATCAATAAACAAAATGGGTTGTCCGCCAATCGGTCCGCTTTTCTTAGCGGAATCAATTACCTCTCGCACTTCTTTAACCCCTGAGTTTATCGCACTCAAGGCATAAAAAGGTCGGTCTAAAGTTTTGGAAATAATGTGCGCCAACGTAGTTTTTCCCACACCCGGAGGGCCCCACAAAATCATGGAAGGCACATTGCCTTTTGCTATCAGTTTCCTTAACGGCTTGTCCTTTCCCAATATATGTTCCTGCCCGATGTATTCATCAAGTGTGTTGGGGCGAAGTCTTTCTGCTAACGGAATTTGCTGCATGCTTCAAAGGTAAAAAAGCATTCCTAAAAAAATTGCTTAATTTGTGGAAACTATTGAGCATGTTCAAAAAAATATTCATTCCAATTTTTGCTGCTACTATTTTGTTTTCATGTAGCCAAGAAGAACCCCAAAAACAACTCACTTCATTAGAAACCTTTGAGTTGATTAATACCGAAGTAAAAAGCTTTTCAGAAGCTTACATGAATCTGCAAAACGCTACTTCTACCATCGGGCATCGTTTAACGGGAACGGAAAACGGAGCAAAAGCAGAACAACTGGCGTTTGACTTATTTACCAAATACGGTTTGCAAAACGTTCGCTTTTTTGATTTTGAAGCCCGTAGCTGGTTAAGAGGTGATGTAAAGTTGGAAGTAGATGGCAACGATTTAGCCTGTGTAAGCTTGGCGCATTCACCTGTAATGATTGATACTACTGCTCAAATAATTGATTTAGGAAACGGACTACAACGCCATTTCGATAGTTTAAAAAATCAAATTGCGGGCAAGATAGTATTGATGAACATTGGCAATGAAAATGGGAGAGAGGGTGAAGAAAACCTACACCGCTCCGAAAAATCATTGTTGGCGATTGACAACGGTGCGGCAGGCATCATCTTTAAAAATCAAGTAACAGGCGAAATATTGCTAACAGGTACTGCTTCCGTTACCGGAGATTTAATTCCCATTCCTGCGGTGTGCGTTTCCTTTGAAACGGGAGAGAAGCTAAGAGAAAGCCTCAAAACCAAGCCTAACGCTATGGCGCATATTCAAATGTCCAACAAAAGCGAAATCATTAAAGCGCGAAATGTCATTGCAGAACACATCGGTACAGAATTACCCAATGAATACATTGTGGTGGGCGGACATCTTGATTCTTGGGATTTGGCAACAGGAGCCATTGACAACGGCATTGGCTCGTTTTCTATTATTGACATTGCCCGAACCTTTGCCAAGCTAAAGCTTAATACCAAAAGAAGCATTCGTTTTGTGATGTTTATGGGCGAAGAAGAAGGCTTACTCGGCTCACGTGCCTATGTAAAACACCTAAAAGAAACCAACAAACTGGCGGAAGTAAAATACATGGTAAACCTGGACATGACCGGAAACGCCAAAGGGTTTAACGCCTTTGGAAGAGAAGAAATGGTGAACTGGATGGACAGCATTGGCAAACTCATTGCGCAAGCCGATACCTTTTTTGCCAATGAAAACACCAACACTGCCGGACTGCATAGTGACCACCAACCCTTTATGATGGAAGGCATACCCGTTACCTGGCCCAATAGCAACATGAACAAAGGCGTGTACGGTTGCTACCACTCTTCTTGCGACCACTTTGATTTGGTGAAAGAAAGCGACATGGTAAACAACGTACGCTTTACAGGCATGTTTTTATACGAATTGGCCAATGCGCCAACACTACCACAACACCTACCAAGCGAAGAAGTAAAAGCCTTTTTAGAAAAACATAACCTCAAAGAAAAACTCATCCTGGGCAAAGACTGGAGATGGTAACACCTCTCTAAATCTCCCGAGTGTTCGGGACAAGTTCTCCAAAGGAGAGACTTTTTGTCAGTTCGAGTATGAGCAAAGCGAAGTATAGAGAACTAGTTAAATTGTTTCCAAAATTTTAAAGCTATCTTCAATTAATTCTTTTTGTGAGTTATCATTTTCTTTCAATAATGCTTTTTCTTCTGTTCCATTCCCAATACAAATCATATGAGCATTATCTTTAAATATGTTATTCTTATATTGTTTGATTCTAGAATCAATATTTTTATCATCTGCTATTGATAAAATAGTTTGAGTATCTGTAGGGAAATTTTCGTTTATAAAGTTCAAAATTTTAATCTTATTACCTCCTTCGATATCTTCTTTAAATACACTATCGAGTATAAAAGGCAATCTATGAATATCGCTTGTCTTTGCTAATAAATCATTGAATGCAAAATGATAGCTTAAAACTGCTAGATGTAATTGAACTCCTTGGAATGGAAAGGAAGATATTTCATAAAGCTGATAAAACCTTTCTTCTTGAAGTGATGGTAATCCGAGACTAGCATTATATTTAAAGTATTTATCTTTAAATATTTTACTTTTCTTACTTCTTTCAATAATGATTTCTTCGTCTGTTTTATAGTCTTTTAACTTTTCCTTTTCAGCTTCTAAGTCAATTGTTAATTGACCTGTTTGTTTCGTTAAATTTTCAAATAATTGAGTGTTTGCTTTACTGTCAAGATATCTTTCAAGCGTTAAACCATTTTCAGAATATTTATTAAAGGTTAGGTATGATGATTTTATATCAGCACGATGTGCTTCAATTTTTTTGTTTAAAGAATTTAGTCTTGACTGTAACTTTTTGACTTTTTCTTTTAAATCTCTTTGAAGATTTATCGTATCATTCTCCTCTTGAAAAAATGAATAAACATCTTCAATATCTGAAGGTAAAACCTGAGTACAAGTAGGACAGTTGTCTTTCCCTGGCTCCTGATTTTTATGATTACGCTTAACTTTTGAAACTACTGACAAACGTTGATTAAAGAAAGTCAATTTATTAGATTCTGAAACATAAGTGTTTTCTAAATCAAGTAAACCATCTTTCTTTTCTGAAATGTCAGATATTAGCTCGTTTGCTTTTCCTTCAAGTGTTTGGTCAATGACATGGGCAAGTTTTAGGTCTTGATTCTCTTTCTCAACGTCAGTGTAAAACCTAATTTGTTGTTGAAGTCTATTTATTTCTTTTTCAATTTTTCTTTTTTCTTCCCTGTCTACAATACTCTCTATACCTAAATAATAATCGAGAAAATCTTCTTTGAAGTTCTTATAGAAATTGAGATTACTAAATGATTTTCGAAGATAAACCCAACCAACTTCTTGAGAGACGTAATAAGGTAAGAATATAGTTTCTATTGGTGCTTCAGTTATACCACTATTAGACTCTAGTTGTAAATTGAAGTTAAAAAGATTATTAAAGAATTTTTTTAATTTAATGTGTTCAGCAGAATTATCGCTACTAATTCCATTAAACCTTAATACTTTCTCATTTTCATCTTTTATTAGAAGCGTTTCGTCTTGCCTTATAAAAACATAGTTCTTTTCTTTTCCTTTATTTTTAATTGTACAGTCAAGTCGGACAAAAATCTGTTCTGCTAAAATTTCGGTAAGTTTAATTTTGTTGTCATTTATACCGAACGCGAAAAGTATTAATTGAATTAGTGTGCTTTTTCCTGCCGTATTTTTTCCATAAATAACATTGAGTTTGTTTTTAAATTCGGTATGAAAGAATTTATTGTTTTCTTCGCTGTAAACAAGAATACTATTTATATCAAGGATTGTTTTCATAGTGTATTTTTTACTTCGATATATGCTGCTGCAATTACAGCTTTGAGTTGTAATTCAGATAGTGTTGAGGATTTTTCTCTGTTAAATTTAGAATGATAACTTGCAATACAGGTTTTATCTGTTACGTGTGATTTGAATATGTCTGTATTCTTTGATACGAAATCAAAGATCTTTCGATGCTCACTTTCATTGATGTCTTTAAATTTATCGAAGCTATTTTCATAATGTAGTTCAAACATTGTTAAATCAAATAAGTTAATATTTAATTCTTCACATAATTCATCTTTTTTTTCTCTCCAAAAATCAAATGCCTTTTTCTTATTAGTAAGTAGATTAATTATTGAGTCAATTTCGTGAGACTCAATCCTTTTTTTATTGTCACTTAATTTTGCAACGTTTCCTTGATTAAACTCATGTTCGATTTCTACTAATGCATAATAAAATGTGTGTAATGCTGCTTTATGGTCAGCTATACTATTACCAAAAACAGATATGAATTTTCCGTTTAACTGTTCTAATTGTGCTTTTGGTGTCCTACCCAAATCAACAAATCTAAAACTCAAAGTATTAAAATTTGATATATTTTCTGCTGTAAAGCTTACATCTTTGGAGCCTTTTTGAATTTCATTCTTTATATTTTGGTCTAAATCAGAATACCTGTATTGTTCAGTAGCTTCATTTACAAGACAATTATAATTCTGGCCATTAACCTTACACTTTAATTCTATTGTGTTGTTTGTAACAAAAAAGTTCTCTTGATTAAAATCTGCTATTTTAGGGTGTGGGTCATTCAAAACAGACTGACTAGCTTCAGCAATTTTTTTAATTATTTCTAAAAGACCACTGTTTGTCCATTTTGAGGACGATTTTTTAGCTTGGAATGTTTCTATTTTTGAAAGCTCAGTTTTGTCAAGGTATCCAAAAATTATGTCATCCAAATGCTCTAAAATGATAAAATACTTTTGGTTTTTTAGTTGATTATATTTTTCAAGAAACAAATAAATAGTGCAATTTTTTTGAAAGTCCATCCCTATATTAGCATGTACCCCTGCATTTATTTCTTGATTTTTAATGCTTACCATTTATGGTTCTCTAAGGTTTGAGTCAAAAAATAATTGGAACTTAATATACTGGTTTTTAATCAAACCAATTATTGAATTCGATGCAATTTACCTTCTTCCCCCTAATTTTCAAAACCTTAACATCAAAATAGGTATTTATACTTAGTTTCTTAAAGGGCTGTTTTTGGTTTGTAAATGTCCATTTTGCTAGTGTAAGTATCCATTTAGGAGCTGTAGGTGTCGTTCTAGCGTCTGCAAGTGTCGTCCTAGCGGCTGCAAATGTTGTCCTAGCGAGTGTAAGTGTTAATAAATACGCTGTA